>ENA-OSEY01000947-OSEY01000947.1-marine-metagenome-genome-assembly--contig:-NODE-947-length-20515-cov-3.757364_pt1 | contig 20515 bp, 20 predicted proteins | sample MGYA00248465_ERZ534230 | MGnify/ENA primary metagenome ERZ534230 (study PRJEB26409, sample SAMN06344110) | marine metagenome | isolation source: Sea water from surface | place: Atlantic Ocean:Southern...
CGTCGCCGCGCTGCCCAAGGCCGGCTGGATGGCGGCCGACATTCACGGCCAGGCGCCGACCCGCTTCAGCTTCCGCGGCAGATCACCGATTTTCGACGATGCCCCCTTCATGCTCCATGCCACCGAGGATGATGACGGGCTTTCCCTGTGGACGGCGCGCGAGGGCGGGCCAGTGGCGATGCAGGCAAAGGCAGGCTGGTCATGATGGATCTCGAAGGCATTACCGTTGTCGCGCTGGAACAGGCGGTGGCGGCGCCCTACGCCTCCAGCAGGCTTGCCGATGCCGGCGCGCGGGTGATCAAGATCGAGCGCGCCGAGGGGGATTTCGCCAGGCGGTATGATTCTCTGGTGAATGGCGACAGCGCCTATTTCGTCTGGCTGAACCGGGGCAAGGAATCGGTATGCCTTGATCTGAAAGACGAGGCGGACAAGGCGATCCTTGCCGCGATGATCGCAAAGGCAGATGTCTTCATCCAGAACCTCGCCCCCGGCGCGGTAGAGCGCATGGGGTTTGGCCTCGAGGACCTTCTCGAGGCGCATCCCTCGCTGATCTGCTGTTCGATCACAGGTTATGGAATCGACGGCCCCTACAGCCAGCAAAAGGCCTATGACCTGCTGGTGCAGGCGGAAAGCGGCCTCTGCGCCGTGAACGGTACCGAGCACGGCGCCGCCCGGGTCGGCGTATCGGTCTGTGATATCGCCGCCGGCATGCAGTCCTTTCAGGGCATCATGCAGGCGCTCTATGCGCGGACACGCACCGGCAAGGGCCGGATCATCGATGTCTCGCTCTACCATGCGCTCGCCGACTGGATGAATGTGCCCTATCTGCAGACACGCTACGGCGGCAAACCTCCGGCGCGGGTCGGACTTCGCCACCCGACGATCGCCCCTTACGGCGCCTATAGCTGCGGTGACGGCAAGGCCGTGCTGATCTCGATCCAGAACGAACGCGAATGGGTACGGCTTTGCGCCGAGGTGCTGGGGGATGCCGGCATCGCGACCGACGAGCGGTTTGATTCCAATAACAACCGTGTCGCCAATCGTGATGCGCTGGAAGACATCGTATCCGGCGTATTCGGCAGTGCGCCGCGGGAAACCGTTATCGAAAAGCTGACCGCGGCCGGCATTGCGTTTGGCAGGCTGACAGATCTTGAGGATCTCGCGGCGCATCCGCAGAACCGCTTCATCACGGTGCGATCGGATGGCGGCGAGATTGAATTGATGGCCCCGGGTTTCGTCACCCGCGGTGCCGAGCTGGAATATGGGCCGGTCCCCTCACTCGGCCAGCACGACGCCGACATCCGCGCGGAATTCGGGCCCGACACATCCTGAAGCAGGCCAGAACCTGAGGCGCAAAACCCGATCCATAGAAAAAGGGGCCGGCCCGTGCGCCGACCCCTCTGGGGGAGGTAGTTAAATGCCGAAAGTCCGTCTCGCTACTCGGCGGCGAGAGAAAGCGGTTCACGACGTTCAGTGTAATGCTCGATGGCAGCGCCAACACCGGAACCGGCGGTGAAGTTCACCCCGCAATCACGCATGGCAAGCTCGACACCACTAAGTGCCTGCAGCACCATCGGCTCGTTCAGCCAGCCCAGATGGCCGATCCGGAATACCTTGCCGGCAACTTTGCCAAGCCCGGCGCCGAGGGACACACCGTAATTGTGATAGGCCGCCTGGATGATCTTGTTGGCGTCAAATCCTGGTTCTACGACCACGGCGGTCACCGTATCGGAATAGAGCGACGACCTGCGGGCGCAGTTGCCAAGGCCCCAGGCACTAACCGCGGCGCGTACACCCTCGGCTAGGCGCGCGTGGCGCGCATGGACATTGTCCAGCCCCTCACGGTTCAGCATGTCGATTGAGGCGCGAAGACCTCGCATTAGGGTCGCAGGCGGCGTGTAAGGGAAATAGCCCTGATCATTGGCCTTCGCCATATCGCGGAAGTCGAAATAGCAGCTGGAATGCAGCGACTTTTCGCAGGCTTCCATCGCCTTCTGGCTGACCCCGATCAGCGCCATGCCGGTCGGCATCATGAAGCCTTTTTGCGAACCTGCGACGGCCACGTCGACACCCCATTCATCCATGCAGAACTCGATCGAGCCGATCGAGCTGACCCCGTCCACAAAAAGCAGCGCCGGGTGGCCCAAATCGTCAAGAATCTCGCGGATGCCGGCAATATCACTGGTGACGCCGGTTGCGGTTTCGTTATGGCATGCCAGAACGGCCTTGATCTCGTGATGCTTGTCGGCCTCAAGCCGGCGGCGGTAGAGATCCAGCGGCACACCTTCGCCCCAGTCGAGGTCGTAGTTGAGTACATTCAGGCGGAAGCGGCTGCACATCTCGACCCAAAGGCCCGAAAACTGGCCAAACGAAGAGGTCAGGACGGTGTCTGCGGGGGACAGGCAGTTTGTGATCGCGGCTTCCCAGCCGCCGGTGCCGGATCCCGGGAACAGGAACACCCGCCCTTCAGTCGTGCGGAAGATCGACTTCACGTCTTCGAGCAGCGGCTTGGTGAATTCAGGAAAGTCCGGGGCGCGATGATCCTCGAGCGCCACGTCCATGGCCTGTCTGATTTCGAATGGCATGTTGGTCGGTCCGGGGACCGCGAGTGTTTTGTAGCCGATCATGTCTTCCTCCGTAGTCAGCGGCAAAATCGTGTCTGATGCGGACGAAGAATTCACGAAAATAACTGTGTTTGTGTTTTTTGTGATTTTCACAATGGTCTTTTTTGTAATTTTGTGAATATCCCGGAGTGAAGATCGGTTAGGCTTGTCTCATGAAAAAGGCATTCATCGGATCACGGCTGCGCCAGCTGCGGCGCGAGCGCGGACTTACCCAGGCGGCCATGGCTGATTCCCTCGGCATCAGTGCCGCCTATGTCAACATGCTGGAAAAGAACCAGCGCAGCCTGTCAGTGCCCGTGCTGATGGCCCTTTCGGCGCAGTTCGGGATCGACTGGCAGGATGTCGTTCCCGACAGCGGCTCGACGCTTCTGGCTGATCTTCGGACCGCCATTCAGGATCCGATATTCAATGAACAGACCCCCGATCTCGACGAGTTGCGGCTGGCGATCGACCATGCCCCGGTGCTGGCTGCGGCCTTCCTCAAGCTGTACCAGAGCCACCGTGCCGCCATCGACAACATCATGCGGCTCGGAAATGAGAAGATGCCTGCCGACATGGTGGCGCTGTCGTCGGAGACGACGATCCACGATTTCTTCCGCAGCTGCGGCAACCATTTCGATCCGCTGGAACGGGCGGCGGAACAACTGGCCACCGACAGGCCCTGCCCGCCGGACGAGATGTACATGATGCTGAAGGCACGGCTTCACGAGAAGCATGGCATCAGCGTTACCACGCTTCCCATCGAGGAGATGAAGGACGCCCTTCGCATTCATGATGTGGAAGGCAAGGCCCTGCAGCTCTCGGAAGCGCTGGACTACCCAAACCGCACATTCCAGATGGCGCATGTACTGTGTTTTGTGGAATTCGCGGATATTCTTGAATCCATCACGGAAGACAGCAGTCTGACGACGAAGCGCAGCATTGACCGGTGCCATATCGAACTTGCCAATTATTTCGCGGCAGCCCTGCTCATGCCCTATGACAGGTTTCTCGATGTGGCAGAGCAGAGCCATTACGACATCAACCGGCTGGCATCGGCCTTTTCCGTATCGTTCGAGCAGGTCTGCCAGCGGCTGACGACGCTGAACCGCGACACGCGGCGCGGTGTTCCGTTTTTCTTCCTGAGGGTCGACAAGGCCGGCAATGTCACCAAGCGGTTCAATGCAACCACCTTTACCATTGCCGAATATGGCGGGTCATGCCCGGTCTGGAACCTCCATGCGACCTTCCGGACGCCCGGAGTGATCATACCGCAATTCGTCGAACTTCCGGATGGCGAGCGGTTCTTTACTATCAGCAGGACAACAGACCGGCCCGTCTATTCGATGGACACGCAGGACCGGCGGCTGGCCATCTCGCTGGGTTGCGAGATTCGCCATGCGAACAAGCTGATCTATGCCGGAAGCGGCGCCTTGCCGGCCGACACGGCATTCTCGCGGATCGGGATCAATTGTCATCTCTGCTCGCGCCTGAACTGTGCGCAGCGCGCCCACGACCCGCTTGTCGTCGAGCTGACAACCGATACCAGCCGTCGCGGCGAAACCCGTTACGAGAGCTGACCTGAACCGCAAAGGCGCATTGCATGCCGGCACGCGGCTTCCTATCATCGACAATGTTGTCGGGAGGCATTGCCTATGCAGTTTCATTTGAACGGGTTCGAGCCTGGCGATCCTGAAATCCGGCCGGACCGATCGCGCCGTCCGGCGGGGAGCCCCCTCCCCTCAAAGACCGATGTCCTGATTGTCGGATGCGGTTCCGCCGGGCTGACCCTTGCCGCGCAGATGTCGGCCTTCGACGATATCGATACGGTGATCATCGAGCGCAAGCCGGGGCCGATGCAACGCGGACAGGCAGACGGCGTCTCCTGCAGGTCGATGGAGATGTTCGCCGCCTTCGGGTTTGCCCACCGGGTCTGCAACGAGGCCTATTGGGTGAATGAGACGACATTCTGGAAACCCGACCCGCAATCGCCGCAACACATCATCCGCACTGGCCGCATTCAGGATGTCGAGGACGGGCTTTCTGAAATGCCGCATGTGATCCTGAACCAGGCCCGCGTTCACGACATGTATCTCGATGTGATGGCGCGGTCGGCATCCCGGCTTGTTCCCGACTACAGCCGCCAGATCACCGGCATCGACCTTGGCGGTGATGCCGATTATCCGGTAACGGCGACCATCCGGCGCGAGGATCCCGGGCATGAGGGCGAGATCGAGACGATCAGGGCCCGTTATGTGGTCGGCTGTGACGGTGCGCGAAGCGACGTGCGGAAATCCATCGGGCTGGAGCTGAAAGGCGATTCAGCCAACAAGGCGTGGGGTGTGATGGACGTCCTCGCCGTCACCGATTTCCCGGATATAAGGCAAAAGACGCTGATCCAGTCGGATACGGGCGGAACGCTGCTGATCATTCCGCGCGAAGGCGGATATATGGCGCGAATCTATGTCGAGATGGAGACCCTCGGCGAAGGCGAACGGGTGCGCAATCGCAATATCACCGAACAAGACCTGATCCGCGCCGCGCAGCAGATTTTCCGCCCCTATGATTTTCAGGTGAAGGACATTGTCTGGTGGTCCGTCTATGAAATCGGGCAGCGCCTGACCGACAGGTTCGACAACCTGCAGGATGGCGAGACCGGAACAGGCCATCCGCGGATCTTCATCGCAGGTGACGCCTGCCACACACACAGCCCCAAGGCCGGCCAGGGCATGAACGTCTCGATGGGTGACAGTTTCAATCTGGGCTGGAAACTCGCCTCGGTGCTGCGCGGCCGCAGCGATGCGTCGCTGCTTCGAAGCTATTCCGAGGAACGCCAGGAGGTCGCCCGCGACCTGATCGCCTTTGACCAGGAATGGGCGCGGATCATCAGCGAGCGCAATCGCGACGGCGATGCCGCCGACACCCCCAAATTCCAGCAATATTTCGTCCAGCATGGCCGTTACACGGCGGGTGTTTCGGTGCGCTACGGCCCGTCGAACCTGACCGGCGACGGGCGGCATCAGGACCTCGCAAGGGGTTTCGAGATCGGCATGCGGTTCCACTCGGCGCCGGTTGTCAGGCTTGCCGACGGCAAGCCGATGCATCTTGGCCATGTGGTGAAGGCCGACGCGCGCTGGCGCCTGTTCGCCTTTGCCGATGCTGCGCCGCCGGATGACGAGACCAGCCGCCTTGCCTCGCTCGGCAGGTTCCTCGAAACAGACTCGGCCTCTCCGCTTCGCCGTCATACCCCGCAAGGCGCAGATCCGGATTCGGTGATCGACTGCCGCGCTGTCCTGCAACAGGGATTCCGCGAGACCGACATCACCAGCCTGCCGCCGCTGTTCCGCCCCGCAAAGGGAATGCTTGGCCTGACCGACTATGAAAAGACCTTCTGTCCTGACCTGAAGAATGGCCCTGATCTATATGATTTACGGAAAATAAACAAAGAAGAAGGCTGCATAGTCATCGTCCGTCCCGACCAGTATGTCGCCGAAATCCTGCCGCTGGACGGGTTTGACGAATTATCCGCTTTCTTCGACCGGATCCTGCTGCCGGCCTGACCATCCGCATCTGCTTGCCAGTTAACCCATAATATAATCCAGCCATGGCGGGGTCCTCCCCGCCCAAACGGCGCCTGTTATCCTGTTCCTGTCTGTTTGTGTTGCGGCGCCTGTACTTCAGGCAGCTTCTTCTGCCGCCAGACAAGAGACTACTTCATGAAGAACAGATGGCTCACCACTCTCGCCCTGGCCACGGCCTGCACGGCCCCATTGCTTGTGCATGCCGGAACAACCAAGAGTGAATTGAAGGAAACGCTGGATTGCGCTGTGTCCACAAATCTGACGGCGTTCGATGCAAGTCCGGCCGGTTGCTGGACGGTCGAGAAAAAGGGAACGATCAACACATTTGGTGAATATCACGAATTCAGCAGTGACAGGCTGCTCATCATCATTTCACTTTATCTTGCCGGGCATAACACTGTCTGGAGGAAGAATGACCCCAAGCCAGCCCTTACCGCCGCCACCGGATTCCTCGAAGACCAGGACGCCGTGCTGAACCGCTCGAAGGAGAGAACCGTACCCGTTTCGCTCTGGGTGAAACGCGCCGGGAGCTATGATTTGAAGACGAACAGCTATGGGAACAGGTGCTTTGCCTTTGTCAGCACAGGCGGAAGCAAGGGCGGACGCTCTTCCTACATGCTTGGCGCCATCGCCTGCAATCGGGATGGGAGTCCGATGACACTTGAACAGCGGCAGACCATCTCGCAGAGCATCAGGATCAAACATCCCATGTATAAGGCGCCGCGCAATACGTTCTGAGTTTTTGCAGCGTTGCATGTCTGGCACCGGATTTGCTCTGTCTTGACCCGGGGCCGTTCGCATGGCGAAAATCAAAAGCGTGCCATATGCCTGCCACATGCCCCGAGGGAGCCGGTTATGAAGACAGATGATCAGGAACAGCGCCTTCTGGAAGCGTTGCGCGCAGTGCTCGAGGAATTCGGCAATTACGGCGAACCCCGCGTGCGCGGTGATGGCGACATCCAGATCCCGCTGGATATCGAGCTGAAGAAGGCGCGTGCGCGTCAGAGCAACCTGGCCGACGCCTTCAGCCGCATGATGAGCGAGGATCTGGGCCCGAAGCGAAGCTCGACCTGGGTCAAGTGATCTCAAAAAAATAACCCCCGCCGGCCGGAGCCAGCGGGGGCCTTCGTCGCGCATCGATAACGGCCGACGAATCTGGTGAGGCACAAGGCCCTTACCTGTTATCTGATACGTCGCGTTTCGGAATTGGTTTAGCCGATTGTTCAGCCGTGCCGCTTTTTCAGCACCTCAAGCGCGTCATCGAGCGACATGCCGGCATCCGCCAGCAGCACCATCATATGGAACAGCAGGTCTGCCGCCTCGTTGGCGATTTCACCGTGGTCATCCTTCATGCGGGCGAGCGCCAGCTCGACCCCCTCCTCGCCGACTTTCTGGGCAATCCGTGCCTTCCCCTCGGCAAACAGCGTTGTTGTGTAGCTTCCCTCCGGCATTTCTTCCTTGCGGGACTGTACAAGCATGTCGAGATGCGCAAGGAACCCGGCGCCCGATGGCAGCCCGTCACCGAAACAGGTGCGCGCACCCGTGTGGCAGGCTGGCCCCGCAGGATTGGCCTGAACAAGGATCGTGTCACGGTCGCAGTCAATCGCGGCGCCGGCAAAGACCAGTGTGTTGCCGGAAGTCTCGCCTTTCGTCCAGAGGCGCTGCTTCGAACGGCTGAAGAAGGTTACCTTGCCGCTGCTGACGGTCATCTCCGCCGCTTCGCGGTTCATATAGCCGAGCATCAGCACCTGGCCGGTCGCCGCATCCTGGACGATGGCGGGAAGCAACCCCGCGCCCTTGTCCCAGTCGGCGCTGTCCCAGTCGGGAATTTGCGGTTCGTCTGCTGCCATGTCAGAGCCTCACTTCGATGTCGCGATCGCGAAGATAGCGTTTCAGGTCGGGGACCGGAATCTGGCCGCTGTGGAAGACCGAAGCGGCCAGCCCGCCGTCGATGCCGGTCGTCTCGAACAGCTCGGCGAAATGCGGATAGTCGCCGGCACCGCCCGAGGCAATGACCGGAATGGTGACCGCCTCGCGGACAAGCCGAAGCTGGGCGAGGTCATAGCCGCGCTTCACCCCGTCATTGTTCATGCAGTTCAGGACGATCTCGCCGGCACCAAGGCGCTCGGCCTCCGCCGCCCAGGCGACCGTATCACGCTTTGAGGAAATGGTTTTTGTTTCATCTCCAGTATATTGATAAACAACATATTTATCAGATCCGTTATCCGCTGTTTCCAAGCGGCTGTCGATTCCGACGACGACGCATTGCGTGCCGAATGCCTCAGCCAGCTCGGTGATGAATTCCGGACGCTCGAGCGCCGGCGAGTTCACCGATATCTTGTCGGCGCCGTCATTCAGAATGGCGCGCGCGTCCCCGATGCTACGGATGCCGCCGGCGACACAGAAGGGAATGTTGATGCGGCGCGCGACATTGTTCACCCAGCTCTTGTCCACCACGCGCCCGTCGCTGCTGGCGGTGATGTCATAGAAGACGAGCTCGTCCACTCCCTCGTCGGCGTAACGTTGCGCCAGCTCGAGGATATCCCCCATATCGCGGTGGTTGCGGAACTGGACGCCCTTGACCACGCGCCCGTCGCGCACGTCGAGGCAGGCGATGATGCGTTTCGTCAGCATGTCCGGCCTCCCTTCGCCGCGAGGGCCAGCGCCGCCTTCAGGTCGATCGCCCCCTCATAGATCGCGCGCCCGATGATCACCCCGTCGGTGGCCAGACCGTCAAGATCCTCGATTCCCTTCACTCCGCCGGATGCCTGAAGCTCGATATCAGGAAAATCCGCCTTCATCTCGGCATAGAGACCGGCGTTGGGTCCGGTCATCGTGCCGTCACGGTCGATATCGGTGCACAGCACATGGCGCAGCCCGTCCGCGCGGAATCCCTCGATGAAATCGGACAGCGGCAGATCGCTTGCCTCTTGCCAGCCTGACACGGCGATCATGAAGGCGCCGTCCTGCCGGACGACATCCGCGGCAAGGCAGATGGATTCGGCTCCAAAATCACGGATCATGGCACCCACAGCCTCACGGTCGCGGACGGCGAGCGAGCCGATCACAACGCGGCTTGCCCCGGCCGCCAGGAGCGCCTCGACATCTGCACGGCTGCGAATGCCGCCGCCTGTCTGCACCTTGAGACCCGATCCGGCGATGATATCGGCGATCAGGCCTGTCTGGCGGTTCGCCGGGTCCTTGGCCCCGTCGAGATCGACAAGATGAAGCCAGGCGGCCCCAGCCTCGGCATAGGCGCGCGCGACGGATACCGGATCGGTGCCATAGGTCGTCTTCTGCTCGAAATCACCCTTGTGAAGCCTGACAACCTCGCCTGCGATCAGATCAATGGCCGGATAGATGATCATGTTACGTCAGCCTTTCCCGCCAGCCGGCAGTGCCAGAAAATTGCCAAGGATGCGTGCCCCGACCGGGCCTGAACGTTCGGGGTGGAACTGCGCCCCCATGAAATTGCCGCGCGCCACAAGGGCGGTGAAATCCACGCCATAGCTGCAGGAGGCAACCGTATCGGCGGAAACCGGCGCCGCATAGCTGTGGACGAAATAGACATGCGCGCCATCTTCGACGCCTGAGAGCAGCGGATGCCGCCCCTCACCCTGCGGCAGCAGCCTGTTCCAACCCATATGCGGCACGGTGAGGCCCATGCCGGGGTCAAAGGCGCCGCAGGTGCCGCCGACAAGTCCCAGAAGCGGCGTGTCGCCCTCCTCCGAACGTTCGAACAGAAGCTGCATGCCAAGACAGATGCCCAGAACAGGCTGCGTCAGACTGCGGATACATTCGACCAGCCCGGCGCGGGCGAGCTGTGCCATGGCAACCGGCGCCGCGCCGACGCCTGGAAGGATCACCCGTTCAGCCGCTGAAATCACCGCGGGATCGGCGGTCAGCACGCTGTCGACGCCGAGCCGTTCAAGCGCGAACCGCACCGAGGCGATGTTGGCACCGCCGCTGTCAATGATGGCAATCATGGGAAAACCTCACAGCGTGCCTTTGGTGCTTGGCAGATCCGCGCCGTCCTGCCGGATGGCCTGGCGCAGCGAACGGGCAAAACCCTTGAAGCAGGCCTCGACCATATGGTGGGCATTGTCGCCCTCGACGGCGATGTGCAAATTGGCCTGCAAATTCTCGGCAAGCGATCGGAAAATATGCTCGATCATGTCCGTCGGCAGGTCGCCGACATGGTCGGCCGGGAAATCCCCCTTGAAGTCGAGGTAATAACGGCCGCTCAGGTCGAGGGCCACGGTGACAAGCGCCTCGTCCATCGGAAGGCAGAAGCCGTAACGGCCGATGCCACGCTTGTCGCCAAGCGCCGTGCGGATGGCGATGCCGAGCGCGATGGCGCAATCCTCGACCGTGTGATGCGGGTCGATATGAAGGTCGCCGTCGCACTCCAGCTGCAGCGAGAAACCGGCATGCTTGGCGATCTGGTCGAGCATATGGTCATAGAACCCGACACCGGAGTCGATCCGCACCGGCACCTTGCGGTCGAGATTGACCTCGACGGCAATCGCCGTCTCGCTTGTCTTGCGGACATGGCGCGCCACCCGTTCCTCAGCCGGTGCGTCGAGCGCGTCACCACGCAAGATCGCCAGCAACCCGTCCATCTCGTCTTCTGTACCGATCGACACCCGGATGGCGCCCGCAAGGCCCGGCTGGTGCGACTGGTTGCGCAGGATATATCCCTGATCCGCGGCGCGCGCGCACAGCGCGTCGGCATCATCGACAATCATCAGCAGGTAATTTGCATCCGTCGGCAGGATTTTCTTCACCGGTCCGGTCGCAAGTGCCTGTTCGGCAAAGGCGTCACGGCGGGCGATGATCTCTTCGCGCCGGGCTGCCAGCCTTGCCTGATTGGCCGGCGTCAGAATGGCAAGCGCCGCCTGAACGACCGGCTGCGGGACCGGATAGGGTGCAAGCACCTTTTGCAGCAGTTCGGTCACATCCGCCCGCGCCACAGTCACGCCGCAGCGAAGCCCGGCAGCAGCATGGGATTTCGACAATGTCCGCAACACCACAAGGTTTTCAAAGCGCTCCAGCTCCGTCGCCATGCTGTCGGCATCCGCGTAATCGATATAGGTTTCATCAACCACCACAAGGGCGCGCCCGGACAGGGCCGTGCACAGGCCGGCGACGGCATCACGGTCCATCAGGTTTGCAGTCGGATTGTTCGGCGAACAGACGAACACCATCTTCGTATTGCCGTCGACAGCCGCCATGATGCCGCCGGTATCGAGGCCGAAATCATCTGCAAGCGGCACCTTGCGCACCTCGACGCCCTGCAGCATCGCCGACTGCGCATACATCGCAAAGGTCGGCGGGCAGATGATGATATTGTCGACTGCGGGAACGCAGAACGCCCGCATCAGGCAGTCGATCCCCTCGTCCGCGCCGCGCGCGACCGTTACATTGCGCGAGGACAGGTCGAGCCAGTCGCAGATCGCGCGAACCAGTTCCGGCGGTTGCTGCATCGGGTAGCGCGCGAGACCGGATGCGCCGACAAACGGCTCGTAGGGGCACTCGTTCGCGTCCAGAAATACCGTGCTGCCGCCAGTCGCCACAAGCGAGCGTGCCGAAACATATCCCTTCATCGTCAGAATCTCGGGCCGTGCGCGTGCGGACATTCCGGTGCCTGCCTTGATTTCATCCATCTCGGTCATCTCCAAAAGGCCTAGTCCAGCATCTTTTCAATCGGTACGACGAGGATCGAAGTGGCACCGCGCGATTTCAGATCTTCCATGGTCGTCCAGAAAACCTCTTCCTCGCAGACGGCATGGACAGCCACCATGTCGTCACGTCCCTGAAGCGGCATAACCGTCGGAGATTGCGACCCGGGAAGGATTGACTTGATCCCCTCGAGCGCGTCCACCGGGCTGTTCAACATGATGTAGCGGCTGTTCTGCGCGCGAAGAACAGCCGTGATGCGCGCCAGCAGCTTCTCACTCAAGGCCTGAAGTTCTGTTGGCATTGCATTGTTTTTAATGATTACTGCCTGACTGTTCAGGATCACATCACGCTCGGTCAAACCGTTCGAGACAAGTGTGCTTCCGGTCGAGACAAGATCACAGATGGCATCGGCAAGATGGGTGCGCGGCGCCACTTCGACAGCCCCTTCCATGGTGACGATGTCGGCATCCACGCCCTTCGCGACCAGGAAATCCGAGAGAAGCCCGCGATAGGAGGTCGCGATGGTTTTTCCGGCAAGGCTGGACACATCGTCATAGGGCATGCCGTTCGGCGTTGCCAGCGACAGCCGGCACCTGCCAAACCCGAGATTGATCACCTGCTCAAGGCCGCCAAACACATCCGCTTCAAGGCTCTGCGCCTCAAGCAGTGAATTCTGCCCGATGATGCCGAGCTGGCAGACATTGTTCACAAGAAATGCCGGTATGTCGTCATCCCGGACGAGGAATATGTCGAGCGGAAAGTTACGCGCCTGGCAGAGAAGCTGATCCTTGCTTTTCTGCAGCGAAATTCCCGCCTTCTCCAGAATGGTGAAACTCTTTTCTGAAAGCCGTCCCGATTTCTGGATGGCGATCTTGAGCCGGCCGTCATCCGTTCCTGATTTTGATGTCATTTCACCCGTCATGGCCAATGGCCCTCAATCCTCGATTTTGCCAAGCCGCCGCATGATTGTGCGGTAGCCGTCATTGCCGTTGTTCAGAAAGCGCGCGACACGCACAATGGTCGCCGTGCTGACATTCGTTTCCGCCGCGATCTGGCGATACGGCATTTTCCGCACCAGCATCTGCGCGACACGCCATCTGTCGACAATCCCCTCAAGCTCTGCCGGTGTGCACAGGTCAAAAAAGAAGCTCTCCACCTCTTCTACTGTCTGCAGCTGAAGAATGGCTGCGTAGAGATCCTCGGCATGCGCCTTGTCGATCTGCTCTCGCTTCATGGGGTCAACGGTCCTATGGGAGTAGTGCTTAATTGTGATAGCGATTTAACACGCTAAAACAAGCCCGTCAACACCCGCTTGAGAATTTGTTTGGACGCGCAAGGACGGTCAGCCGTCAAAAAGCCGCCTGGGGTGCCGGCGCGACGATTTCGCTACAGCGGCCCGTCATCGGGCAGGTCGCGCACACGCACGAGCGACATCAACCGCCCGCTTTCAGGGGCAATCTCGCCAATGGTCGGCGCATCAAAGCCGATATCCGCGAGACAACTCGTCGGGAAATAAAAGATATCGGCATCTGGCGGCGACCTATGCACGAGGTTGCCAAGCAACACAGCAAGGCCCGGATTATGGCCGATGACCATCACCCGCTCGGCATCAGCTGCAAGAGACTCGATGGCCGCCAGAATGTTGGTGGCACTGGCCTCATAGATGCTGTCGCGATAGATCACCGGAATATCAGGCCAGTGAACCGAGGCAAGTTCATGGGTTTCGCGTGTGCGTGCAGCAGGTGACACGATCACTATGTCTGGAAGAAGATTGTTTCTGGCAATAAACCGGCCCATGCGATCGGCGTTGCGGCGCCCACGGTTCGACAGAACCCGGTCAAAGTCGGATTTCTGTATTGCGGGTGTTTCGGCCTTGGCGTGCCGGAAAAGAGTTATGCGTGCCATCTGGTCGTCTCCGTCGACAATCTTGCATGAATGCCGTGTGTTGCCAAGCAGTCGAAGACTGGCGGAGACAGATGGCCGCACGGCCTGCACCCGCGCCAAAACTACGGATGACAGCCTGCCGGCGACACACTAGATTGTTGGTCCCACAAGGAAGAAGATATCATGCAACACAGCAAAGGCTCGCAGGAGCTTCTCGACGCCATTGGCAACACGCCCCTGATCCGACTTCGTGGTCCGTCCGAAGCCACCGGATGCGACATCTATGGCAAGGCCGAATTCATGAATCCGGGCGGGTCGGTGAAGGACCGCGCGGCACTCGCCATCATAGAAGATGCCGAGGAACGCGGCGACCTACGGCCTGGCGGCATGATCGTCGAGGGCACCGCCGGCAATACAGGCATCGGCCTGACCATGGTCGGCAATGCCAAGGGCTATACGTCGGTCATTGTGATGCCGGAAACCCAGTCGCAGGAAAAAAAGGATGTCCTAAGCATCTTTGGTGCCGATCTGAGGCTGGTCCCAGCCAAACCCTACAAGGACCCAGGGAACTATGTCCGCTATTCGGAACGCCTTGCTGCAGAGCTTGCCGCAACCCATGAAGCCGGCGTGATCTGGGCCAACCAGTTCGACAACACAGCCAACCTGCGGGGCCATTACCGCACGACCGGACCGGAAATCTGGGAACAGACCGGCGGCGGCATCCACGGGTTCACCTGTGCCGTCGGGTCAGGCGGCACGATCGCCGGTGTCGGCAAATATCTGAAGGAACAGAACAAGGATGTCCGCATCGCCCTGTCGGACCCCGACGGCTCGGCGCTCTATGGCCATTACATCCATGGCGAGCTGAAGGCGGAAGGCAATTCGATTTCCGAGGGCATCGGCCAGGGGCGGATCACCGCCAATCTTGCCGAGGCGCCGATCGACACCGCTTATCGCCTTTCCGATGCCGAGGCGCTTCCGATCATCTACGACCTGATGCGCGACGAGGGCCTGTATCTCGGTGGATCGACGGCCATCAACATCGCGGGCGCGATGGCAATGGCCCGCGATATGGGGCCGGGCCATACCATTGTCACCATCCTGTGTGACAGCGGCCAGCGCTATCAGTCAAAAGTGTGGAACCCGGCCTTCCTTCGCGAGAAAAACCTTCCCGTTCCATCCTGGCTGGAGGAATAAACATGACGCCGGTCCTTGTTTCCGCCGAATGGCTGCTCGACAACATTGATAGGGTGCGCGTCCTTGATGCCAGCAGCCATCTGCCGACGGTGAAGCGCGACGCAGGAGCCGAATTCCTCGCGGCTCATATCCCCGGGGCACAGCGGTTCGACATTGACGCCATTGCCGACAAGGGCCACGCCATGCCGCATATGGTCCCCTCGCCCGACTTCTTCGCCGAATGCGTCGCCACGCTTGGCGTCAGCGATGATGACCATGTCGTGTTCTATGACGATTCGGACGTAAAGACAGCCGCCCGCGGCTGGTGGATGATGCGCCTGTTCGGCCATGAACCGGTGTCGATTCTCGATGGCGGGCTTGCTGCATGGAAAGCGGCGGGCGGCCCCCTCGAACAGGGCGAGCCTGCAGCGATTGCACCCGGCAGTTTCACGTCGCGTCCGGCAATCGGGGGCGGCGTCGTCGATATCGGCAGTCTCGCAGCAGCGGTATCTGGTGGCAATGCCGGCCAGATCGTCGACGCGCGTGCCGCGGCCCGGTTCGCCGGTGAGGCCCCGGAACCGCGCCCCGGGCTTCGTGCCGGCCATATTCCGGGCTCGCACAACCTGCCCTTCAACAAATTGCTGAATGAAGACGGGACATACCGTAAAGGCGCGGCAATCAGGCAGCTGTTTGTCGATGCGGGGATTGATCCGGACGCGCCGGTCACGGCAAGCTGCGGGTCCGGCATCACGGCGTGTGTGCTGGCCGCCGGCCTTGCCCTTGCCGGAAACGGCGACGTCACCGTCTATGACGGGTCCTGGACGGAATGGGGTTCGAGTGACGAGCCCGTCGAAACAGGCCCATCGACTCCCGTGGCTCGTTAGAAGCAGGCCCTAGTGGTTCAGGATCTGGCTGAGGAACAGCTTGGTCCGGTCATTCTGCGGCTTGTTGAAGAACGTCTCCGGATCGTTCTCCTCGATGATCTCGCCTTCATCCATGAAGATCACCCGGTTGGCCACCTTGCGGGCAAAGCCCATCTCGTGGGTCACAACCAGCATCGTCATACCGTCCTGCGCCAGCTCGATCATCGTATCGAGAACTTCCTTGATCATCTCGGGATCGAGTGCCGATGTCGGCTCGTCGAACAGCATGATCTTGGGACGCATGCACAACGCGCGGGCAATGGCGACACGCTGCTGCTGGCCACCGGAAAGCTGCCCCGGATATTTCAGCGCCTGCTCGGGAATCTTGACCCGCTCAAGCAGATTCATGGCTATCTCTTCTGCTTCCTTGCGCGGCATCTTGCGAACCCAGATCGGTGCAAGGACGCAATTCTCAAGGATCGTTAGATGAGGGAATAGATTGAAGCTCTGGAAAACCATGCCGACGTCAGAGCGGATAGTCTCGATATCCTTTAAGTCGTTCGTCAGATTGGTGCCATGAACATTGATAATGCCCTGCTGATGCTCTTCAAGTCTATTGATACACCGGATCAGTGTCGATTTACCTGAACCTGACGGGCCACAGATAACAATCTTCTCACCCTGAAACACCTCGAGATCGATGTCTTTCAGCGCATGGAAATTGCCAAACCATTTGTGCATCCCCTCAATGCGGATAACAGATTCACCAGTCTCAGTTTTCTTTTTTGCCTTGGTAGCCATGATGGGTTTCCCGCAAGCCTATTTCTTCTGGAACTTGTTTTCAGTGTCGAGCTTCCGCTCAAGATAGCCGGAATAGAGGCTCATGCCGTAGCAGCAGAAGAAAAATGCAACCGCTACGAACAAATACATCTCCCTGTGCAGACCGGCCCAATTCAGATTGGTCAGGGCTGCCTTCCCCATACCAAGAAGATCGAACATACCAATGATCAACACCAGCGTCGTATCCTTGAACAACCCGATGAAGGTGTTCACAATACCTGGAATCGAGATTTTCAGCACCTGCGGCATGACGATCAGGTACATCGTCTTCCAATAGGACAGGCCAGCAGCGCTGGCCGCCTCAATCTGCCCTTTTGGAATGCCGGCAATACCGCCACGGATGACCTCTGCCATGTAGGCCGAAGCAAATAAGGTGACCATGATAAGAACCCGCACAAGCAGGTCAAAAGTGGTACCTGGCGGCATGAAGTAATTCAGCATCGTCGAAGCGATGAAAAGGAGGGCAATTAGGGGTACGCCCCTGATGAACTCGATGAACAGAACCGACAAGATCTTGATCACCGGCAGGTTTGACGTGCGCCCCAGAGCCAGCAGAATCCCAATAGGCAAAGAAAAGGCAATGCCAGTGATCCCAATTATCAGCGTTAGTGCCAGGCCTCCGATGTCCTGCGATGCCACAGGCGGTAGGGCAAACCATCCAAAGATTAGCCAACCAGCCAGAAACGGATAAAGGCCAGTAAAAATGAAGAGCTGTTTTCTAAAAGGCAAGCGATCAATCAGCACCGGTGCAAGCGCCACAAAAAGCAGTACGAATGAAAGATTGATGCGCCAAATTTCTGTTTCGGGATAGAACCCGTAAAGCAGCTGGTTCAGCCGGATTGACGTAAATGCCCAACAGGCAGCTCCACCAGGCGTCTCCATCATCTTCCAGCATGCCTCACGATTCTCAGCGACATAAACAGCGTCAATGAATGCCCACTGCATGAAGCTTGGAACGATGCTGTACAGGACATAAAGCGCCAGCAGCGTGAAAATGGTGTCTGCAGGCGTTGCGAACAGGTTCTTGCGCGCCCAGCCGATAACGCCAACCTCAGAAGTTGGCGGCGGCAGGTCGGGATGCGTGCCCGGCAGGTATGACTTTTCCTTCATCCTATCAACGCCCCTTGATTTTCAGACGATAGTTCAAAAGGTTCATGGATCCCGAAATGATTAGTGACAGCAGCAGATAGGTGCTCAGCACGATGACCATAGTTTCGACTTCCTTGCCGGTCTGCATCAGAGAAATTGTGCCGATCGTGGCAACAATGTCGAAATAGCCGATGGCAACAGCAAGGGACGAGTTCTTCGTCAGGTTCAGATAGTTGCTTGTCAGTGGCGGAATGATCAGCGGCAAGGCCTGCGGGATAATCGCCAGTTGCAGCGTCCTGTTTGGTGTCAGCCCCAGCGCATAGGCAGCTTCACGCTGGCCCTTGTGGATCGCGAGAATGCCTCCACGCACGATCTCCGCAATAAAGCAGGCTGTGTAATAGGACAGAGCCAGCCACAGCGCCAGATATTCAGGCTTCAGGGCAACTCCACCCTTGAAGTTGAACCCTTTCAGTACCGGATAGTCGAGGCTGATCGGGCTGCCCATCGCATAGAAAGTCAGTGTCGGTACAAGAACAAGAATCGCTATTGCAGACCAGAACACGGGGAATGTCCGACCAGTGTCGCGCTGGCGGATCTTTGCCCAGCGAGACAGTCCGAATATCGCGCTGATTGCAACAAGAACCGACAGTAAGACAAAACCCGACCCATCGCTGAGGACCGGCTTTGGCACATACATGCCGCGGTTACTAAGGAAAGCCGTATCCATAATGGAGATCGACTTCTTCGGCTTTGGCAGGATGTGGATGATCACTCCATACAAAAACAGAATGTGAAGAAGAACCGGCACGTTCCGATTAAATTCGATGAAAATCTGCGAAATGCGGCTCACAAGGAAGTTGTTGGAGAGGCGCATGACGCCGAGCGTAAAGCCAAGGATCGTCGCCAGAATGATGCCGCTGACCGCAACCAGCAGCGTATTGGTAAGCCCGACCATCGCCGCCCAGAAATGCGACTTCGACGGATCGTAATCAACAAATGGCTGGAAGGTGATGTCATAACTGGCAGGCAGCCATACGAAGTCGAAGGAAAGTTCCTTGCCGATGGCCTCCAGATTGGCAAGCAGGTTTGTGCCGATCTCGTAGAAAAGCGCAAACACAAGCATGATCACGGCTATCTGTGTGACAACAGACCGTATTTCGCGATTGTAAAGAATTCGTCGGACAATCCCACGATCGTCCTGAGTCTCTTGAGTAGCTGACATATTATTCTAAGCCGGCACTGTTATTGCGAAAAGGCGCACCATTAAACATCGGCGCAATCGAATAAAGAAGAAGGCACCGCGGAGGTAATCCGCAGTGCCAGAGATTTTTGGAGTGACGCCTAGTTGAACGGCGGTGCGTAGATCAGGCCACCCTGAGTCCACTGTGCGTTCACACCACGCTCCAGACCGACCGGAGTGTTCACACCAATGTGGCGCTCAAAGATTTCACCATAGTTACCAACCTGCTTGATGGCGCGCTTCAGCCACTCTTTGTCGAGGCCGAGCATACCGCCCAGATCAGTGTCGTCGAGACCGAGCATACGCTTCAGTTGCGGGTTCTTCACGTCAGCGGTGAAGCTGTCCACATTCTCGGAGGTGATGCCCATCTCTTCAGCAGCGATCACGCCGTAGAGCACCCAGCGAACCAGGTCTGCCCAGGCATCGTCGCCCTGGCGTACAGCTGGCCCAAGCGGCTCTTTAGAAATAATTTCAGGCAGGATGACCCAGTTGCTCGGATCCGACAAAGCGGAACGCTGAGCAGCAAGCGCGGATGCGTCAGTGGTCATCACGTCACAACGACCTGACTCAAGGCCCTCACGTGTTTCGTCAGAGGAATTGGCTGGGATGGCCTCGTAAGACATGCCGTTGGAACGGAAATAATCTGCGAGGTTCAGCTCGGTAGTTGTGCCAACCTGTACGCAAACAGATGCGCCGTCCAGCTCAAGTGCAGAAGACACGGTGTCTTTTGCAACCATAAAGCCTTGGCCATCATAATAATTCACGCCAAGGAATGTCAGCTTGACGTCGACATCACGACGAAAAGTAACAGTGGTCACCCGGTACAGCAGATCACCTTCAGCGGAGTTCAGCATTGTGAAACGGTTTGAACCGGTAGTGGACACGTAGCGGACCTTGTCGGCGTCACCGAGAACTGCAGCTGCAGTTGCACGACAGAAATCGACGTCGAAGCCCTGCCATTTACCACTATCATCTGGGTTCGAAAAACCAGGTGTACCGGTGGATACGATGCAGTTCAGCACACCGCGTGCCTTTACATCTTCAAGCGTGCCAGCATTTGCCGAGCCCATCATAGCTACGGCAGCAATACCAGCTACTGCATAGATAATTTTTTTCATGATATTCATCCCTGCTAGATTGTGTTGCAGATTTTGAGATAAAGCGTCTAACGCGCTCTCTGAAAGCCAACCTAACAATATTTGGTGCGGAAATGAAAGGTGTATTCAATAATTTTGATCAGCCTGACTGATTTTTCCTCACCATGAACACCTGAGCAAATGCCACCCCGTTTTGGTTTGACGATTTTTCAAATATGCTACAACGCAAATATCCTACAACGCAGTGACTTCACTTTGGTTCAACTACTTAAGTTTGCGATTAAAAAACGACGCCCTTTAGAAATCATCGTTACGTATCATCACACAGGGAGTTGCTCAAAACTTTGTTATATGCTGATTGCCCTCAATTACACCCGCCATGCTCATAAAGCGCTTCCGTTTTCTCTAGCTATGAGCCTGATAAGATTACCACTTGTTAAAGCCTAGGCCCGTGATACCA
>ENA-OSEY01000948-OSEY01000948.1-marine-metagenome-genome-assembly--contig:-NODE-948-length-20511-cov-4.761721_pt1 | contig 20511 bp, 21 predicted proteins | sample MGYA00248465_ERZ534230 | MGnify/ENA primary metagenome ERZ534230 (study PRJEB26409, sample SAMN06344110) | marine metagenome | isolation source: Sea water from surface | place: Atlantic Ocean:Southern...
TCCGGCGCCGCCCGTAATCTCCATCACCCGCGCCGCTACATTTTCAGACCTGTAGTCGACTACATGGTCATACCCGTGTTGAGCGGCAAGCGTGCATTTCTCGGATCCACCTGCCGTACCAATGGTGTTCGCGCCGATCGATTTCAGCCATTGTCCGGCCAGCAGGCCGACCCCGCCAGCGGCGGCGTGGAATAGGACGGTATCGCCCGGCTTCACCGCATAGCTGTCATTCAGCAGATAGGCGACGGTCAGCCCCTTCAGCATGATTGCCGCCGCGACCTCGGACGAAATGCCGTCGGGAAGTTTCACCACCAGATCGGCGTTGATGGCGCGGTGCGTGGCATAGGCCCCGTTCGGCAAGGTATAGCCGACACGGTCGCCGACCGCGACATGGCTTACGCCCTCGCCGACGGCGGTGACGACGCCGGCCCCTTCGCTGCCGAGGATCAGGTTCCCGTCGACGGGCCAGGGATAGGCGCCGGTGCGGATATAGATATCTATGAAATTGATGCCGATGGCCTGATGCTCGATGACCACCTCGCCCGCGGCCGGCGTGATCTCGCCGATCTCGATCCGGTGAATGACCTCGGGACCGCCTTGCGTCCGTGCTGCCATTGCATAACCCATGATAGTCTCCTTCGTTTCCGCATGGCGCGATATTCCGCTGGCCCGGACGAGGTCCGTCAGGTACCGGGCGCATTTGATGATGCATAGCATATGGGGGACATGCTAAAGCTTGTCCAGCGATTCACTCTGCCACCTATCAGCAATTTTGGCACTTTGCCCATGACCAGCCGGATACAAGAAAATGCCACCTCCGGCGTCACCCTCGCCGCCGCCGTTGCACGCGATGCAGCCGACCCGCTGGCGCCGTTTCGTGAAAGGTTCGACATTCCGCCCGAGGTGATCTATCTCGACGGCAATTCGCTAGGTGTGCTGCCGAAAGGTGTCGCCGAACGCGTGGCCAAATCGGTTGCCTCGGAATGGGGCACGGGACTGATTCGAAGCTGGAATGCGGCCGGGTGGATCGACCTACCCCGCCATGTGGGCGCCCGGATCGCGCCGCTGGTCGGCGCAGAGCCCGACTGCGTCGTCGCCGCCGATAGCACCACGGTGAACCTGTTCAAGGTAGTGTCCGCGGCAGTGTCGCTGCGACCTGAGCGGACGAAGATCGTTACCGAAACACGCAATTTTCCGACCGACAACTACATCGCCGAAGGAGTCATCCGGCAATGTGGCAACCGGCACCGGCTTGTCCATGTCGACCGGCCGCAGGATATCGCCGCAGCCATTGATGATGATACCGCGGTGCTAATGCTGACCCATGTCAATTACCGTGACGGAAGCCTCCATGACATGGCGGACCTGACCCGCGCCGCGCACGATGCCGGGGCGCTGGTGGTTTGGGATCTGGCGCATTCCGCCGGGGCGCTGAGGGTCGACCTTGCCGGGTGCCATGCGGATTTCGCCGTCGGCTGTGGCTACAAATATCTGAATGGCGGCCCAGGCGCGCCAGCCTTTCTCTATGTCGCGCCGCGCCATCATGGCGGGTTCCGGCAGCCGCTGAGCGGCTGGTTCGGCCATCGCGACCCGTTCGAGTTCACCCCGCAATACGACGCCGCCGGCGATATCGGGCAATATCTGTGCGGCACCCCGCCGGTTCTTAGCATGGTAGCGCTCGATGCCGCGCTGGATGTATGGGACGGTGTCAACATAACGGCACTTCGCGCCAAGTCACAGGCACTGACCGGCTATTTCATCGAGCTTGTCGAAACACGATGCGCCGGGCACGGGCTGACACTGATCAGCCCGCGCGACCCCGAGGCGCGCGGATCACAGGTCTCCTTTACGCATGCTCAAGGCGGATACGCCATTATCAGCGCACTGATCGCCGATGGTGTGATCGGTGACTTCCGCGCTCCTGACGTTCTGCGATTCGGCTTCACCCCGCTATACACCAGCTTTGCAGATGTATGGCATGCCGTCGACAGGATGGCTGCCATCTTAGATGAACACCGCTGGGACAAGCCCGAATTCCACGCCCGCAAGGCTGTCACCTGATGCACCCGCAAAAACAGTCGCCAGCCCCACTGGACTGGGGGCTTCTCGCCTTTCTGGGCGTGATCTGGGGCGGCGCCTTCCTAGGTGTTGAACTGGCGCTCAACAGCCTCGACCCAATCTGGGTATCGACCGGCCGCATCTCACTTGCCGCCATGCTGCTTGTCCTTGTAGCGATAATAACTGGCGCAGGCCTTCCGACAATCAGGTCGGCCACCGGACGCCGGGTTTGGTTGCATTGCATCGGCATGGGAATGTTCACCAATGCCATACCTTTCAGCCTGCTGGCCTGGGGCCAGCAGCATGTCACCTCGAGCTTTGCCGGAATCACCATGGCGGTGGTGCCGCTTCTGGTTCTACCGCTGAGCCATTTTCTGGTGCCGGGAGAACGGCTGACACTAAAGCGCACCATCGGCTTTAGCATCGGATTTGCCGGAGTTGTGTTTCTGGTCGGCGGCGAGCAGCTGTTCTCGGGAAGCGCGGCGAACAAGGGCACGCCTATGCTGACGGCGCAGATAGCCTGCGTCATGGCGAGCTGCTGCTATGCCATAGGATCAATCATCACAAGGCTCTGTCCGCCGGTGAATACCATTTCCTTCGCTGCTTCAGGATTGTTAGTGGCAACGGTTATCTTGCTTCCTTTAGCGCTGATTACTTCTGGGGTGCCAGAGAATGTCAGTAAAATTAGTGTGTCGGGATTAGTTTTTCTTGGTCTCTTTCCAACAGGGCTTGCTACGATCCTGTTGACAATAATAATTAAGCGAGCCGGCCCTCCGTTCTTATCCCTCGTAAATTACCAAGTGCCAGTTTGGGCGGTCATAATTGGTTTAACTTTGCTAGGTGAGGCAATTCCTGGGCATTTCTTTATCTCTTTGGCTATAATTCTAGCTGGGCTATCTATTGCTCAAACTTTTAGCTCACACCGAAAAGCTTAAACTGGAAACAATCAAAGATTATCGAAATCGACAATTAGAGCTTTCGTTTTTGGACGCGCCTGACAGGAAAGAATGAACCCAGCCTCTATTTCCCACGGCTCCAAAGAATAGTTGGCGTCCATTTCGACTTCTCCAGAAACTAGCAGGCAGCGGCAAGTGCAGCACATGCCAGCTTTGCATGAATATGGAAGTTCAAAACCTGCCGCCTGCCCTGCTGACAAAACTGTCTGCTGCGCTGGGTTCATCATGAATTTCCTAGTTGAGCCGCCAGCTCGCACCTGTACGGCCACACCCTCTTCAATATCAACGTTTGTTTCTGGGACTGCGCGCTTTAAAGTGCTGGATACTTGTGCCGACGTAGTGAAATGCTCAGTTGCAATACGGTCAGGCGCTAGCCCCGCCTCCTCCAGCGCTATGCGGCAAGATCTCATCATAGTATCAGGACCACAGAGATAGGCAGCTTCAAGCCGGCCTGGTTTAACTAGTCCACCATTGATTAGTGCAGCAACTTTGTCTCCATCGATCCGCCCGTTCAGGATGTCGGCATCACGTGGCTCCCGCGAAAGCACATGGAGGACGCGACAACGCTCTAGAAAACGGTCCTTTAGATATTCGACTTGATCTCGAAACATGATGCTATCGCTATTGCGGTTACCATAGACAAGAGTCACCCTGTCTTTGGCTCGCCCAGTCGCAAGAATGGTTTCTGCAATCGACAGGATCGGCGTCACCCCTGAGCCAGCCGCAAGAAGAAGGAAGTCACGGCCAAACGAATCATCTCTTTTTTGGCTGTCCACATAGGTAAAGCGCCCTTGTGGCGTCATCACATCGACCACATCACCCAGTGCTAGCTTGTCAACTGCGAAACCTGAGAATAGGCCTCCCTCGACATATTTGATCCCAACCTCGAGAGCGCCTTTGTGCGGCGGCGTACAGATCGAATAGGGTCGCCGCACCTCAGCCCCGTCGATTTTGGCGCGAAGCGTCAGATACTGCCCGGGAAGGTAACGATAGGCCTCGGCGAGACCGTCCGGCACCTCGAAGCCGATCGCCACGGCAAAATCGCCGAAACGCTCTAGGCGGTTGATCCGCAAAGGGTGGAATTGCGGTGTCATTGTGATCCCTTTCCGTTAAAAGGAACTTCCCAGAGGCATATGCTCTAGAGACATTTGAAATAGTCGAAAGGTTCGTGGCAGCTGCGGCATCGATACTGTGCCTTGCAGGCTGTTGCGCCAAACGGTGCAAGCTCAACCGTATCAACACTTTCGCATCGCGGGCAGGCAACCTCCGGTCTTACAAAATAGCCGCCATCATCCTGCTGCGAACGCGGCACCGGCGGCGCGATCCCGGCAGCCTTCAGCTTTTCCCTGCCCTGCGCGGTGATCCAATCGGTCGTCCATGCAGGTTCGAGAACTCGACGTACCCTCACTTCGTGCCCAGCAGCGGCGACCGCCGTCTCGATCGCCAGCTCGATGGCCAGTGTCGCCGGACAGGCCGAATAGGTCGGCGTAACGTCGATCTCCACACCTGCGACACCAGTGCGGATATCACGCACTATTCCCAGATCGCCGACGGTAACAACGACAAGTTCGGGGTCGGGGACAGCCTCGGCGATCATCCTGACTGCGTCCAGACCATCTAAGGCATACCTGAACTGCGCTTCTACCATTTCAGCCCCGGGTAAGCACGCTGCATCTGCTGCATCTCTGCGAGAAGATGACCAAGAACCTCGGTATGGCGGCCACTCCTGCCACCACTGATTCCAGCTGTCATCTCAAAAGGCGGCATTGTAGCCATAGCGAAAGTCTGCGCCACGGTGTCTTCAAAAGCGGCACGCACCGGCGCCGGATCGGGAAGAACACCGGCCATAATTAGGCGGCTTGCGGTTTCGTCGGTCTCAAACATCTCGCCGATATAAGGCGCCAGATCGTCAAGCGCTGTCGCCATTCGGCACGCACTTTCCTCTGTCCCGTCGCCAAGCCGAATCACCCATTCGCCACTGTGCCGAATGTGGTACGCAGTTTCCTTCACCGCCTTGCCGGCATGTGCCGCGAGCTGCCTATCAACAGATTCGGTCATCGCTCGCCAAAACGGGTTCATGTAGGCGGCGAAAAAGAATTGTCGAAGGATCGTGTGCGCGAAATCACCGTTAGGTCGTTCGGCCATAATCACGTGCCGGAATTCGGTGCCGTCGCGAAAAAAGGCGTAATAATCCTCAGTTCGCCCACCGCCCTCGATTTCGGCGGCGTAGCTATAGCACATTCGTGCCGTGCCGATTAGGTCCAGCGACATGTTCGGCAGCGCTAGATCCTCTTCCAGCATCGGCGCATGGCCGCACCATTCACTCAGCCGGTGACCAAGAACCAGATGGTCGTCACCGATTTGAAGAAGCAGGGCTGTGAGGTCGTCCCGATCTGTCATCACATATGCCCAACATCGTCCGGGATATCGTAGAAGGACGGGTGGCGATAGATCTTGGATTCTGCTGGTTCAAAATTCTCGTCGCGCTGGTCGGGGTCAGACGCGGTGATCTGCGCAGACGCGACGACCCAGATCGATACCCCTTCGCCGCGGCGTGTATACACGTCGCGCGCCGCCTGAACGGCCATCACCTTGTCGCTGGCATGGACCGAGCCGACATGGCTGTGGCTGAGCCCGGTCCGCGGGCGGATGAACACCTCCCACAGTGGCATCAGTTCGCGCTCCTGTTTCGTCTCCTGCTTTTCGTCGTTCATGGACCTGTCCCCCAGCACAGCTATTCAGCAGCCTGCGCCCGCCGTTTGGCGGCATGTGCCAGCGCCGCCTCGCGAACCCAGGCTCCGTCATCCCAAGCCTTGCGGCGGGCGGCGACGCGCTCGCGGTTCATCGGGCCGTTGCCCTTCACGACGCGCCAGAATTCATCCCAGTCGATAGGCCCAAAATCATAACCTTGCTTAGATTCGTTCCAGACCAGGTCAGGATCGGGAATGGTCAGGCCAAGCGATTCGGCCTGCGGCACAGTCGCATCGATGAATTTCTGCCGCAGCTCATCATTGGTGAAACGCTTGATCTTCCACTTTACCGACTGGTCGGTGTTGCGTGATTCACTGTCTGGCGGGCCGAACATCATCAGCACCGGCTGCCAGAACCTGTTTAGCGATTCCTGCGCCATCACTCTCTGCTCGGGCGAGCCCTGCGCAAGCGTCATTACAATTTCAAAGCCCTGGCGCTGGTGGAAGCTTTCCTCTTTGCAGATCCGGATCATCGCCCGCGCATAGGGTCCGTAGGAACAGCGACAGAGCGGGATCTGGTTCATGATTGCCGCGCCGTCGACGAGCCAGCCGATGGTCCCTATATCGGCCCATGTCAGCGTCGGGTAGTTGAAGATCGAAGAATATTTCGCGGCGCCGGTCAGCAGCTCTTCAGTCATCTGCTCACGGCTGACGCCAAGCGTCTCGGCAGCAGAATAGAGATAGAGACCGTGCCCACCCTCGTCCTGGACCTTCGCCAGAAGCGAGGCCTTGCGGCGCAGCGTTGGGGCACGGGTGATCCAGTTGCCTTCGGGAAGCATGCCGACGATTTCGGAGTGGGCATGCTGGCCGATCTGCCTTACGAGCGTACGGCGATAGCCCTCCGGCATCGCGTCATTCGGCTCGATCTTCTGCTCGTCGTCGATCCGCGCTTGAAAACGGGCAAGGAATTCCTCGTCCTCGCGTGTGCGCCCATCAGCGCCGATCAGTCCCTGTGAATACATAGCCTTCGTCCTTTTCGTCCTACATCGCGACCATCGTCAGCAGCTCGTATCGCGCCACACGGTCGCCATCATGGTCGTGAAGCTCGACATGCCAACGCACCTCGCCATATTCGTCAGTCCGCTTAGTCTTGCGTTTCACCGTCAGGCTGACAGTGATCTCGGTGCCGGGTATCACTGGCTTTTCGAAACTAAGTGCGTTAAGGCCGGTGTTCGCCAGCACCGGTCCCGGCGCCGGCTCAACGAACATGCCGGCGGCGAAACTCAGCAGCAGATACCCATGCGCAACGATGCCGGGAAAGAACGGATTGGCCGCCGCCGCCACGGAATCGGTGTGGGCGTAGAATTCGTCGCCGGTGAAGCTGGCGAAATGCGCGATGTCATTGGCGCTGATCCGGCGCGGCGGCGTTACCAGCGTCTCGCCGAGCGCCAGGTCGCCAAAGCGGCGCCTGAACGGATGCGTCGGCCCCTGATGGGTGGCGCTACCGGCAAGCCAGGTTTCGCCCGCCGCCGACAGAAGGTCGGGCGGGCCCTGCAAGGCGGTGCGCTGCATGTAATGCTTTACCGCGCGAACGCCACCAAGCTCCTCGCTGCCGCCGGCGCGGCCGGGCCCGCCATGCACCATGTGCGGCAGCGGCGCGCCGTGGCCGGTGGCCTCTGCCATCGAATCGCGGTTGTTAAAATAGAGCCGCCCATGATGGCAAGCGCTCGCCGCAACAAGGCTGTGTGCCACCTCGCGGTCGCGCGTGACGACCGAGGTGACGAGGGCCCCGCCGCCGCGATTCGCCAGCACCGCCGCATGACCGAACTCGCGATAGGCCATCAGGCAGGCTACCGGCCCAAAGGCCTCCTGTTCGTGAAGATGGGTCGCGCCGTCAGGATCGGCGCAGTCGAAAATTGTCGGCGCGACAAAGGCGCCGCCAGCAAGGTCCTCCCCCGTCAACCGCGGCGCTTCGCCGCCGATGATGCAGCGCGCCTCGCCTTTGAACATCTCGCATTTGGCAAGGACATCTTGCTTCTGGCCGCCGCTTGCCAGCGCCCCCATGCCAACCTCTTTCAGGCGCGGGTCGCCGATCGCCACATCATCGAGCGCAGCCCGAAGCGCCTCGGCCACCGGCTGGCGCAGCGCCTCGGGAACGAGAATTCGCCGCACCGCCGTGCATTTCTGTCCGGCCTTGGCCGTAATCTCGCCGGCGGCTTCCTTGATGAAGAGGTCGAATTCCGGATCGCCAACCATAACGTCGGGGCCGAGAATGGTGGCGTTCAGCGAGTCCTGCTCGGCCGAGAACCGGACCGATCTTTCGAGCAGGTTCGGCGTACCACGAAGCATCACCCCGGTTACGGCCGACCCGGTGAAGCTGACGGCGTCCTGCGGCCCGAGCATATCGAGAAGCGGTCCGAGCCGTCCGGAGACTAACTGCACCGCGCCGTCGGGAAGAAGGCCGGACTCGATGATCATCCGGAAGGCGGCTTCGGTCAGATAGCCGGTCACCGTCGCTGGCTTGACGATGGCCGGCATGCCGGCGAGAAGCGTCGGCGCCAGCTTCTCCAGCATACCCCAAACCGGGAAATTGAAGGCGTTGATATGCACCGCCACGCCCTGAAGCGGGGTGCAGACATGCTGGCCAACAAAGCTGCCGTGTCGCGACAACATCTCGACATCCCCATCGAGATAGACATGCGCGTCCGGCATCTCGCGCCGCCCTTTCGAGGCGAAGACGAATGTCGTTCCGATCCCGCCGTCGATATCGATCCAGCTGTCGGATTTGGTCGCGCCGGTCAGATAGGACAGCTCGTATAGCTCTTTCTTTCGCGCCGACAGATACTGTGCCAGCGCCTTCAGCATGCGGGCGCGGTCATGGAATGTCATCGCCCGAAGGGCCGGACCGCCTGTCGCCAGCGCATGGTCATACATCGCCGCTACATCAGGCGCGCCAGCACCGGCATGGCCGATCAGCGCACCGGTGAAGGCGTTGTGAAGCGGCACGGCATCACCGGCGGGCGCTGCCCACTGTCCGGCTACAAAGGAATGAACCTGAAGGAGGCCCATGACGAGACAATCCCTAAATGGCTATTAATGTATTATTGACCGACCGGTCGGTTTATGTAAAGCGAATTGAAGTTAATGGCGGGCTGCTCTTTTTGCTGGTCAGGGCCGCCGCCGCCTGCCTAGGCTTGAGATAACGAGAGCATCACCGACGGGAGGAAGGGAATGAACGACACGGTTCTGACAGGCAATGACGGCCCGCTTCGGACCATAACTCTCAACCGGCCAGACAAGCTGAACGCTTTCACCGCCGAGATGCATCTGGCGCTTCGTGCCGCGCTCGAGGCGGCACGCGACGATGAAAGCTGCCGTGCCGTGCTGCTGACCGGCGCCGGGCGCGGCTTCTGCGCCGGCCAGGACCTTGGCGACCGTGACCCGTCGAAGGGCGAGCTTCCCAATCTCGGCGAGACGCTGAAGAATTATTTTAACCCTAACCTGCGGCTGATCCGCGACATGCCGAAGCCTGTCGTCGCCGCGGTCAACGGCGCGGCGGCCGGGGCCGGTGCCAATATCGCGCTTGCCTGCGACATCGTGCTGGCGGCGCGCAGCGCGAAATTCCTTCAGGCCTTCGCACGGATCGGCCTGATCCCCGACGCCGGCGGCAGCTGGAGCCTGCCGCGGCTTGTCGGCCCAGCCCGCGCCCGCGGGCTTGCCATGCTTGCCGAACCGCTCGGTGCCGAGATGGCGGCGGAATGGGGGCTGATCTGGAAGGCCGTCGACGATGATTCGCTGATGGCCGAGGCGCAGGAGACGGCGATGAAGCTTGCGAACGGGCCGACCCTCGGACTGGCGCTGACGAAGCAGGCGATGCTGGCGGCGGCGACGAATTCGCTCGAGGAACAGCTTCTTCTCGAAGAACAGCTTCAGGCCCGCGCCGGCGCGTCCGACGACTACCGCGAGGGGGTCAGTGCCTTTCTCGAGAAACGGCCTGCAAAGTTCAGCGGCCGCTAGCCCCGACCAGACCCATGGATTTCGACCTCACGAACCTTCCGCCCGGCTTCATCGACGATCCGCATCCGCATTATGCGGCGCTGCGGGTCGGGGCACCGGTCCATGAACTTCCGACCGGCGGGCTGTTCCTGTCGCGCCATGCCGACCTGCTCCGTGTCTACAAGGACCGCGCCGTTTTCTCCTCCGACAAGAAGATCGAGTTCAGGCCGAAATTCGGCGACTCGCTTCTCTACCAACATCATACGACCTCGCTGGTGTTCAACGACGCGCCGCTTCACACACGGGTCCGCCGCGCCATCGCAGGCGCCCTGTCGCCGCGCGCCATCGCAGGCATGGACAGCGTCGTCAAGGACCTTGTCGACGGACTGATCATCGATCTCGAAGCTAGGCACGGCGCTGGCGCGACGGTCGATGCGGTTGCCCATTTCGCACAGAACATCCCAATCGAGGTGATTGGCAACCTGCTCGCCATCCCACGCCATGAACGCGGCCCGCTTCGCGACTGGTCACTTGCCATTCTCGGCGCGCTTGAGCCGGAAATCTCCGCCGCCCAGTTCGATCTTGGTGAGACGGCGGTTCGCGAGTTTCTTGCCTATCTCGACGCGCTTGTGGCGCGACGCCGCGCCGAGGGAATCGACAGCGCGACCGACATCATGGCGCGGTTGATCCGCGAGACCGGAGAGGACGCCAACCTGCTGCCGCATGAACTTCTTCAAAACTGCATCTTCATTCTCAATGCCGGGCACGAGACGACCACCAACCTGATCTGTTCCGGAATCTGGCTTCTATCACAGCGCCCGCGGATCATCGAACGGCTGAATGCCGAACCGGATCTCTGGCCGGCGGCGGTGGAGGAGATTCTTCGCATGGAAAGCCCGAACCAGCTTGGCAACAGGCGCGCCTTGTCCGCTTTTAAGATGGGCGGAAGGAGCTGGCCGGAGGGAACGCTGATTACGCTTGGCATGGGCGCGGCGAACCGCGATCCAGAGGTGTTCGACGAGCCGGACAGCTTCCGCCTCGACCGCGGCGACAACCCGCATCTCGCCTTTGCCGGCGGCGTACATGTCTGCGCTGGCAACACCATTGCCCGAATCGAGGGTCAGATAGCGCTTGCCGGACTTTTCAGCCGCTGGCCGAGCCTCAAGGTTGGCGAGGGAATGCGCCGCTCGCCGCGGGTCCGTTTCCGCGGGTTCGAGAAGCTGCCGCTCGTTCTGTCGACGCCGGGCTAGTAGCGGTGGTTGACGGCACTGGACTTTGCCGGCGAGAACGATAGATTTTTTAGATTGGCCGCAACAGGCTAGCACCAAACGGGGAGACCAGCGGAGATGGACAAGCGTAATCTGATCGTCATGGTGAAATGCGAAATTGGCTGCACCTACGATGTGGCGGCGGAACTTGCCGACCTTCCCGAAGGACCAGTCGTCTATTCGACATCGGGCGACTTCGATCTCTTCACGATGTTCCGGCTGGATAACAACGATGACATTGGCCATTACGTCTGCGAGACGGTGCAGAAGATCAAAGGTGTCCGTGACACCAACACGATTGTCTGTTTCAACCCCTTTACTAAAGATCGTGGCATCTGATTCGCGGCAGCCCGCAGGAGGCAGATGACGGTGCAATTGCAAGCCAATAAAGCCTTTGACGCACAAGATATCGAACGCCTTGTTCAGGACCATCAGGTGCACCGCGATGTTTACACCAGTCAGGATGTCTATGCGCTGGAAATGCAGCACCTTTTTGCCAATGTCTGGGTATTTGTCGGGCATGAAAGCCAGACGCCCAAACACGGGGATTATTTCACAACGCAGATAGGCAGCCAGCCAGTCATTCAGGTGCGGCATTCAGATGGCGGAATCAAGGTGTTGCATAATCGCTGCCCGCATAAAGGTACCAAGATCGCCATAGACAGGCATGGCAACACGGGCACTTTTTTTCGCTGCCCCTATCACGCCTGGTCATTTGAGACAGATGGTCGGTTGAAAGCGGTGCCGCTCGAAAGCGGCTATTCCGATACCAGTTTTGAAACAACCGAGAATGCCAATGGCATCAAGCCGGTTGGCGCGGTGCATAATCATCGGGGTTTTGTCTTTGCCCGTCTCGCCGATAGCGGCATCAGCTTTGACGACTTCTTTGGCGACAGCCTGTCATCAATCGACAATATGGTTGACCGATCACCAGAAGGACGGTTGGAAGTGGCAGGACCACCTCTACGCTACATGCACAAATGTAACTGGAAAATGCTTGTAGAGAATCAGACGGACACTTGCCATCCGATGGTGGCGCATCAGAGTTCCGCTGGCACCGCAGTGCGTATCTGGGAAGAGCTTGGGAATCCCGAACCGCGGCCACCCGCAATGCAGATCATCGCGCCCTTCATGTCGCCCTATGAATTCTTTGAAAAGATGGGGATCCGCACCTGGCCAAATGGCCATGGTCATACCGGCGTCAGCCATTCCATCCATTCAGACTATGATTCCATACCGGGTTATTTCGAGGCTATGTGTTTCACCTACGGAGAAACACGCGCAAAGGCTATTCTCGACGAGAACCGTCATAACACTATCTATTTTCCAAATATTATGGTGAAGGGGCCTATACAACAATTGCGCAACTTCATTCCAATTGGTCCAGACAAGACATTAGTGGAGAGTTATATCTACCGGCTTGTTGGTGCGCCCGATGAATTACTAGCTCGAACCGCCATGTATAACCGCATGATCAACGCCCCAACCTCTATTGTCGGGCATGATGATCTGGAAATGTATGAGCGCGCGCAGGAAGGGCTGCTTTCAGACGGGCTGGAGTGGGTGAACTTGCAACGTCTGCATCCTTCTGCGCCAGAGGATTTTTCGCAGGAAGCTGTCGAAAACGGCACTACTGAGCGCCAGATGCGCAATCAGTTCGACGCATGGAAGACCTTCATGACAAGCACCATGCCGCGCAGTGCAAGCCGAAACGGTTCGGAATGAGCGATGGATAACAGTGACCCGAGAGCACCAGCATGACCGACTTCACCCACGATGAAATCATCGATTTCATCTATGCCGAGGCACGCATGCTGGACGAAGGCCGCTATGATGAGTGGCTAGAATTGTGGCTGGATGACGCACATTACTGGATGCCGCTTGATTACAAGCAGGACGACCCGCATCTGACGACTTCGCTGCTCTATGAAGACATGTTTATGCTCAAGCTCCGGGTCCGGCGACTTAAGGGCGCGCGCACCTATAGCCAGAAACCGAAAAGCCGGTGTAGCCATGTCATCCAGCGCCCTTTTGTTGATCTTCTTGATAACGAGGCCGGCCGCTATCAGACCAACACCTCCATGCATTATGTGGAGACACGGCTTGATGACCAAATTTTGTTGGCACTGACGGCAACACATGATCTGACACGTGTTGACAGCGCGTTGCGCATAGCCGGCAAACGCGTCGACCTTCTGAACTGTGACGCTGCCTTTGGCAACATTCAGCTATTGCCATAGAGCGAAAGGAAAAAGCCGGCATAATGCGCCAATTGCAATGTGTAAATGACAGTGGGCAGGCAGAAAGATGAGCGGGTATAAAGCAGTCATTACTGGAGCCAGCAAGGGCATAGGAGCCGATTTAGCGATGCGATTGCTGGATCGTGATTATAAGGTCATTGGCATTGATCGTGAAAAAGCCACGCTGTCCCACAAAAATCTGCAGCTGATTGAAGCTGATCTGCTGGACCCAGCGGCGGTCGCACAAGTCGCGGACACGCTAGCCGCTGACATCGGCATTACACATTTGATCCATAATGCAGGCTTGATCTGGCCAAACCTGTTGGAAGATGCTGCTACAGGAGATATTGCCGGGCTGGCACAGTTGCATCTTGGGTCCGCGCTGCAGTTGATGCAGGCAGCGTTGCCGCAGATGAAGGCGGCTGGATTCGGCCGCGTGGCTTTCAACAGTTCACGCGCTGCACTGGGGGTGCCAACACGTACAGCCTATGGTGCGACCAAAGCCGCCATGATCGGTATGGCGCGGACGTGGGCACTTGAACTCGCCCCTCACGGGATCACTGTCAATGTGGTTGCGCCTGGCCCCATCCAGACAGATAATTTTTGGGATATTGTCGAAAAGGGAAGTGACCGCGAGGCAAAACTGGCACAAAGCGTTCCTGTTGGACGGTTGGGCACAACCGCTGATGTCGTCAACGCGTTTCTGTTTTTCTGCGATCCTAAGACCAGCTTTGTTACTGGCCAGACCCTGTATGTCTGCGGCGGCGCCAGCATTGGCGCCTTGACAATCTAGCGCCCTGCCAGACGCGCCGATTTCCCGAACAAAGACTTTATAATTAAATCTTTGTCCAGATTATTCTCTGCCGTCTGCTGGTTGCGCGTCAGTTCATCATTGAGGGTAGGAAGAGCGCTATCGACGGCACGCCGGCCAACAGGATCAGCCGGAAGATATCGGCCACCCAGAAGGGCGTCACGCCCTTGAAGATGGTCGTCACCGGCACATCCTTCAGCACCCCTTTCAGGACGAACACATTAAGCCCGATGGGCGGCGTTATCAGACTGATCTCGGTCACCACGACGACAAGGATCCCGAACCAGATCAGGTCGAAGCCGAGATTTGCCACCACCGGCGCGAAAATTGGCACAGTAAGAAGGATCATCGACAGCGATTCAAACACGCAGCCAAGAAGAACATAGATCAGCAGGATGATGAAGATCACCCCGAGCGGCGACAGGTCGAAGGCGTTGACGATTCCGATCAGTCCGTCGGGAAGCCCGGCTCGGTTTACGAAGTTCGAGAAAATCAGCGCCCCAAACAGGATGAAGAACAGCTTTGCCGTGGTAATGGTCGTCTCGCGAAGAACCTGCATCAGCGCCCCGTCCTTAAGCGCGCCGCGTCGCCAGGCGATTAGCATCGCGCCAGCTGCGCCCATCCCCGAAGCCTCAGTCGGCGTGAACATGCCAGCATAGATCCCGCCGATAACGAAGATGAATAGCCCTAGCGTCGTCCACACGTCGCGAAGCGCCATCAGCCTCTCGCGCCAATTCGACCGTTCGCCGGCCGGCCCGAGGGCCGGATTGCGCGACACCACAAAGACGACGGCAAGGAGATAGAACAGGATGCCGAGAAGGCCGGGAAGCACGCCAGCCACGAACAGCTTGCCGACCGACTGCTCGGTCAGGAACCCATAGATGACGAGCATAACGCTCGGCGGTATCAGGATGCCGAGGGTGCCACCGGCGGCGATCGAGGCCGTCGCCAGCGAATCGTCATATTTGTAGCGCCTCATTTCCGGCATCGAGACCTTCGACATCGTCGCCGCTGTCGCCAGCGAAGACCCGCAGATGGCCGAGAACATGCCGCAGGCGGCGATGGTCGACATCGCCAGCCCGCCGCGGCGATGGCCAAGGAATACGTAGGCGGCGCGGTACAACTCGCGCGCCATGCCGCCACGCTCGACGAGAAGGCCCATCAGTATGAACATCGGCAGCACCGACAGCTCGTATTTCTGGCCGGAATCGATGACAAGTCGCGCCGCGTTGGAAATCGCGGCTCGCTCGCTGGCAAGAAGGGAGAAGCCAACGCCGCCGACAATCCCGAGCGCAAGGCCGAGTGGCATCCGCAGAAAGGCGAGGAGAAGAAGGGCAGCAAAGCCGATAAGCGAGACGATCATTGTTTATTCCCCCGGAATCCGATTACCTGTCTCGTCGGGAAGCACCCGCCCGGGCCGTAGCAGAAGGCGAAGCCCGCGGAACCCGGCGAACACAGCCGAGAGATAGATCATCGCTGTAATCGGACCGACGATGAGATAGCGCGGTATATGCAGGTAGATGGTCTTGTCGCCGTCCTCCCAGGCGCGCACCGCATAGTCGAACACCCGATCTGCAACGATATAGACGGCGACGACGGTCACCAGGCTGAAAATAAGACAAATGACCCAGCCGAGCCAGCCGCGACGAACGAAGCTGAAAAGATCTACGACGACTTGGTCATCGCGAAGAAACATCGCCGGCAGCGAAAAGAAGATCGTGCCCGCCATCGAGATCTGCACAAGCTCGGTCGCGCCAACGACCGGCGAGCGGAAAAAATAGCGGCCAATAACATCGACGCAGGTCAGCGCCACAAGCCAGAGAAGAACAAGGCAGGCCATGATCAGGCAGATATCGGCGATACCGCCGGCAACCCTGTTGAGTCGTGCGATTATCGGGTGATCTTCAGCGCCATCACTCATCTTGGTCATTCCTCCCGTCGGGGCGACGGAAACCGCCCGGCCCGTAATCTTCACATGTCCCGAATAGCAAGTGTTGGTCCGACAACCAACCCAGTATCCACCTTTTCTCAGCTTGCGCGATGGGCCTTCACCTTAGAGAAACCGGCCTTCAGCGCATAGCCTGAAACAATGGCCTTGCGGTCTTCGTAGCTGAGAACTTCATCGACATTCTCAAAGCCTGCTGGAGCCAGCTTCTCGACTTCGTCGATCACGCCTTCGGGACCGCCCTTCCTGTTATTCTCTACAATCTCCGCCGTGACCGGCAGCCTCTGTTTTTCATAGAACCACAGCGCGGCCCGCGGATGTTCGGACTGCTGCAGCTGGTCGCTCAGGCAGCGGGCGTCGAGGATGGCCTGGCTGGCGCCGTTGGAGCCGACCGGGTACATCGGATGCGCCGCGTCGCCAAGAAGCGTCACCCGCCCAAAGGTCCATCTCGGCAGCGGGTCGCGGTCGGCCATCGGATATTCGAATATCCCGTCTGTCGCCCTTACCAGCCCCTCGATATCGAAATCCGGAATGGCGAAGCGAAGCGCATGCGGCAACACCGTCGACAGCGACACCCCGCGCGACCAGCTGTTGTCCGGCGGCGGTGTGATCTCCGGATCCTTCGTCCTGATATTCACCACCCAGTTCATCAGCTGCTTGCCGTTCTTCGGCGTCTCGATCGGATAGAGAACGAATTTGCCGCCAAGACCGCCACCGATCGCCATGCTCTCGCCGTCGCGCCATGACGGCCATTCGCTAGCCCCGCGCCACATCATCACGCCGTTCCAGCTTGGCCGTGCCTCGTCGGGATAGAAAATCTTGCGGCCGCAGGAATGGATGCCATCGGCGCAGACAAGGACATCGCCCTGCGCGGTGATTCCGCCGGCACCTTCAAGCGTATCGACAAAATTGGCCGTGACGCCACCTTCATTCTGGACAAACCCAGCGAGCCGGCGGCCGGTGACGACGGCGTTCGGGCCTGCGCGTTCGAGAAGGGCGTTGAAGAGAAGCTTCTGGAGCCTGCCACGATGGATGGAAAACTGTGGCACTTCGTGGCCGGCATGCATGCCGCGAAGTTCGGACCAAACTTCCTGTCCGGATTTGGTGAAATAGGTCAGGCTTTTCGTTCGGAGCCCCACCTTATCAAGCACGCCGAGGAGGCCAAGCGCCTCAAGCTCGCGGATTGCGTGCGGCAGGATGTTGATGCCGACCCCGGCCTCACGGATCGTAGCGGCTGTTTCATAGACCTGGACGTCGATATTGCGCGCGTGCAGCATCAGAGCGGTGGTCAGCCCGCCAATTCCACCGCCAGCGATAATGACCTTCATGTCACTGGTCCTCAGGCGGTGGCAGGAAATCTACCTCATGCTTTGCCGACAGCTCGACGACCTCGGCCGGGTTGGCGCTCGGCCCAAGATTGTGGATACCCCAGAACAGGTCGTAGAGCTTGCGGGCCGGAGACACCCAGAACAGGCATTTGTTCGTCTCTTCTGAATTATTGAAGATGCCATGCGGGATGCCACGCGGAAGCCTAATCAGGTCACCCGGCGTGGCGATAGCTTCCGATCCGTCGAGAATGAGGTCGAACTTGCCTTCCAGCACATAGATGAACTCGTCCTGCTCGGGGTGGATGTGCGGCGGCACGAAGGTGCCGGGAGGCAGCGTCGCGTGCCAGGAGAAGGAATGTTCGCTCCACTGTTTTGGAACGTAGGTCTGGCCGAGGATATTCCAGGTGATGTCCTCAATCCCCTCATTCGACTTCGTGACACCAGCTGTCATCTGCATTTGTCTGCCTCATTCAAAAACAACCCCAGATATAAGCGTGACGGTAGCAGACACCCAAGGGGACGGCAATCGGACAGGACGGGACGGGGAGCGCCCCAAGATCCCGCGAAGGCCGGTTTTTGCTTGACTGTCATGGAGGACCCATCACACGCTGAGGGGTGATCGATTGGACACCTTCGAACGTGTTGAAAGAGGTTTCACGAAGAAGCCCGACACGGCACGGAGTTACCTGCAAGGAGGATTAACATGAAAAAGATCGTTGCTGGACTGGTTTTGGCGCTGCCGATGCTGGCGTCGGGCCAGGCGATGGCCGCAGACAAAGAGCTTATTATCTCGTCCTGGGCGGCACCTGTTCACACCATGAACAAGGACATTTTCCCCTGGATGATATCCGAAATGGAGCGGTGCTCGGGCGGCAGCCTGTCGGCGAAAATCGAATATGGTTTGGCACCGCCGCCGGCCCAGTACGACACCGTTAGGGATGGTGTGGCTGATTTCGGCTGGATCGTTTATGGCTACACGCCTGGCAAGTTCGAGACCACGAAGATCGCCGAACTTCCGGGCAATGGTGGCAACGCGGAAGACATGTCTGTTGCCTTCCAGATGACACACGAGAAATACCTTGCTGCAGCAAAGGAAGCCAAGGGCATAAAAATACTCACTAACTATGTCCATGGTCCAGGCCATGTTAACACCGTAAAGCCTGTGAAGTCTTACAAAGACATCGTAGGCATGAAGCTTCGAGTTGGTGGCGGTGTCGCCAATGACATTGGCACAGCGCTTGGTGTCGCTGGTGTCAATATGCCAGCACCAGCTGTCTATGAGGCCGTCTCATCCGGCGTCACGGAAGGTGTAATGTTCCCAATGGAAACAATGTATGCCTTCAAGGTCGCTGAGGTTGCAAAATACACCTTCCGTAACCCAGAAGGGATGTACACGACTGCATTTGGCCTGATCATGAATGCTGACAGCTATGACGACCTTTCAGCAGCACATAAGAAGTGCATCGACGGCATGACAGGCGTCGACATGGCACGCCGTGTTGGCAAGTGGTGGGATGAAGCCGATGAACTTGGATATGAAAAGTTCGCTGAGATGGGCGGTGTAGTGACCGATGCCAATGCCGCTGAGCAGGCATATTTCCGCGAAAAGACTGCTGGCGTTGAGGCCAAGGTCCTTGCCGCCATCAGCGAGCGTGGCGTCGATGCCTCCGCAGCCCTGAAATATTTCCGCTCACAGCTGAAATAGTCGAGACGTCTTATCTCCGATAAATTTCTTAACAGGCGGCCCGTGGGTCGCCTGTTGCTTTTAAACAATAGATTGGACGTCCTGAAATGACAGATCCATCTCCCCTTGTCGCCACCGATCGGCTACTGGCATTTCGGACGCCAGCTGATCCAGACGATGCCTATGAAAACCGGATCCACATCCCTGATGCCGACCGGCATCTTGCCGCCTGGCCCAAGGATGCCGCTACCTTTCGAAGGTCCTTTGCAGGTACCGATCTCAACCTTGCCTATGGTAGCTCCAAACGGACCCACTATGATCTGTTCACACCCAAGGGCGGCATAGAGGCAGCATGTGGCCTTGCCGCCTTTGTCCATGGCGGATACTGGCTGGCCCTTTCGAAGGATGATTTCTCGCATATGGCGGCGGGCCTGCTAGCCCGCGGATGGGCTGTTGCAATTCTAGGCTATACGCTGGCGCCACAAGCGCGGATCACCCAGATCACGCAGGAAATTTCCACAGCTGTTGAGCATCTTGGCAAGACAGGCAGCGGGCCACTTCGTCTAATTGGCCATTCTGCCGGCGGGCATCTCGTCAGCCGAATGATGTGCGACGACATCAATTTTGGCCCCGTCACAACGCAGCGCCTCGACCGCGTCCTTTCAGTGAGCGGACTGCATGACCTTCGGCCTCTCCAGCGTTTGGCAAAAAACGAGCTGTGGCAGCTTGACGACAATGAAAGCCACGCCGAGAGCCCACTTCTGCGGACGCCGCGGCCGGGAATTGATCTTGTCTGCCTTGCCGGCGCCGACGAGCGTCCGGAATTCATCCGCCAAAATGCGATTCTACCGCTTGCCTGGCAGGGCCTCGGTGCTAACTGCCATTCACAGCTTCTTGCCGGGCACAATCATTTCACAATCATCGAGACGATGACCCAGCCTGACAGCCGCCTGTGCGAACTTGTCGACGGTCCACTTGCCTGAGATTTTAAAGCCGCGCGTAGGTGCTTGAAAGGTCAGCAGCCAGCTTGCCGCTGGCGCGGTCGTTAATGGTGATCCGACCAACAACGAGCCGTCGCCCAGGCTTCAGGATCTCGACCATAACGTCGCCTCCCTCGGCGCCGAGTGGGCGCAGAAACCGGCTTGCGATATCGACTGTGGTGATAGGCGCGTAGCTGCCGATAGCCGCCGTCACGGCTGCGATCATCGCGGTGTCGGCGGCGGCGACGATGGCCTGGCCGCAGATCATCCCGGCATCCCGTGTCAGCGCATCACCGAACGGCAGATGGAAGCGTGACCGCGTTGGACCAATCTCGACGACCCGCAGTCCAAGCTCGCGCACCCAGGGCGCTGTCACCTCGTCGAGAAGCGCCTGTGCTGCATCGACGCCGAACGCCGCCTCAGGTCCATTTCCGGAACTGTCGGTCATCGCATTGATCCTCGGTCCACCACCAGTTGCTGTGCTTGACTAACCGGACGGTCAATCTTTACCGTTGCACGATCCTTGCCGGATTCGCTAGGGCGGTCAAGATGCCC
>ENA-OSEY01000949-OSEY01000949.1-marine-metagenome-genome-assembly--contig:-NODE-949-length-20507-cov-2.448899_pt1 | contig 20507 bp, 21 predicted proteins | sample MGYA00248465_ERZ534230 | MGnify/ENA primary metagenome ERZ534230 (study PRJEB26409, sample SAMN06344110) | marine metagenome | isolation source: Sea water from surface | place: Atlantic Ocean:Southern...
CAAAATATTTTGAGACCAGATCAGCGAAGCCAGTAAGCCTCACCCTCTCGGGTTTGATATTCAAATAAAGTTGTTCTGCAGTAGCTCAAGGATTTTCTCATCAAAGGGGCTCATGAGTTGGAGATTAGCATGGAAGAAAATCCTCACCAATGATTTCTGTTATGAACATGGTAGTTAACATTAATCAGGTTCATGCTGCATCGGGAGTGTTTTGAGGTATTTGATGAAGAATTTTTGTTTTTTGAGCCTTTCTGATTCGAAACTCTTTCAGTTCGTCCTTGATGAATGATGGACAATCAATAGTCGAATCAGTTTCTTCGGCTTTATCAATTTCCTGAAACGATCTACGTTCTACCTGTTTGATAACAAAAGCCCTTTTTATACCATCGTGTTCAATATATTGTTTCATTCTGTTCAAAATCATAAAGAATTAAAGACACCCTTTACTACGAGTATCGGGACTCCACAGACCTTTTCAGGAAGGATCAGTGAATCAGGAAACAGTGCCAGGAATCCAAGACCAACCATCATAAACGATGACAACTGAAATTGTTGAACGCATCACTAGGAGTTTCGAATCCCAGTCGATGATGAAAACCCTTGGAGCAAAGATCCATTCCATCGAAAAAGGGAAAGTCGTCATCGAAGCACCTATCCTTCCCACGACTCTTCAACAACAGGGATTTGGACATGCGGGTCTCAGTTTTTCGATTGGTGACAGTGCTGCAGGTTATTCAGCCCTAACGATGATGGAACCTGATCTGGAAGTGATGACTGCAGAAATAAAAATGAATTTGCTCTCTCCTGCAGATGGCGATTTCCTGAGGGCAGAGGGCAGAGTCGTCAAGTCAGGAAAACGTCTGATTGTAGTTACCTCAGAAGTTCATGCCCACAAAGACGGAAATTCCAAACTGATTGCTCTCATGCAGGGAACGATGGTTCCTGTCCCTTTAAGCTAAAAGATCCTCTAGATGATACGGTTGAAATAATTTCCGGAGTCCTGATTTCTTCCTTACGCTGAAATATTCTCCTTGCTGGAATACCTCCGGTGAGATCTTAATTTAAAGATTTGAAACAGACTTCATCCCCTTCTATGCCAGCAAAAGGCGATTAAAGTAAAATAAATTATATTTTTGTTTGATATATTGAATTATTTCTCCATAATGAATTATCGTTTATTCATTCTTTAACCAACGGAGAAATATGGGAGATATCTATTTTGTAGACGACAGTGAATATAAAAATCCGGAAACCCTTGCCCTGCATGGAGGAAATTATCGCTTTGATCCAGTAACATCGGCAGTCACCGTTCCGATTTATCGCAGCACGTCCTTTCAATTCAGGGATACAGAGAACGCAGCAAATCTATTTGCGCTTCAGGAATTCGGCAACATCTACAGCCGGATCATGAATCCAACCAATGATGCTCTGGAACAAAGACTCGCAGCCCTTGAGGGAGGCAGGGCCGCACTTTCAGTAAGTTCAGGACAGGCTGCCACCACATTCTGCCTTCTCAATGTTGCACAAGCCGGGGACAACATTGCCAGTTCTACAGATTTGTATGGGGGAACAGTCAATTTGTTCAATCATACTCTTTCCAAGCAGGGTATTGAGATTCGATATGCAGATCCCCTGGACCCTGCAGAATTTGAAAAGCAGATCGATGACAAAACCAGGGCTATTTACGCCGAGACTTTACCAAATCCCTACCTTCGCGTGTTCCCCATCCAGGAGGTTTCAGACATTGGCCGAAAATACAACATTCCTCTTATCATCGACAACACTGCGGCCCCGGTCATCTGTAACCCGATTGAGCACGGAGCTGCGGTCGTGATGCATTCGCTGACGAAATACATCGGGGGACATGGTGCTGTCATCGGTGGAGTGATTATCGATGGTGCCAATTTCGACTGGACTGCTGATCCAAAACGGCAACCGCTTTTCAATGAACCAGATCCAAGTTACGGAGGAGTGGTTTGGGGAGAAGCGGTTCCTCAGATTACCGGTCATAACATTCCTTTTGCAATTCGAGCCAGAGTCTGTTTGTTACGTGATCTTGGATCGTGTCTTTCTCCAGACAATGCCTTCCAGGTGATCCAAGGCATCGAAACACTGCCCTTACGAATGCGCCAGAACTGTTCCAACGCAGAAAGGGTTGTTGATTTTCTCGAAGATCATCCAAAGGTGGAACGAGTCATCTACCCGAAAAATTATGACGGGGTGGTCGGTGAAAGGGCGGAAAAGTATTTCAATGGAGGATTCGGTGCATTGGTGGGATTGGAACTCAAGGGAGGAATCGAGGCCGGGAAAAAATTTATCGATTCCCTCAAACTTTTTTATCATGTGGCGAATATCGGTGATGCAAGGAGTCTTGCCATTCATCCTGCAACCACGACCCATAGCCAACTCACTCCCGAAGAACAGTTAGCCTCTGGTGTCACTCCAGGTTATGTCCGTCTTTCGCTGGGTATAGAACATCCTGATGACCTGTTGTCCGACCTGAAACAGGCACTTGAAGCTTAGTAAAGTTCAGTTTGGGAAAAATCTAAGAATCTTTTTTTAGGGAGGAGTTTCCTGTTGGGTTAGAAACAAGTGGAGCATGTAAAGTAATAAAAATCCCCTCATGCTCCATGCAATGGTTCGTATCCAATTTGTTTGGACGAGTAAGTTGTGTGCTTCCAACTCATATGCATTTGCAAGAATATTGTGCTGAGGGATTTGGAGAAATGCAGTGGATGCCCAAATGATGAAAACCAGAATGACTCCGATGATCGGAATTGTTAACGAAACATTTTTTGGAGGAAAAACAACCAGCAATATACTGCTAATTAATTCAATGATCATAACGGTCCCCACAAGGGGGGTGATCAATACACTATGACCGTTATGGTAGACTTGAAATTCATTTTTACCGACGAGATTAAAAAGCGGGTAGTGGACGATTTGGATAAGCCAAATCAATCCCACCATGAACCACGTGCTTGAGATATTTAAAAGGAAAGGGAAATGATTCATCAAGATTGAAATAAACCCATCTATGAAAACATGGAATGAGTTGTAGTTATGATTCTCTAAACGTGCGGTTCGGCATGACCGTGAGCATGTTCCGGAAGTATGTTATCGGTATGACACCAGTAATCATGTTTTCTATGCGTCCTTCGGAAAAGCCAGATGGCAAATATGTAGAGACAAATGAAAGAGACCAATGCCATGAAAATGGCTGAAATAAGTTGCATGATGAATAAGGATTTAAGAGGGGGGATAAGTCGGGAGACCGTAAAGTCTCCCAAAGTTTTAACCTTCCAGATTTTGAGCCATTTCTGGAAAACGTGCAGCTAACTGTTCACGGTCCAAATCTTCCGCAACGGTTTCACCATTATATTTTTTTACGCTATAAAGCACCATTCCACCGTTGGTGTATTTCATCAGCTTCATATCACCAATCTGTAACAGTAACACTGGCTTGCTATCTGCCATCGTCACCTGTTGGTGATCATTGCAGTTCCCTGCCAGTGAAATTCCGGCAAGACTCATTACGGTGATCATAGATAAAAATAATTTTCTCATAGTTACCTTGAATGAGGTTAAAAAGTTATTTCAATACGCTCATTCCATCGGATTGGTTTCAACGAATCTACTCACTTTTCCCATGCTGGTTCTGAAAAAATCGCAGTTGCGAATCAGAATTTACAGATCAAATGACTTATTCAGAATTCAGTCCTGATTGGATTGTGAAAGAATCCTAAATTTATGAGGAGACAAGGTCGATCAGGGGCATGCTTCTTTATGCCCCTGATTCGTCAGAAGGATTTCCCCTGGAAATTATTTTGGTGGTGAGATTGTGATTGGGAAAATCAATTCGAATGAGATCAGTGGTTATCCAATTCGTAGTTTTTAAGGATATACATGCTCCAGTGCGCATGGTGGAGCAGGTAGTCGGTGTTGCTGCCCATAATCAATCGTCCAGCCATGGTGTGGGAATGGGAAGCCATGATCAGGGTTGAAGCCATAAGTCCTTCACAGAGTTCCAGGATCTTGACATAAGGTTTGCCAAAATCGATACGGATTTGGTTTGGAGATTTAACATGGTTTTCTCTGACCCGCTGACGAAGTTGCTGCTCAAGTTCTTCAACCTGCTTCGTAGAATGCCTGAGTCGGCTTTCATAATCCGAACTGGTGGAATAGTATCCGCCCCCGACTGCCGAAACGTTCATCATTTCCGGAGTTTCCTGGACGTAGAGAAAGAAAAGCTCAACATCATGGTCTAGTGCCCATTCGTCTGCTTTCCTGATGACTTCATTGGAAACAGGACTGTAGTCTATGGGAACAACTGCCCGTTTTTCGTTCATACTTTTCTGAGGCTGTTTGTATACGAACATCGTCGTCTGTCCTTCATGTAAAACATGATCGGTATTGCTGCCGAGAAAGACACGGCCGAGCATGGTGTGGGTGTGGGCAGCCATGACGATCATTTCCGGAACAAATTCCTGTTCGGCATCAAGAATCGTTTGATAGGGATTTCCAGACCGATAAACGATTTCGTTTTCGCTCTCACATGGAGTATTTTCCAGATGCTGCTCAAAGCCTTCCTTGGGGTTGATCAATTCTCCACGATCCACCAGTTTTTGGATTTCAGCATTCCTGGCATGCAGGAATAAGAGTTTGGCATCCAGTTTTTGCCCCCAGAAATCAGCGAGCTTGATCACATCCTGGGTCACAGGAGTATTGTCCACTGGCACGAGAATTCTTTTTTTCATCGTATTTCCTGTTCTCGAAGGTTGTTCCTACTTGTTTGGTGAGAATAATGGATCAAATCCTCAGACAACGATTTCCATGCTTGAGTTCTGATCCAGCCATGTCTCAATTTCTTCACGATTTTTCTCTCCGCTTGTTCGCCCCATCTCCTTCCCATTCTGAAAAAGGATATGTCCCGGAAGTTCATGGACGCGGTATTTTCGGGTAAGCTCTTTCTCAACCTCGCAGTTGACCTTGACCACCTTGAGTGAACGCGGGCGTTTCAAGGCAATTTCCCTGAGCATCAATGCTTCTTTGTGGCAGGGAATCGAGTGGGGCGCCCAAAACGCAACGAGTACGGATCCTTGATAAAAAAGGACCTCTCTTCCAAAACTGCCTTGGTTGACATTCAAAGGCAGAGACTCAAGGTTCAATCCCATGCCCGATGCAGTATCGGGTTTAATCAGACACGCGGTATTGGTCATGGTTCAATTTGCGATTTTTCCGGTTCTTCAGTTCGGTCACGGTCCCTGTCCGGCACGCGGCAGGAATCAGGATTCATTCAGGTTGAAACCCCCATCCTGGGAAGAATCCAGGCCTGCAGCAAAACCCAAACAATAACAAAAATGATGATCCACCAGTCCATCAGTGTTTCCTTTCAAAACTTAAATTCAGATCAGACATGTAACCCTGCATGATGGGATAGGGGAAGAGTCCTCTCTTCTTCAATGGAATTGGAATCAGGAAAATGAAGTTTTTTCATCCTTTCCACGAAATCCTGTTCCGAAATCCCATGCCCGACACTGGTGTTCCAGCGAAGTTCTTCCCCGATGGTAGAGACCATGATTCCGTTATAATCATGTCCCGGAAAAACCAGAGTTTCAGGCGGAAGACAGAAAATTTTTTCATGAATGCTTTGATACAACACCCTGGGATCACCCTGCTGGAAATCGGTCCGCCCACAACTTCGGATGAACAGCGTATCCCCGCAGAAAAGCATCCCTTCCAGTTGGAAACTCATGCATCCGGGAGTATGTCCCGGTGTGGCAAGAGCCTTAATGCTGAAAGCACCGAAACTCAATTCCTGTCCGTCTTCCAGAAGAACCGAAGCTGTTGTAGAGCCGGTCCCCCTTCCGATGGCGGTTTGTGCTTCAGTGGTTTCAGCCAGTTTCTCTGCTCCTGATTGGTGATCGGTATGGAGATGGGTTTCCAAAACATAAATCAGTTTCAGACCCAGTTCACGGATCAGTTTCAGGTCCCTTGGATGCTGCTCCAATACTGGGTCGATGGAAACTGCATCCAGAGATTGAGGGTCAAAAACCAGATATCTGAAGGTCCAGCTTTCGTAATCGAATAACTGTCGAACCTGCGGATTTGAAAAAGCTTCCTTTTGCTCAGGCATGTGAACGGGAAAAACCTCTGGCAGGGGTGTGGAAAGATGATTCAGCTTCCAGATCGTGTCTTGGCTGCTGGGTATCGCAATACATGTCGTGGGTCATGGCGAAAATGTCCATGACCTTCGGGTTGAGAAGCCGGTAAAAAACGTAGGATCCTTCCCTTCGTGATTCCACCAATTCCCGGTCCTTGAGCAGTGAAAGATGCTGGGACAAGGTCGTCTGTTTGATGTTGGTATAATTCACAAAATCGTTGACGCTCTTTTCTGAATCATTGAGATACCAGAGAATCTTCATCCGGTCGGGGTGAGCGAGAACCTTGAGATATCGTGCGGCGCGGGTGCGGCAGGGATCCGGTCCGTTGAACAAACATTTCAAATTGTGCTGGATGTGATCTTGTTTCATCATCGTCTCCTTTTTTTGGATAGCCGGACAAGGCCCGCTATCGATTCATCATGGTTGAACCAATCTTCAAAACTAGCCCATTTTAATGAAAAGCGTCTAAGGGCTTCTATTCGTAAATTTACGATGTTCTAAAAATTAAACTTAATGAAACCCCGTTTTTGTGGGGGGATGGAGTTGAAGGAAGGAAATTAGTTGGGAAGAGCTTCAAAGTATTCGGGATATTCCCTGCGGATTTCGGGATAGGGGCGATAGACCTCAAGGAAGAATTTAAAGGTTGCCATTTTTACGTAGGAGTATGCCGGGGCGGCAGAGAGACTGGCGAGGAGGATACGCAGAGGGAGATTTTCGACAGAAAGGAGAACCCCGATGGGGACGATGAGGACGAAGATCAGGGAGATCAGGATTCGAAAGAGGAAGAAAATCCATGACATCAGCATCACCCTCGGTTTGAGGAAAAGGCAGAAAAACAGGCGGCGCTTTTCCTCGAACCCTGAACGCCGAAGAACCGCTAACTTGGAGGAATAGGAAAAGCCCGCCATTCCGACAGGCCAGAAGATCCCTGCCATCAGCAAGGGAGGAAGGAGTGCTGCAGGATGTCTCCATTCATACCAGTTCCACCAGCCCATCAGGTAGCCTGTTCCGATCCAAATTAAGCCGATGACACCAACGGTAGAGATCGCCAGTGCATCCCAGAGGATTTGAGCGCCCTGGATGGAGCGTAGGGAGTTGAAGATCCTGAACGGTCCTCCTTCCTTTCGGTGCATCAGGCGCATATCGCTCGAAGGCCACATCGAGGTCAGTTGTTTAAAAAAAAACAGCCCCATTGCCACTGCCCAGAGCTTCCAATTCAAAAGCATTCCCATCATTTCCCCCGGGAGGGTTTCATAGGTCCAGATCGCCAGCCACTGGTAATCGAGCAGGTTTCCCCGATCAAACTGAAATTGAATTTTTGCGGAATAATGTCTGAGTAGCCGGTCAAGCAAGATCAACAATGCCACCAGCAGGAAAAAAGACTTGTATCGGATCAATTCCCTGATTGAATCGATCACCAGGATGTTCAGCAGACGTTTCATTCCTGGGATTTGGTTTCAAGTTCGGTGAAACGAATGCTGTTGATGAGATTCTCAGGGAGCTTCAATTTCACCCGGGTTTCCAGTTCTGCGAAATAACCATTTCGTTTCAATTCTAAGCGGATGACCGGAATATTCCCCGATTTTGGAAGGCTGAAATCAACCCGGAAATTGGTATCCGGCAAAGCGAACCCACGTCCTTCAAGATGAATCATGGGGGATTTGCCGTCTGAAGGTACGAGTTCAAATCTCTCTTTTTCAAGGTTGGTCTGTAGCAGAAGCGATTCAGCCCGAAGAGGAAGAGTGAATTTTTTCTGGAAATCCTGGTAAAAAGGTCTGCGGGTGATATAAAGCCCGGTCATGACAAACATGGCCAACAGGATTCCGGAAAACAATCGCCGTTGTTGCTTTGCAGGCATCGGACTGAAGTCCTGCTTTTCTGAAAGTGGGGGTTTGAAGACAAAATAATACAGCACTGAAAGGGTCAGCATGAGCACCCCCAGTGCCCAGACTCCATCGCTGACAAAATGCGCCCCCTGGGTCACTCTGGCAACACTGACCAAAGCGCCATAAAAAAGTCCGAGAAAAAACATGCCCGAGGCAAGGAGTCTTGAACGCTGCCAGAAAACGATGCCCACACTGAAGGAAAACCCCATGGTGCAGTGTCCGCAGGGGAAAGAACGTCCTTTGCCGGGCGTTCCAAAATCCAGGGCATCCCGGTATTCCCAGTTGCCTCCAAACTCCACCACATCCCTCGGTCTCGGCCTGCCCGAGTGTTCCTTGAGCAGGGCATTCACAAGAATCCCTGCACCGATGATCGAGGTCAGTCCATAAATCAGAACATACCGTCGCCAGGCATAATAACGTTGACTTCGCTGGCAGAAGAACCAAGCGGGAATGGCCGCCAAGGTTAGAAGAAAACCGGGAATGGTCCCGTAACGGTGAATCCATTTCCAAGGCTGTTGCTCCCCCAAAGGCCAACCCTCTGAAGGAGAAAAAGCCCAGCGTGCTGCATTCAGATCGGTTCCCAGGGCTTCCAGCAGCCAAGTGATCAGAAGCAGGCTGAGCAAAAGCAGTCCTGTGACCAGTAGCCCTTTGGACTGATAATCGTTTTCCGTCAAGGAGTCCTTTGGATTTAGAGATTCATCAGCCATCAGCCTTTGTTTCTCCTTCGTCTTGCACAGGATGTCCCTGAATTATTTGAAACACCTGAAGGTAAAACGATTTCATCCTGGGCCAGAAAAAAGACACCATCAGTACTCCGATCAGGGAAAGGGAAAGAAGCCACGGCGTTTCCTGAAAACGGAGTGAACGGAATCCGAGAATGATAAACATGGAACCGAGTAGAATTGGTAAACAAAGACCGCAGAACTTCAACTCCCAGAATCTTGGGAGAGGGGTCCTCGGAGTTTTTTTCATGAAGCATTCAAGCTGCAGGGGGACTTTGAGCAGATGAAAAAAGAGCAGGTGAAGCACTGCCCAGGTGGGAAGGATCATGCCTAAACTGTCAGTCAGCCAGTGACTGGCGGAGACGGCACGGCCGATGCCCATCAACCCCGTCGTTAGAATCACGATCAAACCCCAAATGATAGCCATGATTCTCAGCCTGGAATGGCCGGGATTCTGATTGAACCAAATGTAGGAAAGAGTCAGCAAAGAGAGAATCACTGCGGAATGCCCGCTGGGAAAGCTTCCGCGATAAATTCCTTCGGTGATGAAATGCGGCCCAAATTCATACCATTCTGAGAAAGGCCAGTTCTCTCCCCAGACCTCATAGGGGCGGGCTCGTCCTATCACCCATTTGAGACTATGGACGACACCGAGAGACCCAGCGAGGGCTGTGGTTACAATGAAACCCAAAAAGGGACGCCAGCGGATCAGCCGTTGCGAAGCATGAACACTCCAACTTCTGACATAAACAACAAGACTTGCCAGCAGAAATATAATTGCCGGATCACTTGCACCTGGAAGTTTCCCCTCAAACATCGTCCGGCCCATCCAAAGGCCAAATTCTTTGCTGCCATGCTCGTGAAGCCAAACGGTCCATTGCTGATCAAAAGGCTGTAACAAAGGAAGTACCAACACCCCTGGAATCAGCAACACCATAAGTCCTGGGGTCAGGAGCTTGGACCGTGCGGTAGTCGGTTCGGAATTCGGCAAGACGTGGATGGAAGAATCAAGGCTTAAGGAAACTAAATCCTAGCAGGACTGTTCTTAGAAACCAATAGTGTTTGATGGCAGGCTAAGGTGAATTTCATTTCCCGAACTGGCCTTTCCAGGAAAAAATCAGGCTGAAATCTTCAGAATGGTTTGTGAACAGATCTTCCGTGAACGCGAGCATCAGACTCTGGTCTTTCAAATGATAAAATACCCCGACGGCAAGGATCGACTGCCATTGATTCATTCCTTTTAATTCCAACCCGGGGGCATGATAGCGGGGTGAAGCGATCAGATTCTGAATGCTCATGGTCCAATCATCATTAAAGGATGTCGAAACCCCACCTCCGCCGCTGAAGAATGTTCGGTTTTGTTCGTAAAGGGTGTGCTCGGTCTCTCCGGCATGAACCAGTCCGAGATTGACCAGCCATTGAATATTTCGGTCCCACCAGACTCCTGAACCTTCTGCGGCCGTGCTGATGCCGTAATCTCGTTTTCCAGAACTGATGGTTGGCAAATCATCCGCTGAAGGATGCTTGTAGACCAGCCGGGTGCTCCATTTCACTTCGGAAGATCCAAAAGATGCTCCGTGTTGTTTGCCTAAGCTCAACACATAATCTCCGTTTCCCTTCTGAGTTTTTGTAATCCAAATGAATTGTTCGTTGTCGTTATTTTCTGGTCGGTATTGCCAATATAGGAATTCCCCATCGGGTCGGACCTTTCTTGATTCGTAGGGCAAACCGGTAACTTGATGGAATTGACGCATGAAATGGTCCCAGTCTCCTTCCCAGTCTTTCAGGTATCTGAGTCTGATATTCAGATCCCAACCTGACCCCAATCCTGCTTCAACTTTAACCATCATTTCCTCCCTTTCATGATCGAGGATCAATCTTGGGTAGATCAGGTTATTGTCCGGAGAAATGGTCGTGGTGTTACTTCGTGTAAGGTTTGTTGAGAAACGATAAACTCCTGACTCAAGAATGCATGCGGATTCCAATTCCAATTCCAGAAAGATTCCTGGCATTGGTAATTGGTTGCGATGGGGAACCAACTCTATACACGAATCTGCATACGCAGGAAATGCGGCAACAATGAAAATACTCCAAAAATGACGACGGAACAATCGATCTCCCTTTATGCAAATGGCGGAATTGTAGACATGGAGTTCTGAAGGAGAAAAGCCAATAGCTAAAAACTGAGACAATCTCAGAATATCGCGTCTCAATCATAGAAATCTAAGATGCCATAAAATTAAGCTGAATGGATGGAATCAGGACTCTTGCTGTGTTAAGGTCATTGAAATTCGGAATCCGAGGTTTTTGTTCCATTCAGTCATCACTCAGCAATAGCTTCTCTGAACATGATGGAAAAACGTCAGGTTAGTCTGCAGGACAAATACATTTTGGAAGAAGGCCGTGCCTTCATGACCGGGATCCAGGCTCTGGTGCGCCTTCCCATGGTTCAGCGCCGTTTAGACCAGTCAAGGGGTTGGGACACCGGAGGCTTTATCAGCGGCTACAGGGGATCTCCTTTGGGAGCACTCGATCAACAGTTGGTCCTCAACCGGAAATTGCTGGAAGAACACCATGTCCGTTTCAACCCCGGGGTCAATGAAGACCTGGCGGCAACGTCGATTTGGGGAACCCAGCAAGCCGAGCTCCATGGGCAGGGACGTTACGATGGAGTTTTCGGCCTCTGGTATGGTAAAGGGCCGGGCGTCGACCGTTCTGGAGATGCATTGCGTCATGCCAACCTGGCAGGTACTTCGGCTAGGGGCGGAGTGTTGGCCTTGATGGGAGATGACCATACTTGTGAATCCTCGACCACCTGTCATCAGAGTGAATTTGCAATGATGGATGCGATGATACCGGTTTTTAATCCGGCCGGAGTCCAGGAGATCCTGGATTTTGGGCTCTATGGCTGGGCCCTCTCTCGTTTCAGCGGGTGCTGGGTCGGATTGAAATGCATCCATGACACCGTCGAGTCAACTGCCACCGTGGATGTCTCATCGGATCGTTGCGAAATTCTTCTTCCTCAGGATTACACCATGCCTCCTGAGGGACTCAATATCCGCTGGCCTGATACTCCCCACGAGCAGGAGGCACGTCTTCATGAACACAAACTCGTTGCAGCAAAAGCCTTCGTTAGGGCAAATCGCCTGAACCGAATCCTGATGGATGCCCCGCAGGCAAAGATTGGGATCATCTCCACCGGGAAAGCATTACTGGACACCCGGCTTGCGCTCGATGAACTGGGGATCGGTCCTGAAGAAGCCAAGGGTCTTGGATTGAGATTAATGCAGATTGCCATGCCCTGGCCTCTGGAGCCGGAAGGTGTAAAAGAATTTAGCCGTGGATTGGATCTGATCATGGTGGTTGAAGAAAAAAGAGGATTGATCGAACCACAACTCAAGGATTTTTTGTACCACACGGCGGATGCTCCTCAAGTGATTGGTAAACAGGATGAAAAGGGTAATCGGCTTTTTCCTTCAGCAGGGGCATTGGACCCGAACCACATCGCCCTGAGTCTCGCAGAACGGGTTTTGGCGAAATCAAGTGCAGGCACTTCTTTGGAAAAGGATGCCCTGGCAAAACTCCGGGATCGTGAAGCCCGACTTCGTCACCGCATCGAGTCCACGGAAAAGATCGAGGAATCGCTCTCGAGGCTGCCTTATTTCTGCGCAGGATGTCCCCATAATTCTTCTACCGTTGTTCCTGAAGGAAGCCATGCTTATGCAGGGATCGGATGCCATTACATGGCCCAGTGGATGGACCGAAGTACTGCAGGTTTTACCCACATGGGGGCAGAGGGAGCCAACTGGGTGGGAGAATCTTTTTTCAGTAAACGTGAACATGTGTTTCAAAACATCGGAGACGGAACCTATTTTCATTCGGGTTTGCTGGCCATCCGCTCTGCAATAGCTGCCAATGTCAATGTTACCTTCAAAATCCTGTTCAATGACGCGGTGGCGATGACGGGAGGTCAGCCGATGGACGGTCCGCTGACCGTGCCGAGGATCACTCAACAGGTCCGGGCGGAAGGAGCAGGTGAAGTGGTGGTGGTGACCGATGATCCTGAGCGATACAGTGGAGAACAAGGTTTTGCTTCCGGAATTAAAGTCTACGACCGGAAAGAACTGGACCAGGTGCAGCGGCGTTTGAGGGAAATTCCTGGAGTTACGGTTTTGGTCTACGAGCAAACCTGTGCGGCTGAAAAAAGACGTCGCCGTAAACGTGGAAGTTTTCCGGATCCGCCAAGGCGGATCTTTATCAATCAGGATGTCTGCGAAGGTTGCGGGGATTGTGGAGTCAAATCCAACTGCGTGGCTGTCTTGCCTCTGGAGACGGAACTCGGTCGAAAAAGGATGGTGGATCAATCAGCATGTAACAAAGATTACTCCTGTGCCAACGGGCTCTGCCCAAGTTTTGTCAGCGTGATCGGAGGAAAACCGAGAAAGGCGAAGGCAGTTTCCCAGGACTCCCTTTCGTTTCCAGATCTTCCTGCACCTGAATTGCCCAAACTGGACAAGAGTTACAACATTGTCATTACCGGGGTTGGCGGAACCGGGGTCATTACCATCGGTGCTTTGCTGGGCATGGCCGCCCACATCGAGAAAAAGGGATGCGGCATTCTGGACATGATCGGACTTGCCCAAAAAGGCGGTGCGGTTTTGAGTCATCTCCGTATTGCCGAAAATCAGGACGAGATTCATTCTCCGCGGATTGCTGGTGGCGGTGCAGACGCGATCATCGGGTGCGACCTGGTTGTTTCAGGAGGCAATAAAACCCTGGAACTTGTCAATGCAGGTCACACGAAAATGGTGGTCAACAGCCATGAAATGATTACCGGTGATTTCACCCGGGATGCCAACATGGTCTTTCCGTTGTTGGAACTGAAAAAGGCGATTGCTGAAACAGCAGGCTCGGACAATGTCGAATTCATTAACAGTCAACGACTGGCAACGGCACTGATCGGGGATTCCATCGCTTCCAATCTGTTTCTCCTGGGTTATGCCTTTCAGCATGGATTGATTCCATTGGAAGCCTCTTCCATTGAGGAGGCGATCCGTATCAACGCGATTGCGGTGGATCAGAACCTCCAGGCTTTTCTCTGGGGGCGTCGTGCTGCGCATGATCTTCAGCAGGTCAATCGTGTTGCTTTTCCGCAAACGGAAAGAGTTCAAGAAACGAAGCCGATCCAAAGCCTTGATGACCTGATTGAAGATCGAAGCCGGAGGCTGGTGCTTTATCAAAACCAGGCATACGCAGACCGATACAGGAAAAAGGTTGAGGAGGTACATACTTTGGAAAAAGCCCTCAAACCCGAAGAAACCCGACTCACCGAAGCGGTTTCCAGGTATTATTTCAAACTGCTGGCATACAAGGATGAATATGAAGTGGCGCGGATGCACACCAGTCCTGAATTTCGTTCAAGGCTGGAAAACCAGTTCGAAGGAAACTACTCGCTGAAACTTCATCTGGCACCGCCATTGTGGTCCAAACGCGATCCACATTCTGGGGAACCCGTGAAATCGACCTATGGAGCCTGGATGTTTGGAGCAATGAAGATTCTTTCCAAATTTAAATTCCTGCGTGGAAGTTCCTTTGATATTTTCGGATACAGTTCGGAACGCAGAATGGAAAGAAGATTGATCCGTGAATATGAGGAATTGCTTGAAGAATTGATCTCAGGATTGAAGCCAGGGAATTATGCGACTGCAGTCCAACTTGCGGAAATTCCGGAACAGATCCGGGGTTTTGACGTGGTTAAAAAACGTCATGTCGAGGTTGCTGAAAAAAACCGACAGGAACTGCTTGAACGCTTCCGTACTGTGGAGGACAATATATCTCATCAACAGCCCGTAGAAGAAGTGATCAACTGAAGACGGGGCCAAAGCGAGATTGATTCAAGGAGAAAGAAATGCCAGATAGAGAAGTTGTCGTGCTCAGTGGAGTACGGACCGCAGTAGGAACCTATGGAGGAACACTGAAGGACCAGCCTCTGGTGGACATGGCTGCCAAAGTCGTTCAGGAAGCTGTTCAAAGGGCGAAGGTTGAACCCGCCGAGGTGGGCCAGGTGGTTTTCGGTAATGTCATTCACACCGACCCGCGGGACATGTATCTCGCAAGGTACGCAGGAATCCGTGGCGGACTTCCGATTGAAACTCCTGCATTTACCCTCAACCGGCTTTGCGGCAGCGGCCTTCAGGCGATCGTCAGTGCTGCCCAGTGGATCATGCTCGGAGATGCCGACACCACGGTGGCCGGAGGTGCGGAAGCCATGAGCCGGGTGCCCTATTGGCTTCCGGGCCTTCGCTGGGGGCAAAGAATGAATGACGGAGTGGCAGTCGATGCCTTGATCGGGGGATTACAGGATCCTTTCGATTCCTGTCACATGGGTATCACTGGGGAAAATGTGGCGAAACGCTGGGAAATTTCGAGAGAGGACCAGGACCAACTCGCCCTGGAAAGCCATCAGCGGGCGGCCAAAGCCATCTCCGAAGGGCGCTTCAAGGAGCAAATCATGCCCCTCGAAATCAAACAGAGAAAGAAAACGCTGACCTTTGACACCGACGAACACGTTCGTGCGGAGGCAACCATAGAAGATATGGCAAGGTTGAAGCCGGTCTTTGATCCTGAAGGCACGGTCACAGCGGGGAATTCTTCTGGAATCAATGATGGTGCTGCTGCGGTCGTTTTGATGGAACGTTCTCTTGCCGAAAGTCGAGGGTTACGTCCGATGGCCCGTCTTGTTTCCTACGCGGTCGCAGGGGTTGAGCCGGAGGTGATGGGAATCGGACCGGTTCCTGCCATCCGTGAATGCCTCGGCAAGTGTGACCTCACGGTTGGAGATATGGACGTCATCGAGCTCAACGAGGCTTTTGCCGCCCAGGCACTGGCCGTGATCCGTGAACATGACCTGCCCCTGGAAAAGACGAATCCTAACGGGAGCGGGATCTCCCTCGGTCACCCGGTTGGAGCAACTGGGTGCATCATCACCATCAAAGCTCTTTATGAACTCCAGCGGATCGGTGGACGTTATGCATTGGTGAGCATGTGCATCGGGGGAGGACAGGGGATTGCCGCAGTTTTTGAAAGACTGGGCTGATTCACGAATCGAATCTGCAACTGCCCATTTTTCATGGATCCTCTTCAGACCCGCCGACTCGGCAATACTGCCGCGGAACTTCCAATTCTAGGTTTTGGGGGTGCACCTCTTGGAGAACTCTTTGAAAAGGTCGATGAAGCCCAATCCACTGAAACCCTGGATACCGCCTATTCCTTAGGAATCCGATACTACGACACGGCACCCTGGTATGGACACGGGCTCAGTGAACATCGAACCGGAGGGTTGTTGAGGTGTCACCCCAAAAAAGAGTTCATCCTTTCCACAAAAGTGGGGAGGGTTTACAAAGCCTATTCCGGAGACCCCGAAGATTATAGTGGACCTCCCTGGGTTGGAGGTCTTCCTTTCAGCCTGAAATTCGATTATTCCGCGGAGGGATTCCAACGTTCCTATGAAGACAGTACCCTTCGTCTTGGTCTGAATCGTATCGACCTTCTCGTCATCCACGACCTCGACCGGGGATACCACGGAGATTCAGTGCCGGAAAAATTACGGCAACTCGAATCGGGAATTCAATGGCTCCAAGAAATGCGGGGAAATGGGTCCATCCTCGGATTCGGGGCGGGTGTCAACGACTTGGAAATGATGCCCTTGTTGCTGGAACATTTCGAAATGGATTTTTTCCTGGTTGCCATGCCCTACACCCTGCTCAACCAGGAACCGCTGGAAAATATTTTCCCGGAATGCCAAAAAAGAGGAATGGGAGTCATCCTTGGAGCCCCCTATGCCTCAGGTATTCTTGCAACGGGAGCTTCTTCCGAAGCACGCTACGGTTACGCTCCTGTGGAGGAATCAGTCCTGAACCGGGTAAAAGCCATCGAGAAGGTCTGCAGAGAACACAAAATCCCATTGAAAGCGGCAGCACTGCAGTTTCCGCTTGGGCATCCCCTGGTGGCTTCCGTCATTCCGGGTGCCATGCATCCTGATCAGGTTCGGGACAATCTTGCGATGATGAAACATCCCATCCCCGATAGCTTTTGGCGGGATCTCAAAAATGAAGGCCTGCTTCATCCCGAAGCACCGGTTCATTCGAATGATTGAATCGGATAAAACTTTATCATTGATTCCTGTTGAAGGGGTTGGTATTGCTAATAGCTGAATGAGTAATGTTCAAGGACTGGTGATGCTGCGATGGATAGCTCCTTTTGGAGCCGCGATTCTTATAATCGGCTGGAATCGAGAACTCGAAGACTGGCAGGTTGCACTGAGTTTTACGGCGGCACTTTTGGTGGCAATGCTGCTCCAGGCGACTGCACCCAAAAATAAGGATCTGGAATCAAATAAGGATAATGTGGTTTCCCTGGACGAATTCCGCAGACAACGTCATGGTTCCGCTTTTGAGGAAAACCAGGCCAGACTGCAGAACGTTTTCGAAACCCAATATCTTCACGAGGCTGAAATGATGGCCTCGATGCTCGAATCCGAAGGCATCCCGACCCACCTTTTCAACCGTCACAACGCCAGCATCCTGATCCACCCGATGAGCGAGATGCAGGTTAAGGTGTTGGTTCCTCATGATGAAGTGGAGCATGCCTTGGCTTTGATTGAACATTACCGGAATTCGATCACTCCCGAAGACTCTTCGATTGCCTGAACTCTGATCCCCCAGATGGATCCTGCTTCTTATGTGAACCGTTTCTGTCTCTTTTTCAGGGACGGGCGGATTGACGCGGGTTGGATTTCGGGACTTCAAAAAAATAAACTCGCAATTCAGCCTCTCCAGGGAAAGGTTCTATTCCTCGCCCCGAACCGCTTGTTGTTTGACTGGCATGCTGCAGGGATCACTCCTTCGAATGCATTGTCAGAACTTCAGCGTGATTGGGATGATGCTCATCAGAAGAAAAACGAACACGATCTGGAAACCATCCATCAGTTGCTGGAAGCAGGTTCTTCTTTCACCTTGGATACGATTGCAGGGGATTTTCTCAATGATCCTGATGATGCGGCTGAGAAACTGTCTCTCCTTTTGGCCTTAAGAGAAGACAATCGCTGGTTCAAGCGTAACCGTGACCTGACCTATACCCCCCGCACCGAGGAGGAAATCGAACAGCTCGAAATTCAGGCACAGCGGATCCGCGAAAGAGAAGCTCAGAAAGAACGGATTCAGGGATGGATTCAAGAGCTTGAAGGTCCAAAAGGCGAATCCGAATCCTGGCAGGAAGAATCCCGGGCCAAATGGCTGGATCAATTGGAGAAGATGCTGGTTCAGGGACATGAAAGCCCAGCCTGGAAGGAAGTGGCGCCGTTGTTAGGCTGGGGGCAGGTGATGAGCTATTCAGAAGAAAGAAAGCTCAAATCATGGCTGAATCAGGCTGGACGAAACGTCAACCCAACCCGACTGATCGTGCTCAGGGCAAATGGCGGGAACCTCTTTGAAAAAAAAGACTGGTTGGCAGTTCAGGACCTGTCAGATCAGAGTTTATCTGGGTTGGATCAGGTTCCGGATACCCATGAAACGCTGACCATCGACGGTCCAAAAACGAGAGATTTCGACGATGCACTGACGGTCATCAGTTGGAATACCACCAGCATCCAGCTTGCGGTCCACATCACCGATTTAAGTCGGGTGCTTCATCCGGGAACCCCGCTTTTTCATGAGGCAGAGCAGCGTATTTCCTCTGTCTATACACCGGAAGCCGTCTATCCCATGTTTCCGGAAGATCTCTCCAACGGAATTTTTTCCCTGAAAGCCGGGGAGGAGCGCGCGGTTCTTAGTTTTCATTTTCAACTTTTCCTCAAGGGAGGATGGCAGCTTCAAAAAGTGGTTCCAGAAAAAATCCGTGTCCAGCGAAATCTCAGTTATGCCGAAGCGGATGAGTTGATTGCCAAAAAGGAAGGGTTCTGGGAAACCCTTCTGCTGTGCTGCGAAGCACTGCTCAAATCGAGATTGGAGGAGGGCGCCCTGAATCTACCCCGTCGAGAATTCGAGATCAATGTTTCTGATCCGAAACGGGTTCTGATCAATCCTCTGGACCGGAACAGCCCCGCCAATCGGATCATCGAGGAACTGGCCGTTCTGGTTAACCGGGAAACGGGGAGGCTTTTTCATGAGGCATCCTTTCCCGGAATCTACCGTGGTCAGGCCCCCTACGAACTGGTCAAGGAACTCAAACCCGATGAAGAAATGACTCTGGATCACATCAGCATCGAGGCAGCGAAACTAGGTATGGTTGCCGAACCTCATGCCGGTTTGGGCTGTGAATTCTATATGCAGGCGACATCACCGATCCGCCGTTTTCTCGACCTTGTCACTCAGATCCAGTTCACTGCCATGCTCGGCAAAAAAGAATCAGTATTTACAGAAGATCAATTGATGGGTTGGGCAGAGACGATCCAGACCCGTCAACGAGAATACAACCGAGCCGAGAGGGAGGTGATCCATTACTGGAAAAGCCTTTATCTGCAACAACATACAGGACTGACCTATCAAGCAAGGGTCCGGCGTCAACTTCCCCAGCAGCGAACCGAGTTGGAAATCTCCGAACTCGACTATGTCTTTGCCACAGGCGGGTTCGAAAAACTGGAACCTGAAACCGAGTTGCTCCTGCTCCTTGAAGAAGTCCAACTCGAACCCCTGAGACTCAAACTCCGGGCTTGTGAAGTGGATCAAGGTTTTCCTGAACATAGTTGGGAAAACACTGATTAAAATACTTTCTTGTTTTAAAGTAAATGGAGGAGAAATTTTTAAATGACTTAAGCAACTTATTAATTTTCAAAAAAAGGATTGAAGAGATCCAGCATTAACATCGAAATAGCTAGATTTTCAATTGTCACATGCCTTGAGAACGTTGCCTTCCCAGACATCGCAACGTCTGCCGGTGAGGTTGAATTTCGCGTTGTAGGAGAGGAAGGGATATTTTATTTCGAATTGCCGCCCGGAATTATCTTTGATAAGGATTACATTGTAACTTAGATTCCAACCGCCAAAGAATTTCAGGTTGAGGTTGGCAAAGCGTTTCCGGTAAGTCAGACTCCCAGCAGAAAATTCTCTACTTCCTGCACTAACCCCAATGGTTTTCAGAAATTCCACACCTGCCATTTGTCCTTTGATGTCGGTATTTAGGTTTTCTAATCCTTCGAAGGTTTGTTCAGCCGGAAGTTTTGTGATTTTTCCGACATCGTAAGCAAATTTTGTAGAAAAATTCTCTAAAAAATTGAAATTTAACTGAACTCCATAGATGGTTTTTGCTGGTTCAGAGTATTCGTATTTTTGATTAGTTCCAAAGAAATCGCATGCTTTTGAATCTCCAAAGTCGCCACTGACAGTACAACTGAAATTGGATTCACTCTTGTTATCACGTTCAAAAGATGCCTTTACCTGAGGTTCATGGGTGGCAGCCAAAACCATGAATGATCCAAAAGGAATAATGACTCCTAAAGTTGGCTTCAGGAAACTGCTTTTGTAGGTACTTTTAATTCTATAACAGTTCTCAGGAGTGTTGGTATTTGTATGCTCGGTTGGAGCTGAATGGTCTCCGTAATAAAGGTAATGGGTTTGGGAATTAACGGTACACTTCCAGATATCGTGGGTAATGTCAGATTAACGGTTCTGGAGGTTGAAGTTCACTCCGACCAGGGCGGGTCCCAATTTGGTGCCCAAAACCAGCCCTAAGCGTGAATA
>ENA-OSEY01000950-OSEY01000950.1-marine-metagenome-genome-assembly--contig:-NODE-950-length-20499-cov-4.087846_pt1 | contig 20499 bp, 13 predicted proteins | sample MGYA00248465_ERZ534230 | MGnify/ENA primary metagenome ERZ534230 (study PRJEB26409, sample SAMN06344110) | marine metagenome | isolation source: Sea water from surface | place: Atlantic Ocean:Southern...
CCTCATCGGTTCTAACTTGGAAAGTTGGATCTTCTTCAGCTAATTTACCTAATGCCATACCAAGTTTATCTACATCTGCTTTTGTCTTGGGCTCAACAGCTATTCCAATAACTGGGTCTGGAAAATCCATGCTTTCAAGTATTATTGGTGATTTCTCAGCCGATAAAGTGTCACCTGTTTTAATGTCTTTAAATCCGACTGCCGCCCCAATATCTCCTGCTTCGATAAAATCAATAGCATTTTGTTTATTTGAGTGCATTTGATAAATTCTTGATATTCTCTCTTTATTACCAGTTCTGTTATTTAACACATATGATCCTGCATCAAGGTGACCTGAATAAGCTCTGAAAAAGGCTAACCTCCCAACAAAAGGATCTGTAGCAATTTTAAAAGCTAATGCAGAAAATGGCTCATTAACCGTAGGCTTACGAGAAATTTCTTCATCGTTGTTTGGATTGGTACCTACTATTGCTTCTTTATCCTCAGGGGAGGGTAGGTAACGACAAACAGCATCCAAAAGAAACTGTACACCCTTGTTTTTGAAAGATGATCCACATATCATAGGAATTATACTCATATCTTGAGTTGCTGCCCTTAATGCACTATGGATTTCATCCGCGCTAATACTACTTGGGTCCTCGAAAAACTTTTCTAATAAGTTTTCATCATATTCTGCCACTGCTTCTATTAATTGTGCACGATACTTTTCAACCTCATCTACCATATCGTCTGGTATTGGTATCTCATCAAATGTAGATCCAAATCTTTCCTCGTGCCATACTATAGCCTTGTTAGTAACCAAGTCTACAATTCCCTTAAAATCTTCCTCCTCACCGATATTCAATACAATAGGGACGGCATTAGACTTTAACATTTCACGCACTTGCGTGCAAACATTTAAAAAATTTGCCCCTTGACGATCCATTTTATTGACAAATCCAATTCTAGGTACACGGTAGTTATCAGCTAGTCTCCAATTTGTCTCTGACTGTGGTTCAACTCCATCTACAGCTGAGAACAAAAAAACAAGTCCATCTAGAACTCTTAACGATCTATTTACTTCAACTGTGAAGTCTACGTGTCCCGGTGTATCGATTATATTAAAATGGTAAGGCTTTGAATCTGACGTTGGTTTGCCTTGTTCCTGTGGAAAATTCCAAATACATGTAGTAGCAGCAGATGTTATTGTTATGCCGCGTTCTTGTTCCTGTTCCATCCAATCCATGGTTGCAGCGCCATCATGGACTTCGCCTATCTTATGACTAACACCGGTGTAAAAAAGAATTCTTTCGGTTGTAGTTGTTTTACCGGCATCAATGTGGGCTGCAATTCCAATGTTTCTAGTGTATTTTAAATCTCGAGACATAGTGATAAAGTATTTTTAAAATCTAAAATGAGAAAATGCTTTGTTTGCTTCAGCCATTTTATGAGTATCTTGTCTTTTTTTGACAGCTGAACCCTCTTCTTTTGATGCGGCTAAGATTTCGCTTGCTAGTCTAAGAGCCATAGTTTTTTCATTGCGCTTTCTTGAAAAGCTTATCAACCATTTCATCGCTAAAGAAACTTTTCGATCCGGTCTTATTTGCATGGGTATCTGAAATGTTGCTCCTCCCACTCTTCTACTTCTTACTTCAACATGTGGCATAACATTTGAAAGGGCCTCTTTCCAGACCTCTAAAGCAGATTTCTCATCATCCTGTTTTCTTTGATCAACTATTTCAATTGCATCATAGAAAATTGTAAAAGCAACTGATTTTTTTCCATTCCACATCATGTTGTTAACAAACCTTGTCACAAGTTGGTCTTTAAATCTAGGATCTGGTTCTAATGGTCTTTTTTTGGCTTGCTTTTTTCTCATTTAGGGAAGTATTTTACTTGCTTTTAGGTTTTTTTGCACCATATTTAGAACGTCTTTGAAGACGTCCTTCAACACCAGCTGTGTCTAATGCACCGCGTACAATATGATAACGAACACCGGGCAGATCTTTTACCCTACCACCTCTTACTAGGACTATGGAATGTTCTTGTAGATTATGCCCTTCACCGGGAATGTATGCATTGACTTCCTTTCCATTTGTTAGTCTAACACGCGCAACTTTTCGCATTGCAGAATTTGGTTTTTTTGGGGTTGTAGTATAAACTCTAGTACAAACACCGCGCTTTTGCGGGCACGAATCAAGAGCAGCAGACTTGCTTTTCTTGGAGATACTTACCCTTCCTTTTCTAACTAATTGTGCTATAGTTGGCATAAACTTTATTAATAAAGCCGTTTTTAACGGCGTGCAAATGTATAGTTTTTTTTTGGTGTTTCAAACCCTATTATTGTAAAATTTAACCTTTTGACAAAAATTGTGTGTAATGAATTTATCGTGAGCTTTAAAGTAGAGGATTTTCAATATACAAAACGACTAAAATTATCGTAAAAATCAACTTTCCCGATAGATCCAAAATTTGGTTTTTAAATCAAATTTTGATGTTCCGTACGTTAGCAAAATTTTTAAATTTTAAATTTGTACTCATGCATAGTTCTAAATTATTGTGAAATATTTTTTCTATTCTTTTTTTATTTTAAACGCGTATGTATTATTTGCACAAAATATTGGATCAAATGGTATAAAATCTGATTCTAGGATTAATGATTTATTTGAACTAATAAAAAACAAAGTCAGCAAGAATTCCTATTCTAATAAAGAAATAAAAGGCAGTGAGTATTTTAATGAAAAATTTAAACCTGCCGATGTTAAGTATTTTAATAAAAACTTAAATCAAAATATTTTTTTGAGATATAACGCATACAGTGATGAACTAGAATTTACAAATAATCCAAAAACTCAAAGCTCAGACAAAATATTGATGAAAAACATAAATATCTCATTTCAAATTGGAGGGGAGAAATATATCTACACTGATTATATCATTGAAAATGATTCTAGAAAAAAAGGATATTTGATCGAATTATTTTCAGGAAAGAAATATGTACTTTATGAAAAAAAACTGAAAATTTTTATGGAAGGATCCAATGCAAAAACATCCTTAGAAAGGTCCTTTCCCCCACGTTTTGTTGAAAAACATAAGTATTTTATTTCGAAAAACAACACCACTAAAATGGAGGTAAAACTCAATAAAAAAAGTATAATTGATTTTTTAGATGTTGAAGAGAAGCTAATTAAAAAAATTATCAAGGAAAGAAAATTAAAATTCAAACAATCCTCAGACTTAAAAGTCATTTTAATAGAAGTCGACAATATTCAATAATAGGAGTTTCTTTATTTCTAAAACTTATTTTTTGATAATTTCATAAAATTCAGAAGTAATAATTATTAAAAATTTTATTTAGAAACAAATTTTTTAAAAACTCGTAAAAAAGTTTTTTTTTTGTTTTTTAGGAATGAAATTTTTTAAATGAGAAATTATGTTTGCTTTGAAAAAAGTGGATTAATAATTTCAAAACAATCGATTTTATTTAAACATAAGTCTAGCAAACATATCGATGTAAACACATTGTTTAACTATTTTGGGTTTTTTTTAAACTTTTTTCACAAATTTTTAACATATGTGTATTTTATTCATTATTTTGCGCGACTAAAAACTAATTTTAATATGAAACAAATCTATTTATTTACGGCTTTTTTGTTGAGCATTCAAATAGCTCTTGCACAAATTACCGTAACAGGAAATGTTACTGATGACCAAGGCGTACCTCTACCCGGAGCGACTGTCGTGGAAGTTGGGACTAGTAATGGTACAACAACTGATTTTGATGGAAATTATTCTATCTCAGTTAGTGATGATGCATCATTAGCCGTTAGTTTTGTTGGTTATCAGACAACAACTCTTGCAGTTAATGGTCAAGACCAATTAAACTTTTCTCTAGAACAAGCTAATGAGCTGGACGAAGTAGTTGTGACATCGCTGGGTATCAAAAGGGAAGCAAAAGCCCTAGGATATTCAATCCAAACAGTAGGAAGCGATGACATAGTTAACTCTGGTTCTAACAGTGCTCTCGATGCACTTGTAGGTAAAGCAGCTGGGGTCCAGATTACAAGATCTGCGGGTTCCGCTGGTGGTGGTTCTAGAATTCTTATTCGAGGTGTAACTTCGATGATTGGTAATAACCAGCCACTTATTGTAATCGATGGTATAATTACAAACAACGAAACATTAAACTCTGGATCAAGTACGGCAGGAACTGCAACCTCAAACCGTTTAATGGACTTAAACAACGATGACATAGAAAGTATCAATATCCTTAAGGGATCTGCTGCTACAGCACTTTATGGTACTGCAGGTGCGCCTGGTGTTATTGTAATAACTACTAAAAAAGGTGAGGAAGGCGAAATGAGAGTTTCCTACACTCACTCAACAGGAGTTGATTGGTTATCTACAACATTTAATCTACAAGATGAGTTTGCTCAGGGTAGAAATAGAAGTAGAAGTGACAGAACTCCATACTGGAGATCTCCAGGTACAGGTGAATCAAGTTCTTATGGTCCAAGGTTTACAGACTTGGAATACTCAACTGACCCAAATCACCCAGAAGCTCCATCGGCTAGCGACTTTGACGGTGATGGTAACTACATATGGGACAAAAATGGTTTCCTAGTAACTAAAGGAACTGGAAACGGAACACCAGCAAACAATTACCAGGATAATTATCGTGGATTTTTCAGAGAAGCTATTCAATCACTAAATAACTTAAGTATTCAGGGTGGTACAGAAAAAGCTACATATGCCTTTTCAACTTCATTCTTAACAAATGAGGGTATAGTGCCTAATGAAGAATATGGGAGAAAAACTTTTAGGTTAGCTGGAACTCTTCAGGCTAGTGACAAATTAAAATTAGCCACTACTTTTAACTTTGTTAGATCTGACTATTCAAGAATTCAGCAAGGTTCAAACACATCTGGATTATTATTAGGTTTATATAGAACTCCTATAACATTTGACAATGCAAATGGTTTTAGTCCGGAGGATGCTGTAGATGAACCATCATCTTACATATTTGCCAACGGTAGACAAAGAAACTATCGTGGTGGTGGTGGTTATGATAACCCATATTGGTTAATAAATAACGCTCTTAGAGATGAGACTGTAAACCGTGTTTATGGTAGTTTTACTGCTGATTGGACTCATAGTAAGTGGTTAAATGCCTCGCTAATTATTGGGGCTGACTTTACTAGTGATAGTCGTAAGCAAAACTTTGAGTTGGGTTCTAGGACAAGATCAACAGGTTATGTATCCCTAACTCAATACAATTCATTTTTAACTGATGCGATCTTAAATATTAGTGGTGGTGATGCCATTACTGACAAGTTAAATTTAAATTATCTTGTTAGTGCTAATGCATTTGACAGAACACGTTCTGCTCTTAACTCAAACGGTTCTAACTTTGCATTCCAGGGATTTGTTAATCTTGCAAATGCATCAAACATTGCGGGTAGTGAATCTTTTTTAAGAACTACTCAGATGGGCTTTGTTGGACAAATAGAAATGGATTGGGATAGTACATTTTATCTAACACTTGCTGCAAGACAGGATTATGATTCAAGACTAGGTGTGCCAGGAAGAGAGTTTAACGCTGGTGACTTCTCATTTGTATATCCTGCGGCATCTTTATCAATCCTTCTAAGCGAATTATTACCACAAAGTGATGCATTAAGTTTTGCTAAAATTAGAGCATCATGGGCACAAGTGGGTGGTCCACCTCCTTTTGCTTACCTAACAACCTCTGGTTATTCAATTACAAGTGTTGGAGACGGATGGGGTGATTCACTTTCTTGGCCAATTCAAGGTGTTACTGGTTTTGAAATCGACAGTATCCTTGGAAACAGTGAGCTTACTTCTGAACTTACAGAGGAAATAGAATTTGGAATCGACTTTAGATTTTTCAACAATAGGATAGGGCTAGACGTTGCTTACTACGAAAGAAAAATGACTGATGCTATATTAAACGCATCACTACCTCCATCTACTGGTTATAACAATGTATGGTTAAACTCAGGTAGAATGACAGGTAGAGGTGTTGAAGCTACTTTAAATTTAGGTATAGTTGAATCTGAAAATTTCAGTTGGAATTCTCAAATCAACTTTACTAGCAATGAAAACATAGTAGAAGAACTAGCACCTGGTCTTGACAAATTATTCTTAGCTGGATTCTCAAGTGCAGGTTCATACCTTATAGCTGGTAACCAATATGGAGCAGTTGTAGGTGGAACATATTTGAGAACCGGTTCTGGTGGACCAAATGATGATGGACTTAACATTCCTGAAGGTGATGTTGTAATAAATGCTGATGCATCTTCAAATGAATATGGTTTCCAAGCAGTTGATCCAGTTCAAAGAGCCATTGGTAATCCAAATCCTGATTTTATTTTAGGTTGGAATAACCAAATCAAATTAGGTCCTGTAAATGTTGGGTTCTTACTTGACTGGAGAGAAGGAGGAGACATGCTAAATGGTGTTGCTTGGGCTCTTTCATTCTTTGGTAGATCACAATTAACTGCAGATACAAGAACTGAAGCACCAACCCCTATACCTGGTGTATTGCCTGACGGTTCTCCAAATAACATACCTGTTGTTAGAGACCAGTATTACTACCAATCCTCAGTTGGAGGTTTTGGTTCAGTATGGGAGCAATTCGTTCAAGATGGTGGATGGATAAGATTACGTGAAGTTAGTTTAGGTTATGACATTCCTTTATCAAGTATTGGAATTGATTTTATCGATAGCGCAAATCTTAGTGTAGTAGGTAGAAACCTATGGTATTCTACTGACTATAACGGTGTAGATCCAGAAACATCGCTTACTGGTGTTGGTAATGGGCAAGGTGTTGATTACTTCAACATGCCAGCTACTAGATCAGTTTTGGCCAAACTAAAATTAAATTTATAAAATCATGAAAAGATTAAATTATTTTATTGCATTATCACTTAGCATAATATTTTTCAGTGCTTGTGAATCTTTTATTGCAGATGACATAAACTTAGATCCTAACAATCCTAGTTCGGTATCTTATAATGCTATATTACCAAGTATCCAAATTAGACATATGGATGTTTATGGTGGTCAAACTTCAAGGGTTAACTCAATGTTTGCTCAACAAACTGAGGGTGTAGCAAGACAGTGGTCCTCGTTTAATGATTACTCAGGATTGCAGCCTGTACGTTTTAATACAGTATGGGACATTTACTACGAAGACATACTAGTTGAAGTAAACTCAATGATTGCTGATGCTTCTGAAGACGGTTATAACCACTATGCTGGTGTTGGTCAGATTCAGAAAGCTGCAGCTTTATTAGATATGACTGACTGGTGGGGTAACATCCCTTACACAACAGCTGCGACGGGTATTGATGAAATCAACCCAACCTTTGATAGTCAAGAATCGATTTACACAGAAGTTTTCAATCTTCTTGCTTCAGGTTCTTCTCTTTTAGCTGGAAGTGATGGTGGATTTGCTGTTGGAAATGACGACGTCATTTACGGTGGTGATACTAGTAAATGGATCAAGGCAGCAAGTGCAATTAAAGCACGAGCTCACTTACATTTAGGGCAATATGCAGAAGCTTTAGCAGCAGCCAAAGCATCTTTCACCTCACAGGATGATAGTATGACCTACACTTTCGGAACTACCCAACAAGCTGGTTGGTGGAGATTCAACGACGGTAGAACAGGTGACATTGAATTCCATCCATATTTAAGAGGTTTAATGACTGACTTAAATGATACGGATAGACTTGCTGTATGGGACCAGACATTTATAACTAGTCATCCATATATGCTTCCTAACTATGAGCAGGCTTACATCTCATACAGAGAAATTCAGTTTATTATTGCTGAATGTTTAAAGAGAACAGGTGGAAGCGCTGCAGAAATGGAAACAGCATACTTAAATGGTATCAAGGCTTCTTTCCTTGAAACTGGACTAACAGAAGCTGAGTACGATACTTATGTTGCGCAAGCTGCAGTAAATCCAGGAGGAGCAAGTTTAGATTTAGAAGATCATATTTTAACTCAAAAATATATTGGTTTATTCATTCAACCTGAAGTCTTCAACGATCTACGAAGAAATGATTTTCCAGATTTAGTTCCAACCTCAGGTTCTCAAATACCTGTTAGATGGAATTATTCAGGAGATGAAATATTATTCAATCCTAATGTGCCAACTGGAACTACTTTATTTACTCCAAGAAATAGTTGGGATAATAACTAAGCTTTTAAGTATCCAAAACAAAAGCCACCTTATATGAGGTGGCTTTTTTCATTTAATTAGTTATATTTTAGTAAATTAGCCGTCCGAAAAACAAATTATATTATGAAATATCTTTATGCTTTATTGTCTTTGTTGATATTTACACAGTTATCAATAGCTCAAAGAACAATAACTGGAATCGTTTATGACGATCAAGGAGTACCACTTCCAGGAGCAACAGTTTTACAAGAAGGAACAAATAATGGTACCACTACCGATTTTGATGGGAACTATTCAATAACTGTAGAAGACGGCGTAGAGATATCAGCAAGTTTTGTAGGTTATGAATCATTAACAATCTTAGTTGATGGTCAAGATCAAATTGACTTTATATTACAGCTTGGTAATCAGCTTGATGAAGTTATAGTTACCTCCTTAGGTATTAAACGTGAAAAACAGGCTCTTGGATATGCTGTGTCAGAAGTTAATAACGACGCTATAGAGCAAAGAGCTGAAGGAGACATCGGAAGAGTTTTAACTGGAAAGGCATCGGGAGTTCAAATTACCAATCAGAGTGGATTATCAGGATCTGGTACTAACATAATAATCAGAGGATTTAATACCTTCTCACAAGGAAATCAACCTTTATTTATAGTGGATGGAATTCCATTTAGTAGTGAGACAAATTCTCAGGGGAGTTTTGTAGACGGTAACAATGGGTCATCACGTTTTCTTGATATTGATCCGAATAACATTGAATCAGTTAGTGTTCTTAAAGGATTAGCCGCAGCTACTCTTTATGGTACGCAGGGAAGAAATGGAGTTATTTTAATTACTACAAAATCGGGTAGTTCTTCTACAGGTGAGGCAAGTAAAAATGAAATAACAATTAATTCTTCATATTTCAATGTTGAATTTGCCTCTAAACCAGATTATCAAATGCAGTATGGTAACGGATTTGATCAATCCTTTGGCTGGTTTTTTTCAAATTGGGGGCCAAGCTTCGATGAAGGTGGTCCAGCTGGATGGGGTGGACAATCCTCAATTAATGGTGCTGTTTCTGGAACACCAGGTTTTTTGAGACATCCGTTTACTACAGCAAGTTCAGCAACTGGAATCCCACAAGTATTAGATGCCCTCGGGATAGCACCTGACGAACTTTATGAATGGAAACCTTATGACAGCGTCGGAGAGTTTTTTAGGACTGGACATGTGTTTAGTAATAATATCAATGTAAAAGGTTCTACAAGTGATGGATCTGTAAATTATAACATAAACTATGGAAATCTTGAAGACGTAGGTTTTACACCAGGAAATACAGTAAATAGAAATACGCTAAGTTTTGGTGGTAATTCTCAACTTTCAAACGGCTTTGTAGTTGGAGGTACATTGAACTTTTCTCAAACAAAATTTCAAACTCCTCCAGTAGCTGCGAATTATGGGAGTAATGTTGGTGGCGAGGGAGCTTCAGTTTTTGCAAATGTTTTTTATACACCTAGAAGTGTTGATTTAATGGGACTTCCTTACCAAAACCCTGTTACTGGTGAGTCAATTTATTACAGGCAAAACAACTCAATTCAACACCCCCTTTGGACTGTAAATAACACGGCTAATATTCAAAACACTAATCGAGTTTTCGGTGGTGCAAACATATCATATGGGATAAACGATAATCTGAATGTTTCTTATAGATATGGACTCGATGTTTATTCCGAAAACAACATAAACTATTCAAATAAAGGAGGTAAAACAGGTTCACTGGTTAACCGAAATGGTATCTACGAAACTTGGAATAATACAAAATCGATATATAACCACAATTTCAATGTAAGTGGTGATTATGATATTGATGACTTTGGAATAACTTTTAACGTTGGGGTTGACTCTAGAAGTGATACATTTGATCAAAATGGAACTCGTAGTACAGGTCAGCAGGTTTTTAACGTTTTAAGACATTTTAATTTTGAACAGCAAGATGAAATTCAATACTATGAAAAAAGAAACATCGTCGGTGCTTTTGCTCAAACTGAGATTGATTATAATCGATATGTTTATCTTACACTTGCTGCAAGAAAAGATTGGGTATCAAATTTATCCGAGGAAAATAGATCTATAATTTATCCATCTGCAAGTGTATCATTTATACCCTCTCAAGCTTTCCCGGAGATAAAAAGCAATCTCCTTAATTTCGTTAAAGTAAGAGCAGGCTACGGAACCTCTGCTAATTTCCCATTTGGCTATCCTATTGCTGCAACTTTAAACATCGACACCCAATCGTTTATTAAAAACGGAGGATATGTGATTTCTAATACTTCTGGATCCGTGTTAGGTAACCCTAACCTAAAGCCAGAAAGAATTGACGAGATAGAGTTTGGAATTGAAGGTCGTTTCTTAGAAAACAGACTTACGTTAGATCTCTCGATTTACAACAAAAAAACAAATGACTTAATTATTAATAGACCTCTAGACCCTTCCACTGGGTATACTTCAACTCAAACTAATATTGGTTTAATTGAAAACAAAGGTGTTGAACTTGATCTTTCGATGAACTGGTTAGAAAATTCTGAAGGTTTAAATTGGAGTAGTTCTTTTAATTGGTCTACAAATGATGCAATAGTAATTGATCTTGGCGAAGATACAGACAGAATAGTCTATGCAGGTTTTGGTACTTTAGGGAATGCTGCTATTCCTGGAGAATCTCTTGGATCAATAATTGGATCTTCAATTACAAGATATGGTGGTTCTATAGAAGACTCTAGGTGGATTGATGCTGGTGACCCCGTTGTGAATAATCAAGGTAGTTATGATGAAACTTTTGATCCAACAATAATTGGTGACGCAAATCCAGATTGGATTGCCAATTTGAGTAACTCCATATCATATAAAAATTTAAGTTTAAATTTTTTATTTAATTACCAGCAGGGTGGAGATATTTTTACCTATACGGTGGCAACTCTTTTAGGAAGAGGTTTAACAACTGATACGTTGGACAGAGAACTTAGTTTTGTTCTACCGGGTGTTAATTCCAATGGTCAGCCAAACACTAAAATGATAAATAATTCTACATTCTATTTTAGCAACGTCTTATATGGTCCTGATGAAATGCTAGTTTATGATGCTAGTCATTGGAGATTGGGCGAGGTTTCACTTACTTACAGTTTACCTAACAAAATTATTGAGAATACTCCATTTGGAAGCATATCGATAACTGCCTCAGGATTCAATCTAGCTTATAATGCTTGGAACACACCTAAAGGAACTAATTTTGACCCTAATATTGCAGGTGTAGGTGTTGGTAATGGAAGAGGATTTGATTTTCTTAATGGACCAAGTGCCAGAAGGTACGGTGGAAGTATAAAACTTACATTTTAAATATGAAACTTATTATAATGAAAAACAGCAAAAACATCTTAACTCTCTTTTTATGTGTTTTATTTACTTTGGTATCCTGTGATACACTCGAATTAGACTTAACTGAAAATCCTAATGCTTTAAGTCCAAATCAAGCAGATGCAGGTTTCTTTCTAAATTCTATTCAGATTGATTTTGCTTTTTGGGTAAGTAGTATGGGAGATCGAGGTGGTGAACTAACTCGAATAAATTATATGTCTGGGAGAACTTATAATAATGTTTATTCGCCTGATAGTTGGAATGGAGTTTGGTCGTCTGCTTATAGAGGTATGCTTGAGGACATTCGCCTAATGAATATTCTAGCAGATGAAGCTGGACTTACATACCACAGAGGCATGGGTAAAGTATTCCAAGCCTATATATTATTAACTCTAGTTGATTATTTCGGTGATATTCCTTATACAGAAGCTCTTCAAGGTGCTGAGGCAATATTGAATCCTGTTTCTGATAGTGGAGAAAGCGTATATAATGCAGCAATATCAACACTTGAAAGTGCAATTTCAGATTTTAATTCTGGAGGTCCAGTCCCTTCAAATGATTATTACTATCAAGGAGATGCCGACAAATGGATCAAAGCAGCAAATAGTATAAAGAAAAAGGCCCTTTTAAACTTGGGTGATTTTTCAAATTATAACTCAATAACCAACTATATTGTAAATCCTTCTGATGATTTCCAATTTGTTTGGGGTACAAGCCCTGCAACACCTGATACAAGACATCCATTGTATAGATCAAACTACACTTCAACTGGAGGTGGAGAATATATGTCAAATTGGCTTATGTTTAATATGATAAATGGACACGCTGGTAATACTGACCCAAGAATCAATTACTACTTCTATAGACAAGTTGATAATACACCTGGTTTTGATAGCTCTGCTGATGAAGAAGTTTTAGAGTGCGGATTACCTGGATATTATGTCCCTCCACAACTACGTGGCAGTGACACCCCTTTCTGTGCTCCTACAAATTCCACTAGCAAGCCAGCAAATGGTTATTGGGGAAGAGATCATGGAAACGATAATGGAATTCCCCCAGACGGATTTAAACGGACTCTTAGAGGTGTTTATCCCGCAGGTGGAGCCTTTGATGACGAAAGTTTTGAGGGAAAAGTTGACGGAGACGGTCAAGGAGGTTTTGGAATTACTCCTATATTGTTGTCATCTTGGATGCACTTCATGAATGCTGAAGTAAATGTTAACACTGGAGGTGATCCAACCTTTGAAACTCTTATAGCCCTTGAGCAAGCCTTAATAAAAACAGATGATTTAGGTGGGCCTGAGCTTAGTGATGAAGATGTTTCAAATTATATTGCAGCATTTACATCAGATTGGAATGCATCAACTTCAACAGAAGAAAAACTAGACATGTGGGCTACAGAATTCTTTATTTCGTTGACAGGTAACGGTATCGATGCATACAATTCTTACAGAAGGAATGGCTATCCTAGATCTTTACAGCCTAATATAGAACCAGATCCAGGACAATTTCCATTAATACAATATTATCCAGCAAATTATGTCAATACGAATAAAAATGCTGATCAAAGAAGCTCTAAAACAGAGCGTGTTTTTTGGAACTCTAATGGGCCTACAAGCTTGAAATAAACATAAATATGAAAAAATTAATATCACTCATAACTATTGTAATTTTATTTTACACATGTGAAAGCCCCGACAATACGGTTAACTTTGTTCTTGAAAACTTTGAAAAAGGAGCAGTAATTAGGACTATTGGTACTAACGGCGACTATAATTTCTATGATCAAAGTAATTCAATATTTGAATTAGAATTTGAAGAACACGATGCTGAAAATGGTGATTTGATGGAAAATGTCGAAGTTTATATATCAGTGGATGGTAGTGCTGAAATTCTATATAAAACTATACAGCCTTCTGAATTTTCTATAGGACCTACTGGACTTCCTAGAACTATACTTAGAATTCCTCTCACAGATGTCAAAAGTCAAATTGGATTTATAGGCGGTAGTACTGTTAAAATAAGACTTCAATTGAATCTTAGTAACGGAAAGTCATATTCTGAAGATGAAGTAACTGGATCTATGACAGGTTCGTATTTTTCTTCACCATTTGTTTATAATAAAATTGTTCTGTGTAACGTAGTTGACGGATCCGCCATACCTGGAGTTTATAAGATAAAAATGCAGGATTCATATGGTGACGGATGGCAGGATAGCAGATTAAAACTAACTGTTGACGGACAAGTTTATTTCTTTGCAATTCCAAGCCCTTACACAAGTGGAATAGAAATAAATAAAACTTTAGAAGCTTACACAGGTGATGATAATTCAGGATATTCAACAGTCACAATACCTTCAAATGCCACAAATATGAAGTGGGAGTGGATCGTAGGTAGATACCCTGAAGAAACTTCATATACTATATCCTATACAAAACTTGATGGGTCAAGAGGCCAAGACAGCTTCAATGAAGCGAACGGGCCTGGCGGAGAAAAGATATTAAGCATTTGTCAGTAGATTTATAAGAATAAGTATTCTAAGGTAGCCCCTTAAATAAAAGCTTTGTAATCCGTTCTAGGGATAAACGTATCCTCTCCAAAAAGAAGTATCTCCTTTATACTTCCAAACAACTTCTTTGTCTTTTGTTACCTCCCAATATCCATAATCACCTTCACAAATTAATGTATTCCCATTGGGTAGTCGTATACATCCAGAAAGTTTAGCACTAAATAAATCAACATCAGAAAATTCCCAAATTAATTCTGGCTGTAACCAATCTTTAGGGTCTTTTTCAAATTTTGGAGGAAAGGTAAATTCATAAACTGCAGACTGGTTATTTTTTGATCCGTTCATGTAAATCAAAAAATTATCCAGGCTTTCTGGATGAAGAGAAACAATATTTGGATGATGATTATTGAAAAATATGCGTTCACGGGAAGAATTAAAAGTATTTGGATTACCAAATCGAAATGCCAAATCTCCTTTTTCAGTTTTAGTAACCTCGGTATCATATTGATGAGGAATAGCCCAAATCTCACTATAAAAATTTACACTTAATAATATCAAATTTCTTTTTCGGTCATAGCACAGTCCGTTGGCATGCATTAAATCTCCATTTTCAATTTGGTTATAATTAAGATCTATTTTTTGAGGGTATTCTGATATTTTACCATAATTAGGTTTAATTGAATCAAAATCCTGAATTAAGTGGTCTACACTCCTCCATTCCCATACCACAGAATCATTATTAGGATTAATTTCAATAATTTTTTCTAGAAAAATTTCTCCGGTTCCACTAAACCCAAAATTTATTGCTTGTTCTTCTGTAAATCGCTCCCAAACTAGTAACAAAACATTTCCATTAGGTAAAATCTCAAAATCATGATGTGCAAGTTCATTTTCGTTATTGACTTCGTATTGCCACTCTAATATTCCACTTGGATTAAATTTTTTAATAATTCCACCATATCCACCAAATGAAAAGAATACATTATCTGATTTAAAAAGTCCGATCAAACTGCCATCTTTAATTAATTCTAAATCATTCCCTAATTTTGAATCAAAATTCCATACATTCAGTTTCTTTCCTGTCTTATCAGTTAAATATGCCCTATCCCCTCCATTTTCAATAATAAAAATAGGATTGGGGTCAATTTTTTTTGGATTATAGATTTTTATCTCACTACTCAATTCAGGAATAGGCAAAAAAATCGCAGTTAAGTTTAAATCGTCAGTTAGAACAAATTCAAATTCTTCTTGTTCCAAATCTTCAGGAAATCCTTTCCAACGATCAAAATAATATCCTGAATCTGCTGTAGCTTTAAAAACAACTCTGCTATTTATGTCATATGTTCCTAATTCAGGCCTTACTTCACCATTCCCTTGGATTTTAAAATTAATTGATACAAGAGATTTAGATTTTATTATTGGTTCAGATGAACAATTTAAAAATGAAAATATTACTAAAATATTTAAGCAATGAGATAAAGAATAAATAAATTTTCTTTTCATAACATTCTCAAATTATGAAAGAAGTTAGAAAAAATCAACTCTTTAAAATTTATTGTTTTTTATTGCCCTTAAAGAATTAGTTATTTTTATAAAATGAAAACAACTAATGTATTTGGAATACATTCTATCCTAGAAGCAATTAAGTCAGATACACCCATTGAAAAAGTTTGGCTATTAAAGGGCGGAAAAAGTAAACTTTACGATAGATTAATTTACACCCTAAAATCTAAAACTATTCCATTTAGTTTCGTACCAGAAGAAAAGTTGGAACAATTATCAAAAAAAAATCATCAGCGAGCTGTTGCTAGAATTTCTTCAATTAAAACATTTGAAATGGAGCCATTAATTGAAGAGGTTTTAGAAAAAAAAGAATTACCAATTTTTGTTTTATTAGACTCTATAACGGATGTTCATAATTTTGGAGCTATTATACGTTCATCAGTTGCTGCAGGTGTAGATGCTGTGTTTACACCTATTAGTAATAGTGCTCCTCTAAATGGAGATGTTGTTAAAACTTCAGCAGGTAATATTTTTCATATACCAATATCCAAAGTGAAAAATCTTAAAGATGTAATTTATACCCTTGAAGCTAATGAAGTTTCTGTTGTTGCAATTACTGAAAAAGCCGAAGAGAAAATTTATAATAAACCTTTAAATGTTCCTATCGCTATTGTTTTGGGTTCTGAGGAAAAAGGAATTTCGAAAGGACTACTTGAAATAATAGATAGTCATGCTAGAATACCAATGCAGAATGAGATTAACTCTTTAAATGTTTCAGTTGCTTGCGGTATAACTTTATTTGAAATAGTAAGACAAAGAATTTAATTATTGTTACTTCAAATATTCTTAATAATTCTTCTTCCAAAAAAATGGTGAGAATAATATTAGTACTGTAAACAGTTCTAGACGACCTAACAACATTAAGAAAGTTGCCCACAATTTACCTATTTCAGAAAGTGATGCATAACTATGGCTAGGTCCGTAAGAACCTAAAGCAGGGCCTACATTACCTAAGGTTGAAGCAGCTAATCCTAAGGAAGATTCAAAATCTGTACCAAGAATTCCAAAACCTATGGATCCCACGATAAAACTCAACATATATAAAATAAAAAAACCCAAAATATTTAAAGAGATTGACTCACTGACGGTTTTATTGTTATACCTAGACTGAATGATTGCATTTGGATGTAATGCTCTTTTAAATTCTAAAAAACCTGTTTTGATCATCAACATATGGCGAACTATCTTTACACCACCTGAGGTTGATCCAGATGATCCTCCTAAAAACATGAGTCCAAAAAATATTATTGTCACTATTGGTGCCCATTGGGTAAAATCATAGGTTACAAATCCTGTTGTTGTTATAATTGAAACTACCTGAAATATTGCATTACGTATTGTAGGTTCTATTATATTTAAAATTGAATCACTAGGAAGATTTTGAGATAATAAAATAAAAATAATCACAATTAAAGAGAAAAAGATTATAAAGCGAGAGTAAAGCTTAAATTCCTCATCTTGAAAAATCTTTTGGAATTTCTTAGTAAAAGCAAAATAGCTTAAAACAAAATTAGTTCCTGCTAAAAACATAAATATTATGATTATGTATTGAATTAATGGTTTATCATTCCAAAAAGCAATGCTCTCGCTTTTTGTAGAAAATCCCCCTGTTGAAATTGTACTCATAGCGTGATTTACAGCATCAAAAATTGTCATCCCAGCACTATATAATAAAATTGTTTGAACAATTGTGTAAGTCAAATAAATTAACCACAGACGTTTTGCAGTATCTGTTATTCTTGGATGTAATTTGTCACTAGCAGGTCCGGGAGCTTCAGCCGAAAATAGTTGAGTTCCACCTATACCTAGAAAAGGAAGGATAGCGATTGCAAGCACAATTATTCCCATTCCACCGATCCAATGAGTAGTTGTGCGCCAAAATAAAATTCCTTTAGGTAAAGAATCTAGTTTATCTATAATAGTTGCTCCAGTTGTTGTGTAACCTGACATTGTTTCAAAAAAACTTGAGGTAAATTGTGGGATTACACCCGTCATAATATAGGGAATGGTTCCTGTAAGAGCCATTAAAATCCACCCTAGAGTAACAATTAAATACCCTTCCCGCTTTTGAATCTGCTTTTCATATCTCCTTCCAAAAAATAAAAAAACAAACCCTATTGAAAGAACAATTAAAGAGGAAGTAGCAATCTCTTTGACAAAACCATCATTAGACAACAAACTTATTAATGAAGAGACCAACATAAAGCCACCATTCACAAGTAACAAAACTCCCATTAAAAAAACTACGATTTTGTAATTGAAATAATTATACATAGATCACAAAAATAAGCGTTCAATTCGCTTAATTGATCTTGGCAGACAACAAACAACAATTCGATCTCCAGGAATAATTTGATAATCACCTAAAGCTGTAACTCCCTTTCCCTCTTTTATAACGCCACCAATTATTGCCGTTCTCGGAAAATCAATATCTTTTATTTTATAATTTGCCACTTTGGAATTTGGATTAACAACAAATTCCAAAATTTCAACATTTAAATTATTTAAAGTTTTCATATCCACTACATCCCCTTTTCTGACGTATCTAAAAATGGTATTTGCAGTAAGTAATTTTTTATTAATTAGGGTGTCGATACCAATCGAATGCGAGAGTTGAAAATAATCCATGTTTTCTACTAGCGCAATGGTTTTTTTAACTTTTTTGGAATGGGCCATTAAACAACTCATTATGTTGGTCTCTGAATTTTCTGTTACAGATATAAAGGCATCCATTGAAGAAAGATTTTCCTCATCTAATAATTCAGCATTTCTTCCATCTCCATGAATAATTAGAGCATTTGGTAATAGCTCTGAAATCTCAAACGCTTTTTCCTTTTTCTTTTCTATAAGACTTACATTAAATTTTTTTTCACACAATTCTCTAGCAGCATTGAATCCTATTCTGCCTCCTCCAAGTATCATTATGTTTTTTATTGAGGTTTTTGTTTTTCCTGTTAGCTTGTAAATTTCTTCTACACCTTCTTTTGATGTAATAAAAAATACTGTATCACCAACTTCAAATACTGTGTCTCCTCTTGGTATAATAGTTGTTTGTTTTCCTTTTCTTTGAACTGCTACTGGCATAAAATGGACATCTGAAAATATGGAAGCAGCTTCCTTAACAGTATTGCCAACAAATGGGACCTCATCTTCTAATCTAGTTCCTATCAAAGTTAATGCTCCTCCCTCAAATTCATAACTATTTGAAAAAGCTGACTGATCAAGTAATTGCTGTATTTCTTCAGCAGCTAATTCTTCAGGTGAAATTAGTTCATCAACACCAATATTTTGAAAGCTTATTAAATCTTGAGCCTTAATCAGCTCAAAATTAGATATTCTAGCTATAGTCCTTTTGCTACCTAATTGTTTTGCTAAAGCACATATAGTAATATTTGTAGCCTCTTCTGCTGTGACTGCAATAAATAAATCTGAAGTATCAACTTGAGCTTCTTGCATTAATTTTAAAGATATTGCATCGCCACGAATAGCACGAATATCCAAGTGTGATTCTGCATAATTTAATCGGTCTTTGTCAGTATCTATTAAAGTAATATCCAATGACTCGTAGGAAAGGAGCTTAGCTAGATGGAAACCAACCTCACCCCCTCCAGCAATAATTATTTTCATAAATATTTATCCAAAAAGTTTGTAAATATACGAATATTAGATCTGCCCTTGAGAAACGATCTTTCTAAACTTATCTAAAAATCGTTAAAAATGTATTTGTAAAAGTTATTGGGTTTAAATAAAATTTCAATAAAGAAGGTCTTAAAATAATAATTACGAAGTCAGGATAAAACTACTGAAAATAATACTTAATGAAATCACAATATTTTTATAAAAATTAGGTTTATAAACTAGAAAGTAAATCTAAAAAAACAAGTGAAAACTTTAATTTGTTTTGCAAAAAAATCAAAAAAATAAATTCTACTTATATAAGTTGGTTGTGGTTTTTGTCACACAATTTTCAATTGCTCAATATCCAGAGGTAAGAGAAAAAATAATTAACCTTCCAAATTTTGACTATAAGACGTTGCACTATGGATATTTTTTAGGGACAAATCAATACGATTTTAAATTCGAATATATTGACTCGTATTATGAAGAATTGATGTATAAAGATATCACAGTAAATCAAAAAAACGGATTTAATGTAGGACTCATTGGAGATTTAAGAATTAATAAATATCTTAATTTAAGATTTGAACCTGGACTTTATTATAACCAAAGGGATTTAGTATATCCTGAATACGTGGAGTTTACAAGGGAATCAGACAGGTTCCGAGAAATCAAATCAACTTATATCCATTTGCCCTTATATTTAAAAATTAATGCAAAAAGAATTAATAATTTTCGCCCTTTTATACTAGCAGGTGTTTCAACAGATTTTAATCTTTCAAGTAACGAAAATAATAGTGATGATAATGCAAGTAATGTTTTTAGGACTACTACAAAAAGTTTTAACTATGAATTAGGGTTAGGTTTCGAATTTTATTTGTACTACTTCAAATTTTCTCCATCATTAAGAGGTATTTTTTCACTACAAAACGAATTGATTCAAGATGCCTCAGAAGAAAGTCCATGGACAAAAAATGTAATTAACATGTTTAGTAGAGGATTATCATTAATTATAACATTTGAATAATTAAACCTATCTAAAAATTTCACTTAAGAAAATAGCTGCTGATGTAGCTACGTTTAAACTGTTTGCCCCGTTTATTAACCTTTGGTTAGGTATTGATAATTTTTCGTCAAGAATTTTATTAATGGATTCTGAAATCCCATTTGACTCGTTTCCAAAAACATATATAGCGTTTAAAGGTAGTTTTTTTTTATATATTGAATT
>ENA-OSEY01000951-OSEY01000951.1-marine-metagenome-genome-assembly--contig:-NODE-951-length-20480-cov-8.442778_pt1 | contig 20480 bp, 20 predicted proteins | sample MGYA00248465_ERZ534230 | MGnify/ENA primary metagenome ERZ534230 (study PRJEB26409, sample SAMN06344110) | marine metagenome | isolation source: Sea water from surface | place: Atlantic Ocean:Southern...
CCTCTGAGATTCCTGTCTTTGCATGGAAAGGCATGAATGAAGAAGAATTCAACTGGTGTATTGAACAAACCATTCTTGAAGACGGTTCGCCATGGGACGCCAACATGATTTTAGATGATGGCGGTGATTTGACCGCAATGGTTCATGAAAAGTATCCAGACATGCTTAACAATATTCATGGCATATCTGAAGAAACAACCACTGGAGTTCATCGCCTCTGGGAGATGTTAGAGAAAGGCGAATTGAAAGTACCTGCTATAAATGTAAACGATTCTGTCACTAAGTCTAAAAATGACAATAAATACGGTTGCCGCCATAGTTTAAATGATGCAATTAAAAGAGGGACCGACATGTTGTTGGCTGGAAGAAAAGCTTTAGTCTTTGGTTATGGAGATGTTGGTAAAGGATCAGCAATGAGTCTTAGACAAGAAGGCATGGTAGTTAGAATTTCTGAAATAGATCCTATCTGTGCCATGCAAGCTTGTATGGATGGCTATGAAGTTGTCTCACCTTACGTCGATGGAATTAACACAAAGAAAGATGAATGCATTAATAAAAGTCTTTTAGCAGACACCGACGTTGTCGTAACAGCAACTGGAAATGTCAATGTTTGCGATCGATTAATTTTAGATAACTTAAAGTCTGGAACAATGGTTTGTAACATCGGTCATTTCGATAACGAAATTGACACTCAATTCATGCGTGATAATTGGCACTGGGAAGAAATAAAACCTCAAGTACATAAAGTCTCCAAGACGAAAGGCGATTCTGACAATTACATTATCCTGTTAGCAGAAGGCAGATTAGTTAATCTAGGAAATGCGACCGGTCATCCTTCGCGAATAATGGATGGATCCTTTGCAAATCAGGTACTCGCTCAGATGTTTCTTTACAAACAAGCCTTTGCTTCTCTCAATGACGAAGAAAAAAAGAAAGAGCTGCTAAAAGTAGAAGTTTTACCCATGGAACTTGATGAAGAGGTTGCTCAGTACATGGTTGAAGGATTTGGCGGAGTTGTCACCAAACTTACTAAAGATCAAGCCAATTACATAAACGTTGATGTTAAAGGCCCTTACAAACCAAAATCTTATAAGTACTGATGGTTAAAAAAAATCGAAGTTGGGGCGGCCGATTTAAACAAGAGACAGCCAAAAATGCTTTGGCATTTTCTAATTCCATCGAAATTGATAAAACTTTTTACTTAGAAGATATTCAAGGATCAATTGCCTATGCTGAAGCTTTAGTCAAAGCAAAAGTTTTGAAATCTTCGGAATTCAAAAAAATTAAGTCTGGCCTCAATCAAATACAAAAAAAAATCAATTCGAATAAATTTAACTGGAACAAAAGCCTTGAGGATGTGCACATGAACATCGAAGCTGCTTTAGAAAAAAATATTGGCGACGTTGCAAAAAAACTTCACACAGGTAGATCTAGAAACGATCAAGTGATAACCGACTTAAAACTTTACATGCTGAAAAAGTCTGAGGAAATTAAAACTTCGCTCAGAGAGTTGATGAAGTCATTGGTCCAAAAAGCTGAACCTGAGACTGAAACCTTAATACCTGGCTTCACGCACTTACAAATCGCTCAACCTGTTTCGTTAGGTCATCACTTAATGGCTTATTATGAAATGTTTAAAAGAGATCTAAACCGTTTTGAATTCTCTGATGCATCGCTTAGCACCTTGCCTTTAGGTTCAGGGGCTCTTGCCGGAAACCGATTCAAAATAGATCGAAAAAAAATAGCCAAAAGCTTAGGCTTTAAAGCGATTACTCAAAATTCTATTGACGCAGTTAGCGACAGAGACTTCATTGCGGAGATGCTTTTTAATATAAGTTTAACTTCTATTCACTTATCAAGAATCGCTGAAGAATTTATCATTTGGTCGTCTTCGCAATTTAATTATCTGCAATTACCTGAAGAACTTTGTACTGGCTCTTCTATCATGCCGCAGAAAAAAAATCCGGACATGGCAGAATTGGTTCGCGGAGGAGCAGCAAAAACAATTGGAAATTTAGTCGCCCTATTAAGTTTGTTGAAAAATCAACCTTTGGCTTACAACCGCGACAACCAAGAAGACAAAGCTCCACTTTTTGCCTCCATAGATTACGTCTTAAGCGCAATTGATATCACTTCTGCAATGGTAGCAGGAGCTCAATTTAATATTGATGAAATGTTAAATGACGTATTCGACGGGCATATATGCGCCACTGATTTTGCTGAGTATTTAGTTCTCAAAGGGCTGCCATTTAGAGAAGCTCATAACATCACTGGAAAAGCAGTTCAGCTGGCTGAAAAAAAAGATGCTTTATTAATTGAACTACCATTGATCGAATTAAAAAAATTATCCAAAAAAATTGAGGAAGATGTTTATAAATACTTAGATCCCATGGCATCAATTTCAGCTAAAACAAGTATCGGTGGAACCGCTCCGTCCCAGGTGAAAAAGCAAATTATTAAAGCTAAAATAGATTTAAATTTATAAGTCTATGGAAGTATTTTTTAAACCAATAACAGTCAACAAACTCACTATTCCTAATCGCTTTGCGATGGCACCAATGACACGAAGCAGATCACCTGATGGTGTACCCGGTGACAACGTGAGAGATTATTATCAACGCAGAGCAGCTGGTGAAGTTGGTTTAATTATCACTGAAGGAGTAGAAGTCAGTCACCCTTCTTCCAGCGGTTATCCAGACGTTCCGGGTTTTAGAGACAAAGCTGATGAGGGGTGGAAGCAAGTGATAGATGCCGTGCATAGTGAAGGCTCCAAGATATTTCCTCAACTTTGGCACGTAGGAGCCTTTCGAAAACCTGGCATGGCTCCGGACCCAGAAGTGCCTGGCTACACTCCTTCTGGACTAGTCAATGCGAATAAAAAAGCAGCACACGAAATGACAGCGGAAGATGTGGAAATGTTAATCGATTGCTTTGTCGGTGACATCGTAAAGATTAAGGATCTTGGTTTTGATGGCGTAGAGTTACATGGCGCGCACGGTTATTTGATAGATAATTTTTTCTGGGAAGGCACTAATCAAAGAGCTGACGGCTTTGGTGGTTCTATTGATAAACGAACAGCATTTGCTTGTGAAATTGTGAAACGAGCCAGAGCTAAAGTTGGTGAAGACTTTCCTATCGCCATAAGATTTTCTCAGTGGAAACAACAAGACTTTGAGGCCAAGCTGGCTTACACCGAAGAAGATCTTAAAACTTTCTTGATGCCATTGGTTGACGCTGGCATTGATATGTTCCATGCAAGCAATAGAAGATATTGGGAGCCTGAATTTGAAGGTTCAAATCTTAATCTCGCCGGTTGGACGAAAAAGCTTACTGGAATCCCTACGATTACCGTTGGTAGTGTAGGATTAAAATCAGATTTTATTGGTTTATACGCTGGAGATGACGCGGTGGAGTCTCAATCCATTGATGACTTAATAAAAAGAATGGAGAGCGACGAATTTGATATGGTTGCCATCGGTAGAGCTTTACTTTCAGACCCGGAATGGGTGAAGAAAGTTAAAACCGGTGATTTCGAAGCAATTATTCCTTTCGAAAAAAAATACGCATCTGAAGTATATTTTTAATTTTTTAAAAACCTATCTTCTTCTTTTCTGTCTAAAATTCTTTAACGTTAGTGCAGTATAATGTGAAGATGAAAAGGGTTTGTTTAATCTTAATTTGTTTGTCAGTAATGACTTTTGTCTCATGCGGGATTAAAGGACCTTTAACTTTGCCGACCAACGACGAAACTGAATATGCGTCCTGATTACTTTTCAAAAAATTCAGAATGCTTATGCATTGAGAATCTAGAGTTACCTGAAATCTGTAAAGAAGTGCAAACTCCTTTTTATATCTACTCACAAGCAAGTATCGAAGCAGCTGCAAACTCTTATCTTAAAAACGCTGGTAATACGGACCTAATTTGTTACTCAGTTAAAGCTAATAGTAATATCAATTTATTAAAGATTCTCGCGCAATTGGGCATGGGTTTCGATGTGGTTTCAGTTGGTGAATTAAAAAGAGCGCTAAAAGCAGGAGCTACAGCAAACAAAATTGTATTTTCGGGTGTAGGAAAATCAGCCGCCGATTTAGCGTTTGCTGCTGAGCAAAAAATCTATTCGATCAATATCGAATCTCATCAAGAGATTGAGTTATTAAAAAATTTACCAAACAATCCAAGAATTTCTCTCAGGATTAATCCAGACATGGCCGCAAATACCCATCCATACATTGAAACCGGAAAATCAGATTGTAAATTTGGTATCTCTGAAACAGAGGCATTGGAAATAGCGAAAACTTATTCGCCTAAAGAAATAAATCTAGTTGGCATATCGGCACATATTGGATCACAAATTACTGATGTAAGTTTATTTCTTGAGTTAGCAGAAAAATTAAAAAACTTAGCAACGCATCTTAAAAATTTAGGTCACAAAATTGATCACTTAGACGTTGGTGGCGGCCTAGCAATAGATTATCAACTGGAGAAGCAATACGACCCTGCTCAACTAGTTAAAGATTTAAAATCTTCAATCACTGATTATGATTTGTTAATGGAACCAGGGCGTTCAATTGTCGCTCAATCCGGAGCAGTAGTGACAAGCGTTATTACTAAGAAAACAAACGGTCAAAGAGATTTTCTTGTAGTGGATGTAGGTATGAACGACTTGATGCGACCTGCTCTTTATAGTGCTAGACACGTCATTGAAGAAATTAAAAACAGTGACAATGCTTCAAAAGAATATGAGGTCGTTGGTCCCGTCTGTGAGACAGCAGACAGTTTTGGTGCGGGACATTTATTAAATGCCGACGCTGGTGATCAACTCATCATTTACTCGACTGGCGCTTATGGCTCTAGTATGGGCTCGAATTACAATTCAAGGCCTAAGCCTGCTGAAATTTTAGTATCTAAAGATAAATACACTGTAATTAGAAAGGCGGAATCTTTTGAAGACCTTATAAAACTTGAGGAAATTTAAGTGACTACTGTTCATTCCATGGAGGCTTTGGGAAATAAGTTCGTCTTGATAGACGCGATTTCACAAAAAGTTGATCCCAGAGAGGAATTGAAACTTGTAGAAAATTGCGCAAATAAATTTCAGTTCGACCAATTATTAATATTGGAACCCCCCACACAAAAATCTGCCGACGTGAAACTAAAAATTTATAATTTGGACGGTAGTCTGGCCGAAAACTGCGTGAATGGAATTCGCGCCACCGCCCTTTATGCTTACGACGAAAATTTAGTGTCTGGTGAAAGCTTTATATTACAAATTGAAAACAACGAAGCTCACATTGCTAAATTGGGAGCCGATACATTCTCTGTAAAAATGACTAGTTTTGATTTCTCAAAATCTAGTTGCGCTGTTGAAGAGAGTGAAAAATTACAGTTCATTTTTGAAGGTCTTGATATTGCCTTTGAACCTGTGTCAGTTGGAAATCCACATGCTGTTATTTTTCAAAATAATTTGCCAGATAAAATTCCTGATATAGGCGCAACTTTACAAAAAAGTAATATTTTTAAAAATGGCGTAAATGTCGGATTTGTAGAAATTGTTGATCGCCAAGTAATTAATTTACGTGTTGTTGAACGAGGAGTTGGGGAAACCTTGGCTTGTGGAAGTGGAGCTTGTGCCGCTGTCTTGAGTGGTGTAAAAAATAATCTTTTGAAATCTCCTGTATTAGTAAATTTTAAAAAAGGCAGCTTAACTATTGAGGTGAACTTAGACGAACAGTGGTTTAACTTGACGGGTGAAGCTAAATTTATCGAAAAAGGCATTAAAATAAATCAATGAGCATTTTCAATAAAAAAATTTCAGAAACTGATGTCTTAAACTATTTAAAAGAGAATCCTAATTTTTTTGTAAAACATCCTGAAATCTTAGAAATTCTAGAGATTGAACATGCTTCTGGTGAAGCAACCTCTTTGATAGAGAAGCAAGTTGAAATAATTAAGAAAAAGAATCTTGATGTAACAAATAAATTGAGTGAATTTTTAGAAAATGCTGAACACAATCAAAACTTATTCTTTAAAATTCAAAATTTAATCTTAAAAATTATTTCACAAACAAATCTCAACGACTTAGCTGATTTTGTAGAATCTTTTTTTCAGGAAGAATTAAAAACTGAAATTTGTAAAATTTATTTCTTTACTCCTGAAAATTCATTCAATTTAGAAACAAAAAGAGTTATCACTCCAGAAATAGCTACCTCAATCTTCTCAGATCTTTTTAAAACGGCCGAAATTTCTTTAGGCGGTTTAAACGACGAAACTTCTTCGTTGGTGTTTGGAGCGCAGGCCAATATAGTTGAAGGCGCCATTGGAAAATTGAAATCAAGCAAAATTGCTGGAACTCTGGCCTTAGGTAGCAGTGAAATAGGAAAATTCCCAAAAGATAGCGAAACACTTTTTTTAGAATTTGTTATAGCTGTTTTTAGTAATCAAATAGATAAGATTTTGCCATCAACCAATGAATAACGAAATTGGACTCTTTTTAGATTACCTTGGAAATGTTAGAAACTATTCCGAGCATACTTTAAAAAATTATTCTGCTGACTTAAAAAAGTTTGAAATTTTTAGAAGTCAAAAGGGCTTCAAAAGTTGGTCTGACTTAACACAACACGACGTTCGTGACTTTATTAGTGGCATCAGAAGAAATGGCACTAGTCCGAGAAGCCTTGCAAGATTACTCTCATCGTTAAGGAGTTTTTATAAATTTTTAAACAATGAAAGTCTTGTTTTAAATAATCCCACGTCAGGAATTAATGCGCCAAAGCTGAATTCCTTGCTTCCGAAAGCTATGGACACAGATATGGTCAATAGACTGTTAGATTTCCAACCGACGACATGGGGAGATTTTAGAGATAAAGCAATTGCAGAACTATTATATTCTTCAGGCTTGAGACTTTCTGAGTTATGCCAATTGAATACTTCTGATATTTCTTTGGAGAGTAGAATTTGCAGAGTATTAGGAAAAGGGAAAAAAGAAAGAGAAGTCCCAATCGGGAGTCTAGCCATTAAAGCTCTTCAAACTTGGTATGATCATAGGGAGTTAAAATTAGAAAAAAATGAACGAGCAGTTTTCATCAACAAAAATGGTAAGCGAATTAGCTCTAGATCTGTTCAAAATATTTTAAAAAAAATGAGTATGAAAATGGGTTTACCCTACGTAAATCCACACATGTTAAGACATTCCTTTGCGTCACATATTTTAGAATCGAGCGGAGATTTAAGAGCCGTACAAGAGTTGCTAGGGCATGCCAACTTATCGACTACCCAAATCTATACTAAGTTAGATTTTCAACATTTGGCAAAAGTTTATGACAAGAGTCATCCACATGCTAAGGGAGATTAAAGCATGAATATAAAAGCCATTACTTTTGATTTAGACGATACTCTTTGGCCTCTCTTTGATGTCATCATGCATGCACATAAAACTGCTAATGACTTCTTAATAAAAAAACATCCGCAAATGCAGGGAATTTTATTTTCCGCTGAGGAAAGAAAAAAATGGAAGGAACTTGTGAGTCAAGAACCTAATCTTGCAAATCGTCTTTCAGAACTTAGACAAAAAGTTATTTATGAATTGTTGATAGAAAATAACGTGCCTTCGGAAGAAGCAAATTTATTATCCAAAGAATCATTCAAAATTTTTATAGAGGAGAGGCATAAAGTTGTCTATTTCGACGACGTACTTGAAACTTTGAAGTCACTAAAAGAAAAATATATTTTAGGAGTCATAACCAATGGAAATGCCGACATAAAAACATTGAAAATAGACCACCTCTTTGATTTCTACTTGAATGCTGAAATGGTAAACGAAAGTAAACCTGGTAAAAAAATCTTTGACGAAGCTGCTAAATTAGCAGGTGTGTTACCTGAAGAAATTTGTCACATTGGAGATCACCCAGTCAATGATGTCGAAGGTGCATTGCAAGCCGGGTTTCAAGCGATGTGGATGAACGCGCTGAATAAGGATTGGGAGCACCCCAAAGCACTGACAGTGCCAGAAATTAAAAACTGGAAAGAATTGGAGTCTAAATTTTAAAAATTACAGACTTTCTAATTGAGAGAAGTACTTGTCTAGCCTGTCTTGATTCAAAGCAATTAAAGATTGAAAAGGTCCTAAATTAGATTTTATCTCGGCAAGGTTGGTTGCCTCGCCAACTTGTATAAGTCCGATCATTGCCATGACCAAATGCGGAGTGCATTGGTAAACGTAAACTCCTTCCGTATCAAAAGTGACGGAAAAATCTTGACCTTGAATACTCTCCCAAGGAGTGGCCCCACTTGGAATTAAATTCGGCGCCGAGACACTGTTGTGACCAGGGTCTACAGATTTGAAAATTACTGTATCGCCCTTTTTAATTTTTAAAGCCGCTGGTTCAAAAACCATCACTCCATCAGCTCCAGCATTTAACATTTTTACAATGTGCTCATTTTCCGATCCGCTGGCGGCGGGTTCCGATGGAGAAGCTGTTTTAACTAAAGAAACCTTATAACCTGGACCAGAAGTTGAAATACCACAATCTTCGCCCTGCATGCATGCATTTCCTAAAGGCATGATTCTTGCCTCAATGGCTTCGTCGCGCATGTCTATGTTGTTGGAAAAAATTACCATGCTTAAAAATAAAAATGGTAAGAGTTTTAAATATTTCATAAATTTGTGAAATGAGTATATCTAAAACCATTTGAAATAAAAACTTTTCAAATGGCTTAGATATAAAGGATATTTAGATATGCAAAAGCTTTTTTGCTTTTAACCTCTGGCTTGAAGAACCAAATTATTTGTCGTTTCTGCAGCCAAATTTACATTGCCAAAACCCGCTTCACTGAGGAGTTCCATCAGCTTACTTGGTCCGGCTTGTGGTCCCAATCCCAATCCAACCGATTGAGCTTTAGAAGCTGGCACGCATACCAAAGTTCCAAAGCCATACATCATTGCTGACGCGGGATTGTTTGCTATGTTGTTTGCATAACCGTCTAATGCCATTGGCTCGACCACCATAAAAGTGCCGTCTTTTGAAAGAGTCTCTTTTATACTTGCTGCGATACCCACTGGATCTCCCATGTCATGCCATGCATCAAATATACAAGCTAAATCGTAATCGTTTTTTGGAATTTCACCTGCATCAGACACGAAAAATTCTAAATTGGTTAATCCTTTTTCATTTGCTCTTTTTTTAGCTTCTTCAATTGAAGGACCGTGAAAATCAAAGGCGTGTATTGTTGAATTAGGAAATTGCTCAGCCATTAAAATCGAAGACGTTCCCAAACCACATCCGATGTCAGCAACTTTAGCTCCAAGTTTTAGTTTATCTTCAACTCCATCAAGTGCGGGAATCCATTCGTCAAGCAAATGTCCAGCATACGCAGGTCTAAAAAATCTCTCAGTTCCACAAAAACAGCATTCATGATGTTCTCCCCAAGGACGTCCACGTCCGGTCTTGAATACATCAATTGCTACATCTTCTTTGACAAATTGACCCACAACTCCTTGAATTAAACCCTGAATACAAGTTGGTTCACTTTCTCTAGCAAAAACAGAAGCTTGCTCAGGAGTTAAGCTAAATTTGTCTGCTTCGGCATCATAACTGACATAACCCCTTGCCGCATTTGAAGCCAACCATTCTTTTAAATAACGTTCATCAACTTTAGCTTCCGCTGCTATAGCAGATACCCCAGCTGAACCGAGTTTATCCATTGCTCTATAAACTCCCGTTTGATCTCCTAAATAAGACATCATAATTGCAACTGATCCGGCTACGTCGTTGAAAACGCTTCCAAAAAGTTGCATAACTTTTTCGTGATCTACACTAGTTTGTTCACTCATAAGACTCTCCTTAGTTTTTATTAAAATTTAAAAATACAGTAAAACAAATTAAACAAAATTTAAAGAAGCAAATAAGAAATTTTTTTAAGAATAAATTAAATAATTTTTTCTTCCTTAAGAGTTTGAAGCTCGCTAGAGTTTAGACCTATATATTCTTGTAAAATTTCTTCAGTGTGTTGCCCTAACTCCGGCGCCGGAGAAAAACTTTCTTCAAAATTATCAAATTTTATTGGATTGCCAGGCATCTCTGCAGTTGAACCAGAGGGTTGCTCTAACTCCACGACCATATTTCTTTTTTTGACTAACGGATCTTCGAGGGCGTCGCGAACTGAATTTATAGGACCGGAAGGAACTCTGTGCTTAGCTAGCAAATCTAACCAATAAGCACTTGGCTTGTCTTTTAATTTTTCAGAAATGACTTGATCAATACTATCCCTTTCGGCAAGACGACCCTGAACCGTATTGTATTTATCATCTTTAAATTCGATTAAATCTAAAGCGTTGATTAAGTTTGGCCAAAAATCTTCATGAACTACGGCAATAATTATAAAACCATCAGAAGTTTTATATGAATTGTATGGGACGTGAAGGAAATGTTGATTGCCAATAGGCTTAGGATCTATACCAGAAATTTTATTCATAGTTGCCATGTAAGTTAAAAGGCTAACTTGGCAATCTAACATCGAGATATCAACGTGATCACCTACCCCGTCTCGATCTCTTTTTTGCAAAGCACTTAAAATTCCAATGATACTAAACATGCCAGAAGATAAATCTGCGATTGGAATGCCGGCACGTACCGGATGATTTTCATCTTCGCCTGTAATAGACATGCCGCCTCCGTAGGCTTGAAGAATCTGATCGTAAGCCGGTCTATCAGCCTCGCCTTTTCCGAATCCACTTATCGAGCATGTGATAATCTTCGAGTTGTGCTTTTTTAAGGTATCAAAATCTATTCCTAATCTTTCAGTCACTCCCGAACTGAAATTATCTAATACAACATCAAATTTTTTCACCAGCTCGTAAAAAATCTGCTTACCTTTCTCTTGCTTCAAATCTAGAGCTAAGCTTTTTTTATTTCTTGCCAAAGTGATGTGATAAGGGCTCACACCATCTAAAGAGTAGTCTGGATGATCTTTGTAAAGCCCTCTAGTAATTTCTCCTTTGCCGGGTGGTTCTACTTTTACAACTTCCGCACCCAAGTCTGCAATCAACATGCTGGCATAAGGTCCAGCCAACATATGGGTTAAATCCAAAACCCTAATATTTTTTAATGGCGCTGACATAAATTAGTAGTTAATTTTGTCGTCTACTGCATTTCCCCGGGTTGGAATTAAAGCAGACCTTAGATAGGAAGCCACAATTTCACCTTTTTGGTTTTTACCAATGGTTTTTACTGTAACAATTCCACAATTATCACGAGATTTAGATAATCTTTTTTCAATAACTTCTGATTCAGCGTAAAGGGTGTCGCCAACGAATAGAGGTTTTGGCAAAACAATGTCTGTCCATCCTAAGTTTGCGATGGCTTTTTGACTGACATCACTCACGCTCATGCCAACCATTGTTGCAACGGTGAAAGTACTGTTGACTAAGGTTTTGCCAAATTCCGTTGCTTTCCCATACTCTTCATCAAAATGAAGTGGATGCGTATTCATGGTTAATAAAGTAAACCAGGTATTGTCGGCTTCAGTAATGGTTCGTCCTGGTCTGTGCTCGTAGATGTGACCTACTTCAAAGTCTTCATAATAACGACCATGAGATTCTCTAAACCTTCCGTCGCCTAAATCTTTTATTCCAGCCATATTATTTTTTCTCTTCTTCCCCTAAAGTAATTTTTAAACGCATTGCTTCGGCAATAGGCTCATCAATCATTTGGCCGTCGACTTTGATAGCGCCGCCCCCAGATTTCTGATATTCCTCTAATACTTTTTTGGCTTCTGCTTTTTCTTCAGCAGAAGGCGAAAAGGCTTCGTTGATGTAATCAATTTGATCTGGATGAATTGCAGCTTTACCGGTGAATCCTAAATTTTTCACAGCTTCGGCTTCTTCTTTTAAGCCAGCCATTTTATCAATGTAAAAATAAGGCGCGTCAATTGTAAATAAATTGAACATTGAAGCAGCTAAAACTACTCTATGTCTCGCGTAAAGTAATGGCTCCCAAGCTAATTTACAACCCAAACTTGCAGACGCGTCGGCAGCTCCAAAAAAAAGTCCAACCACGTCTTTGAAAGCTGCGATTTGTGTCACAGTTTCTATTGCCCTTGAGGTTTCTATTAGAGGTACCAGTTTATTTTTAAAATCAATCATTGGGGCTAAAGTAGCCAAGAAGTCAAAGCTTTGAGTCTTTGGTAAAATTATTGCTTCAATCTGATCTTGAAAAGGAGATATTGAATCAATGTCCTCTCTTCCCAGAGCTTCCATTGCATCATTGACTCTTACAAACAAAGGTTTTGAAAAAGCATTTTCTTTCAATAGATTAATTAGAGTCTCTCGTGCAGCTAATTTTTCTGAATCTGGGCAACCATCTTCTAAATCAACAATAATTGCATCGGCATTGCTGCCCTGAGCTTTTTCCAGTCGATCTAGAGTGTGTCCTGGGATAAATAAATTAGATCTGTATTTACTCATGTTAACTTTGTTCTTTTTCAATTAAGTAATTCACAACATCTAAGAGATCTTCAGTTCCAATTTCTCTAGTAGCAGAAACTTTATACTTTCCATTCACAATAAATGCTGGGACGCCCTTTATACCGTATTTGAAAGCAAATAACTCAGCTTTTCTCAAATTATTTTTTAATCCGAAAGAGTTAGTAGCTGCAAGATATTTATCTTCTTGAATTCCATACCCCTGAAAAAAAGGAATGATTTCTTTGTCAGAAAGCATCATTTTTCTATTGTAATGAATGGCGCTAAAAATCCCTTGAATAGCTTCTGGTACCCGCAAAGTTTCGGTCGCAAAAAAAAGTTTAGCGTGAGTCTTAGTCTGTGCATTCCAAACAACAGGTAACCTGAAAAAATCTACCTCTGAACTTACTTCACTCTTCCAGTCTTTGATTAATTGTTCCAAGCTAAAACAATGTCCACAGCCAAACCAAAAAAATTCAATGACTTCAATTTTTTCTGGGTTTCTAGTAGGTAACGGCTCTATTAATTCGTAATGTCTGCCTTCTTGGTAATCTTTAGAGAAAGCGGAAGAACAAAATAGGCTTAAAACTAAAACTATTAAAGCGTTTTTAATACAATCCTGAAACATAATTTGCCACCGCTCTGATTTCTTCAGTAGTCAATCGGGCAGCTATTCCCTGCATAATCTTTGCATTGCTACTATGCACTCGCTCCCCATTTTTATAAGCCACTAAACTGGTAACGACGTACTCAGCTTTTTGACCACTCAACATGGGATAACCAGCAGACTCAACACCTTTCCCTTGTGGGCCATGACATCCTGTACAAGCGGGTACACCGTTCGATAAATTTCCCGCTCTATAAATTCTTTGCCCCAATTCAAAATTTATACTGTCAGCTTGTCCAACTTTCACTTCCTGAGCAGCGTAGAATGCAGCAATATCTCTCAGCTGATCCTCGGAATAGTTGTCTAATAGACCCATCATAGACTCAATCATGCGCTCACCTTTTTGTACATGAATTAGTTGAGCTAAAGTGTAGCTTTCTCTTTGTCCGGCTAAAGTTGGCCACTGCCCAACTACGCTATTACCATCTGCTCCATGACAACCTGCGCAAGTTGCCACTAGTTCGGAGCCTGCTTGCGGGTCACCTCTCTTAACTGCCTTTATTTCAGCTTTATCACTGGCTGCATAAATTGAACCAGACACTAAGATAATAAGGCTGAGCAACAATGAATTTCTATACATTATTTATTCTTTTGTGGGCTAAGTGAGCAGAATTATATACTATTGAAGGTAAATTTTCCTTCATAACCATATGTCTGAAAAAAGTATGCTGTTAAAGATAAATTTCGAAAAATCTTGTCCAAGTGAAAAATTTTTCCCACCTGACGAAGGGGTAGAACTTGCTATTTGTGGTCGTTCCAATTCTGGAAAATCTAGTATTTTAAATATGCTAGCCAATCAGAAAAAACTCGCAAAAACGTCAAATACACCCGGTCGAACACAGTCCATTAATTTTTTCAACGTCAATGAAGATCCTTCAAAAAAATTGGTAGACCTCCCTGGTTATGGCTATGCCAAAACCTCAAAAAAAACGCAAAAGGAGTGGGGTCAACAAATCACTAAATACATGGCCTCCCGCAGAAGCCTCCGAGGTATTATTTTAATCATGGACGTTAGACACCCTTTACAAGAAAGCGACTTAAATTTTATTGCTTGGTGTGAACAATACAATTTATCAATGCAAATTCTCTTGAATAAATCCGACAAGCTTTCCAAAAATAAAGCATCTCAGGAACTATTAAAATGCATAAAAAGAACTGCTCATAATTTAATGTTGGGTGACCCTATGTTGTTGTCTGCGAAAACTGCTTTAGGAGCCGATGAACTATCCAAGAAAATCTTAGATTGGATGGAAATAAGATGAAAAGCCTAATACTAATTCTGGCTTTGTTTGTTTTTTTTCTAAGCGCCCATTGATTTAAAAAGGGGAGATCAATGGGCTTAAGGAGAGAGTTTCCTTATTTCTTAGGAGAATGCTTTTTAGACTGAGGAGTTTTTAAAAAGTTCGAAATTTAATGGGCTTCGCCCCAATTATCCGCAATGCCACTTTCGACTTCTAACGGTACCTTTAATGAAGCTGCGTTTTGCATCAATTTAGAAATTTCTTTTTCCACCATCGACACATCTTTTTCCGGTACTTCTAAAATTACTTCGTCGTGAACTTGCAGAATCATTTTGGCTTTCACACTTTCTCGTTGCAACCATTCATGAATAGAAATCATTGCCAACTTCATAATGTCTGCGGCCGTGCCTTGCATAGGCGCATTAATTGCCGCTCTTTCTGCGCCTTGGCGTGTTCGACCACTGTATATTCCTGGCAAATACAAACGTCTACCAAAAATTGTTTCGACAAAGCCTTTTTCTCTTGCTCTTTCTTTCGTTTGCTCCATGTAAAGTTTTACACCAGGGTATTTAGCAAAGTACGAGTCAATGTAATCTTGGGCAACAGTTCTTGGCAGTCCTAACGCCTTTCCCAAACCAAAAGCCGACATGCCATAAATTAACCCAAAATTTATAGCCTTGGCACTTCGCCTGTCTTCATCGCTGGCCTCTTTTCCGGGCGCAGCAAAAACTTCTGAAGCTGTTGCCGTATGGATATCCTCACCATTCTCAAAAGCTGAAATCATATTTTTATCGCCTGAAAGATGCGCCATGATTCGTAATTCAATTTGCGAGTAATCGATCGCTAATAATTTATGCCCTTTGGGAGCAACAAAAGCTTTACGAATCATTCGACCTTCTTCAGTTTTAATAGGAATATTCTGTAAATTGGGATCAGCAGAAGACAATCTTCCGGTGGTGGTAACCGCTTGATGATAAGAAGTGTGAACTCTGCCGGTCGCTGGAGAGATTTGTTCTGGCAACGAATCCGTATAAGTACTTTTTAGTTTTGCTAGAGTTCTATGTTCCAATAATATTTTAGGCAGCTCATAATCTCTCGCCAAGTCCTGCAACACTGACTCATCAGTAGAAGGTTGTCCGCCAGGAGTTTTCTTAATTACTGGCAAATCCATTTCATCAAAGAAGATTGCTCGCAGATCTTTGGTGGAAGCTAAATTGAACTCCTTGCCAGCTTCTTTGAAGGCTTTTTCTTCAAGGCCATTGATGCGTTGACCTAAGTTATTTGACTGGATTTTTAACTCATCGGCATTTACTAAAGCTCCGTTTTGCTCAACATCGGATAACACGGGAATTAGAGGTAAATCTATGTCGGTTAAAACTTTTTCCAGTGATTTGGTTTTACTCAATTTCTCTTTTAAGACGTTGTGACATCTTAATGTGATATCTGCATCTTCCGCAGCGTAATGTGTAGCTGTATCCAACTCAACGTTATCAAACGTAATTTGTTTTACACCTTTCCCAGCGACGTCTTCGTAACTGGTGGCGTCATAATTTAAATAGAATTTCGCAATCGCATCTAAGTTATGTCTGGTTGCAGTGGAATCTAGAACGTAAGACATCAACATGCTGTCGCTTCCAATGTTGTCTAAATTTAAGCCGTGTTGAGCTAAAACATTTCGATCAAACTTAATGTGTTGGCCTACTACTGGCACTTTTTGCAGTAAGGGTTCAAGTTTTTTTAACACCAATTCTTTTTTTAACTGTTTTGGTGCATTCTCATAATTATGTCCTAAAGGAATATAAGCGCCTTCTCCTTCTTTTGCTGACAGTGAAATGCCAACTAATTCTGCCGTTGTGAAATCCAACCCATCAGTTTCAGTATCTAGCGCAATCAATTTAGCCTTGGTCAAACGCTTTATTAAAGAATCCAAATCTTTTTCGTTCAAAATACATTCGTAGTTAGCATTAATGTTTTTTAGTTTGGGCGGTTCTTTCTTCAATGCCTCTGGAGGTTCAATTGCTTTACTCTTAGAAGCAGGCTTTTCAACTTTACTTTTTATAAGGGTCTTGAATTCAAGCTCTGTAAATAGGTCATGGATTTTCTTCTCATCTCTTGGCGCCACCTGCAAATCTTCAATTCCAAAATCTAGAGCAACATCTTTTTTGATGGTAGTTAATTGTTTAGAAAGCTTTAATTGTTCAATTCCTTCTCTTAAGTATTCGCCTACTTTGCCTGAAATCTCATCAGCCGATTCAATTATGGCTTCCACCGTTTGATATTTTGTAAGCCAATTGACCGCTGTCTTTGGACCAACTTTATTGACGCCAGGAATATTATCTGAAGTGTCGCCAACCAAAGCTAAGTAATCAATAATTTGATCTGGTCTCACTCCAAATTTTTTCATCACTCGGTCCTCATCGAGCAGTTCATTAGTCATGGTATTGACCAAGGTAATATTTTTAGTGACTAATTGAGCTAAATCTTTATCGCCTGTCGAGACAACTGTTTTAATTCCTTTACTCTCAGCTTCAGTCGCCAAGGTGCCGATTACATCATCCGCTTCCACTCCATCAACAATGAAAAGTTTTAAGCCAAGCGCTCTACAGATGTCATGAATGGGTTGAATTTGTGGACGTAAATCGTCTGGCATTGGCGGTCGATTGGCTTTGTATTCGCTGTACATTTCATTACGAAAGGTCTCGCCCTTCGCGTCAAATATCATCCCGACCGGACTATTGGGGTGATCCTCTAAAATTCTCATGACCATGGTTGTCACTCCACGAACTGCACCCGTGGGCTGACCTGAAGAGGTGGTCAGAGGCGGCAACGCATGATACGCACGGTAAATATATGATGAGCCATCCACTAAAATGACGGAATCGTTGTCAGTGATACTTTCTGGTTTAGCCATCAATACATTTAATAGGTGATTCGTTATAATTTAATTAAGTTTATTAGACCTATGCCAAAAGTTCTAACTCAGATTGCATTTTTTTTCTTCGGCACTCGCAAAAGAATTCTTGGATCAATTTTATCGGCTTGCATCTACTTATTAGCGTTTGCTTTTTACATGGAGTATCAATTGGGGTTGGAACCTTGTCCTATGTGTATTGTCCAAAGAATAGCCATTGCGTTTGTGGCTTTAATCGCCTTGATCGCAATCATTCATCATAAAAGGCTTAACTGGTATTTCAGTTTAATTACGTTTTTCACACTTGCTGCAGCAGCTTCGGCGACGAGACATCTTTACATTCAATCTTTGCCATTGGATCAAATTCCATCCTGCGGGCCCGACTTAGAATACCTGATTAGATTTTCTTATTTTGGCGACGCACTCAGAATGTTATTCATCGGCGATGGGAACTGTGCTGAAGTGGTTTGGAGTCTTTTAGGAATTTCTATTCCAGGATGGGTATTGATCGCTTGTGTACAAATATTATTAATGTCTGCTTTATTTTTTAAAGTAAAAGTTTAGGATTGTTTAATTAAATTTAAACATTCCAACTGAGCCTTTTGCAAAGCTTCTTCAAAACCGTCCAGATCCCAAGTATTTTTTGGAATGTCGTAATACTCGGTTATTTCAGTTCTTATCTTTTTGTTATTTTCGTAGTCATAGAAAGCCAAAAGCTCTAAATAAATCTTGTCATTATCTTTATGAAAATCTATTAAATCTTGAATTCTATTTGCACTGACACCAAATATTGTACTTTTTCCGAGTAAAAAATTACTCGTGTATTCAACCGTCATGAGAAAGTTTATTTGCTCATCGCCTTTTTTTGTTTTGGTCAGTACATATTTTGAAGGAAGATTACGGTATTTTTCTTTTGCATTATCGACGACAGCGTAATTCGATATGTACTGTCTAGCGATATCGCATGACTCTTTTGATTTAGCATCAAGAATGATTCTGTAGCTGTCACCGTGCATTATATTACCTGGACTTGACAGAAGAACAGATCCGCCAGAAGCATCAATCTCCCATTTACTAGCAACTAAAGATGTAGAAATTAAAAATGTAAAGATAATTATTGATTTAAGTTTCATACATACCTCTAAGTTTTGACTGATTCTTGTTCTTAAAAGTTCCATATTTTTTTACTTTGATAGAAATATCATTTTTTATTAAATTGTCTTGTTTAGAAAAAATTGTACGCACGCAATATTTCCTAACCACAGACACAATAGTCAAAATTAAGGTTTGTATCGCAGAAATCGTTAGTGCATCTTTAACTCCAAAGCTTAACATCAACACTAAAGATAGATAAGAGGTTGCCCAAGCAATAGGCATTGCGATGGCCGTATCCGTCATTGATTCTTTTAAATTTCTTTTATTAATTTTCATATTTTTAACCGCTTTTTGTACAACAAACTAGCGACAAAATTTGTCGCAGAAAGGTATATAATTGTGTAATGGCAACTCCTACGTTGAGACAAATTAAGATGCTCGAGCTTATTCCAAGGTCGCCTCGGAAAACATACACCAAAGAGCTTAAAGAGAAATTGTCTGATCGTGGATTTGAAATAGACGAGAGAAGTATCCAAAGGGATTTAGTTGCCTTAGAGCAAACATTGCCTTTGGTATGCGATTCTAGAGATAAGCCATATGGCTGGTCTTGGGCTAAAGGCAGCGAGGGCATTCAAGCCCCAGCCATGGATCCTGTGGAGGCATTGACTTTATCCTTGGCCGAACAGTATTTAGAACCGCTGATGCCAAAAGCTAGTTTTAAGCGTGTTGGTATTTTTTTTGATCGCGCAAATGCTGTTTTGAAAGATCAAAGTCCAAAGCTTATTAATCGTTGGCGGCAAAGGGTGAGAGTATTGCCAGAAATGTTGCGATTCAAACGCCCACAAATTAATAGTGATGTTGAAAAAGCATTATACGAAGCAGCTTTTGAAGGTAAGCAAATTAAAGCTCAATATCGAAAGCGAGGAGAAAATAAATCTAGTTTGAGACATATTCACCCCCTTGGTATTGTTATGAAAGGAAGCATAAATTATCTTATTTGTATGATGGATGAAGATAGAAAGAACCCTAGATACTTACCAATGCATAGATTTTTACAAGTTGAGATATTGAATGAAAAGGTAAGAGAGCCTAAAGGCTTTGACTTGGACGAATTCACTCACACCAACAATTTAAGCTTTGAATATTCAAAAAAACTTTATACCTTCAAAGCTTTATTTGACTACACTGCAGCTGCTCACTTAATTGAAACACCTTTGAATGGCACTCAGACTATCAAAAAAATAACTGATGGGCGTTTACTGGTTTCAGCTAGAATGACGGATACTTTGCAATTTGAGCAATGGCTTATGAGTTTTGGTTCTAATGTAGAAATACTTAAACCAACTGAACTCAGAAAAAAATTCGTTAAATTAACCAACGAAATGAAATCTATTTACCTTTAATAATATAAAAAATTTTTTAGAGCCTTAAACCTGGAAATATTTCATTTTATTTTCAAAGTTAAAAGCATCTCCTTAGCTATTTCTCTAATGACCGGAACAGAAACTGAGTTTCCAAACTGCTTATAAGCTTGGAGATTGCTTACAACTATTTTAAAACTTTCAGGAAACCCTTGAAGCCTTGCTGCTTCTCTTGGAGATAACATTCTTGGATTTTTGTTTTTTTGTTCAATTAGAATTTCTGACCCATCTTTGTAGTAACGAGCTGAAATTGTGCTAGTGTATTCAGCATCTCTATTGAAACTAGAATAACCAAACCCTCTGCCCAAGTCTCTGTTTCTTTGTTTACGTTTTTGATGGCTATCCCACAATTTATCAGAAATTGTGAGTTTTCTTGAGGCATTTTTATGAAGAATTGTTCCTAGTCTAGTCTTCTTATTCTGTGACTGAGGAAAATAAAATTTTAAAAATTTCTTAAAACCTACAATAAAAAATCTTTCTCTATTCTGCGGCAATCCAAAATTTTTTGAATTAAGGACCTCCGAGTTAATGCTTTGGTAACCTAATTTATTAAGCGTTTGAATGATTATTTTTAAAGTTCTTCCTTTGTCGTGACCTCTTAAGCCTTTCACGTTTTCTAAAAGAAAAGCCTCTGGTTTTTTATGCTCAAGGATTCTTGCTATATCAAAAAACAAAGTACCGCGAGTA
>ENA-OSEY01000952-OSEY01000952.1-marine-metagenome-genome-assembly--contig:-NODE-952-length-20480-cov-2.983532_pt1 | contig 20480 bp, 8 predicted proteins | sample MGYA00248465_ERZ534230 | MGnify/ENA primary metagenome ERZ534230 (study PRJEB26409, sample SAMN06344110) | marine metagenome | isolation source: Sea water from surface | place: Atlantic Ocean:Southern...
CCAGCAGCAGCATATAGGTTACATCCACCTACTGCAGTTCCATTTGGTAACGTTGCCGTACCTTGTGAAACACCATCAATGAATAACTCCCAAGTACCTGTTGTTAAATCAGCACACTTCAACATCACATTGAACCATACCCCCGTTCCAGGATAAGCACCTGTAATAGCGCCACCACCTAAATCATAAGTAAATGGATCCGCTAATCCTCCTGCTCCTGTGAATGTCATCTCCATTGCCCATACAGTACCAATGTTTGCTGACCCTTGCAGGTTAAAGTAAGCCGTTGTTTCTACATATAAGTTAGTAGAGAACTCAAATGAACCTGAAGTCCAAGTTTGACCACCGAATGGTAAGACCGGATCTGGTACATTTGAAGCTGAATTATCCAAGTGTAGTGAATTCGATCCACTAGCCGCTTGTGCATTAGAAACAGGTGCATCATAAAGCCCACCTAACGATCCTCCTGGCCATGTAGCCCAGTTTACCGTATCTGACTGTGCAATAAAGTCACCTACATTGTAAGACTCAAAATCATCTGAAAACCCAGCTGCTACTTTAGCTTCTGCATAGTAAGATGTAGTTGCTGTTGGTGCTACGCTTAAGTTATCTCCAGAACCTACTACATTACCGCCAGTCATCGCATCGTACCAAGTAATTGGTCCATCAGATGACATCGCCATCACTGTAGCTGTATCTCCATCACAAATCGTATCACCCATTGTACTTGGTGCTCCAGGAGTGTAGAAATTCTCACCAGAAGCTGACAAGTTATTATTAGATGGATCTGTATCCACCGCAGAAGTTAAGCTAAAGTCAAATGAATAAACTCCATCTAAACTCATATCAACTCCAGTAAAGAATGGGAAAACTAAGGTGTCTCCAGGATTCATTGGAACCGAATTGGTCTCCGTTACTGCAGCTGCTCCATTCAATGAATAGGAAGCATCAAAAGTGTTTTCAGTCACTAAACCTTGATTTACTACTGTGATTGAAACATACTGTGTTGAATCAAAATCACACCCTGACGGTACGGACGCATCCACTATGGCTAAATCATTAGCTGCAGCTTCAATTACTCCGAAATTATCAACGGATATATCTCCAGGCCATGCTTGACCACCAGAGTTGGTATCCAATACCGCTACTACCTTAAAGCTAACCACAGATGCCGTTGTCGATAATAACACACTCTCTTCTACCCATACATCTCCTTGATCACCAGACTTAGTAAACACAGTTGTGTAGTTCGTTCCATCATGCATATCAACTCTTAACGTTCCTATAGCCGTTCCATACATATGGGAATAAAAGTTCAATTCTGCATTAGTTAATGAACTAATATCTATATCTCCAGTCATCATAATCGCAGAGTCACTATGAGCTCTAGGAAGTGATGCCTCGGTATACATGTAGTTACCACCACCAGTTACATCATCTGAAGGTCCTGTCCCCGGAGATGGTGTACCGTTTGCGTCTACACTCCAATCAAACACATCAGCCGTATCTTGTGACCAACAGTTGCTAAATCCAGCATCAAAGTCCTCTAAGTAAGGCGCTGTAGCTACACCACATAATGTAGTGAACATCATAGTGGGTGACAATGCACTGGTATCTCCAGCTCCACAAATCGCAGCTACCTGTACGTTATAGTCCGTATTATCTGTTAACCCAGTTAATGCTTGTGTAGTACTTGTCACAACAGATGAAGCTCCATTAACTACCATTAACCACTCTGTCTCTGTACCTCCTGCAGTCCATGAAACATCAGCACTGTTGGTAGTCACGTTACTTGCCATTAATGCACTTGGTGCCACACATTGTAAACAAGTCGTAACCTGTACATAATCTATCGCAATATCTGCTCGGTAAGATATACCTGCTGACCCTCTTGCATAAGTGAAACTCACATATACTGTCTGACCAACATAACTCGCCAAATTAACACCAACCTGAGACCATGGGTCACTATTTGATTGCTGGTATTCTCCAGCCCATGTATATAAATTCGTAAATGGCCCGGTAGCACTTGTTGATACTCCTACATCTAATGTATTAATACCAGAACCATAAGCATGCATCCAGAACGTTAATTCTGCATCACCAGTCCCTGCTGTTAAATCAATCGCTGGAGTAATTGCTGTAGCTGTATCCAATCCACCTGTACTTGATTCAAAGAACAAATAGTCATTTCCACTATGTGCTCCACTTGGACCCGTACCAGATGAAATTGTTCCTCCTGAATTAATTCTCCATATACCATTTCCAGTTCCAATATCTCCAGACCAACCTGTAGTTGGATCAATATCATCTGTAAATGCAACCCCAGGATTGCCAACACTACATGTTATACCAACTGGCGCCTGCGGTGGATAAACACAAGGATCACAACTTCCCCAACATACTACAGATAAAGTGACGTCATTTGTACCTACACTTAACGTTCTATTTGTATAGGTAGGATCTCCATTAGTACAAGGTGCTGTTGGATCATTCATCTCCTGAATTGCCCATCCGTCTGCAGCGTACTTGTATTCGTAAGTACCCGACAATAATGCAATGGTCGCTTCCCAAACACCATCGCCATCAGCGTCTGTCATAGCTGTTCCAGCTGACCAGCTATTCCAACTTCCATTAACCTCTGGTGTGGTAAACGAACTGGTTACTAAGCCCATATCCACTTGGAATGTAACATTAACTGTTGCAGGAACACACGTTGCATTAGATGTTTGTGTTAAAAAAGATCCTGCTGAAGGTGCTCCACCATTGTAAATCTGAGCGCCTGATGGATCTGTGATCTGAAATGTAATTTCACTATCCCAGTTACCTCCAGTAAATGAAAAATCAACTAAATCACCATTTAACGTCTCTAGTGAATCCGAACCCGATGAACCCGAAGAAAGCCCCCAAGTTGCTACTGCACTACCATTCACGCTTACCGTAATAGAAGCTCCGTTCCATCCATCACCATATGAATCCTGCATGTCTATTACATAATGACAACCTCCAGATACTACAGCTCCACATGTGCCATCTGTTACACAATTTCCAAAACAATGCAATAATGTAGTATCACCTGTAATTGTAGGAAGAATCCGATCATTCCAGTTATTGGGATCAGCACATGGTAAACCAGTTAAATCCTCTTTAGTTCCCCAATCACCACCGTGTGATGGACTATTTAAAAATATGTAATTACCCGATGTGCCGTCTGCAATCGAAGCTACACCTTCCCAAGTTCCATCTCCGTCAGCATCTGATAGCGGAACAGCCATAGCATCTCCTAAAACACCGCCTCCTGCGTACATGCCGTTTGGCCCTACTGTAATGTTTGCAGTATTGACAGAAAAAGTAACTGCATATGAAGCTGGCGGGGGTAATGTAGTTCTGTCGTAAACAAATCTCCACCAGGCTCCACCCGATTGAATATCAGCAGTAAGAGTGTTATTATTATTTGAAAAACTAAGAATGTAAGTTATTGATGCTGGAGCGTTGGCAGGACTGGATAACTCAGACCCGTTAACTGCCTTAGGAATTCCTATATGAGCACCAACTCCATTTAAGGTTAAAATATTGGATGAAGAATCGTAATGATAAGATGAAGATACTAACCCATCGTGAGGAGATACAGGACTAGCACATCTGTCTCCTCCTCCATCTTGCCAATTTTCAACCCAAGTTGATCCATCCATAAAATGAGTAAATACACCAGACGAATCAAAATGGATTGAGTCATCAAATAAACAGGCTCTTGTAGTTACATCAGCTAAATTATTTGACCACCAGCCAATGTCACCTTGGTTTGGACCAACGCCTAATGAACCTGGATTTGGAGATAGTTTCCAAGTACCAACTAAAATGTCATTATAAGACGGAACTGGACACAAAGGATAAGGACAACCAGAAGTACTCACTTGATAAGTACCATCATTTTGATCACAATCCTCTCCTCCAAATTGCCATGTGCCATCAGACAGCCTGTAAGCCCAAGAATCTTCGTAAGGATCTCCAGAAAATGCACCAGATAAAATCGGGTTTCCATTGTATGTTAAAGAGTCAACAAGTTGGCTGTTAAAAAACAAAGCTACAGGGTCATCACCATTTCCTGATGGCCATGAAGTACCCGAAGGTATAACTTGATTAAACTCTGAAAGGCAAGAACCAAAATAATCTTGAAAAAAGTTTGCTGAGGTTGTGGCGGTACCCACTCTATATATTAAAATATGATCACCGGCAGTTGCACTACCCGAAAGTGTATATTCATTAGGATTTAACGAACCAACTCCATTTGAAACAACATCTAAAGAATAAACGCTCAAATCAGTAATGTCTGCAGTGGCCACTAAATGAATGGCTTTACCGTCAGTTCCTGAATAATTTCCTGAACCGAAAAGGTCCATAACACCTTGTAACACTAATTGTGAAGTTGCAGGCGGTGGACAAGCAGAACAACTATTAAAACAAACTGTTCCAACCGTGTAATCTGTTGAGGGTATTGTTAATACTCTATCTGTGAATCCACTTGAATTTGTATTTGTACATGGCTCTCCACCAGCAAAATTCTCTTGATCACTCCAGCCATTTACTGTAAACTTATATCTGATGTTATCACCAGCATTAAGGGGTAACGTAACATCCCATACTCCATCTCCGTCAGCGTCAGACATGGCATTACATGTACCACACCAGCCGTTAAATGTACCATTGATGTTTACTGTGTAAGGTGCTGACTGACTACCTGCATATGTATTCATATCTACTGAGAATGTCACATCTGATGTGGATGGTGGTACAGGACAAGTACCATCAGTTTCACAACTTCCAAAGCAATGCAATAATGTAGTATCTCCATTTACTACAGGAAACATTCTATCATCAAAATTATTTGGGTCGCCGCAAGGTTGTCCATTTAGGTTTTCCTTTGCTCCCCAATCACCACCATTTGATGGGCTATTTAAAAAGATATAGTGACCTGTTCCACTTTGACTAGGAGGAACAGCAGTTGTTCCTTCCCAAGTACCATCACCATCAGGATCAGATAATGGAAGTGCCATTGCATCACCTAGGAAACCACCACCAGCATACATTCCATTAGGCCCAACTGTGATGTTTGCTGTGTTTACAGAAAATGTTACATTGTAATCGGTGGATACCTTGAGGAGTTCAACTTTTTGAATATGAAGAGTGTCTCCAGAATTTATTCCCCAAGGTCCTTTAATACCTATTCTGGCTATGGAGTCGTTAAAAGAACCTAATAGTGGGTTAGCTGTTAAATCTATTGTTGACGTTTGAAAAGTTGTGGTATTAGAATTGTCTCTTGTAAAATTATATGTTGCAAATTGAGAATTACCAGCAGAATTGCTGTAAAAAAACAACTTACCAAAGCCAGCTCCACCGTAAGATGCTTTGAAAGTAATTCTAGCCGTGTTGTAATCAGACGAATGAGCAAAGTTTTGTGAAGCTATACCACCAGACCTTGTAACTGGATTTGCATTAGTTGCTTTCATACCCATAGCCTCGTCACCAAGAACAACAGAACAACCACCACCACTTATAAATCCTTCTTTTGAATCTTTAAAATCATAAACTTTTGCATTTTCAGGACAGGTTGTACAAATAATTCTAACTCTATCTATATTTAATATTTGACCTTGTGTCTTTTCAATTGAAAATGTACCTACTTCATCTGAGGATGGTGTGTAAGTTGACTGTAATTGTTGCCAACTGTAATTTGATGTTACATTTCCAGATGGTGTACCAACTTCAGTGCCATTTATACCACCAGATCTAATTTTTATAGTAGAATAAATTCTATTATTTGAAGTTTTTATATGTGCCTGGAAAACATAAGTATTGCCACCAATTAATGGAATTTGAACAAAGGCTTTTGCAGCACCAGTTGCAGGTAACTGACCAAAATTAGTTGAGCCCATAGCTCCAAATGTAGCGTTCACTTTGTTTTTAAAATCACCAACTCCGTCGTGTTGCCAATTTGATGATGATGGTAAACTTGCGTTGTTTGGATAGCCTCCAAAATTTTCTGTAAAAATCTGACCTGATACAAAAGTCAAACTAAGAAAAAACAAGCAAAATGTGTTGTAAAATTTTCTCATGAGATAGATTTTAATGATGTTTTTTTAAAGAATTCAATTAACGTTTATATGACAATATATAAAATTAATTAAATCAGAAATGATGTTTAAAAGCTTTTTTAGTATAAGTTAAACAAAGATTTTAGTATACTTAATGTCATTTTTACACTTAATTTTTGTTTTGCGTCTACTGCTCACATTTTTTTCACTGTTATTATTCCACGATTTTTTTTCCCAAAACTTTGCCAAACTAAGAAATCCGATGGAGGGAGATCCTGGATTTTTTTTAGATGATTGGGAGGAGAAAAGAAATCCTAAAATCTCTTATTCCAAAAATCGATTAATTTCTAACGGCGAATCAACAGTAAATGCAGTTGTTGATTTTTCAAACCCATTGGTTAAAATATCAAAATATATTTTCGGAAATAATCTTGCACACTGGAGCAACAGAAAAATTCTATCCAACGATGATTTTATTTTCAATTTAAAGGACATTTCAATCCCAGTAATAAGATTCCCTGGCGGAAATGCATCTAACGATTACTTTTGGGATGCCAGTTCTGTTGATCAATGTCCTGAAGGAACACCACAGATTATTTACAAGTCTAATTTTAAGAAGTCCACACCTCCTAAGTTAGGAAATCAAGGTTCCTACCGAACAAGACCAGTAGACTTTTATGAACTACTATTGAGAACAAAGGCAACTGGATCCATCTGTGTTAATTACAGTATGGCATTATATTCAGAAATTGAGGACGAAAATAAAAGACTAGAAATAGCATCAGATTATGCTGCGTCTTGGGTCAAAGAAGCAAATATTAAGCGAGGGCTAAATATAAAATTCTGGGAGATAGGAAATGAAAATTGGGGTAAATGGCAGGCAGGATACGAAGTAAAAGACAGAGGTATTATTGATCCACAAAAGTATGGTCAACATTGTAAGGTTTTCATTGAAAAAATGAAAAAAATAGATCCTTCTATTAAGGTTGGAGTTGTTGGATATCAAAAACCTAAATCTAGAGATCCTGTGCAAAGTAGATGGAACGAGCTGGTTTTGCCAGAGATAATTGATGTTGCAGATTTTTACATACTACACGATTACTATGCCAAATACGGTGCCGTACTTACTCCAAGTGAGATGTTAAACGCAGTGGATACCACCTATTCTCACATTAGGGTTGTTAATGAAGCTATCGAAAAGTATACAGATAAAAAAGCGAATCATTTACCTATCGCTTTGACAGAATTTAATACAAGAAGTTTTGCCAAAATGTCTAATGGAGATGGAGTTACAAATGTTTCACATTGTGCTGGACTTTTCTTTTCCCACGCTTTAGGAGAAATTATAAGGCAAGGTTATGGGATGGCTATGATGTGGGATATCGAAAACGGATATAAAGATGGACAAGATCATGGTATGTTCGCCTCTTCAAAAGAACCTAATGTTGATTGGCTTAATCCACATCCCTCTTTTTACCACTATTATTACTACAACAAATGCTTCGGGGACACTTATTACGAAAGTCACTCAACAAGTAAATTGATAAGGATACACACTTCCACTTTTTCATCTGGGGAAATAGGAATTGTAGCCATCAATATTTCATCTGAAGAAGAGGTTTTATCGCTCAATATTAAAAATAAAAGCACTGGAAAAATAGCAGGAGTTTTTGAGCTTTCAAGTGATAGTCCGTCCTCAAGGAAAGTTGCCATTAATAGCACAGTCACGAATAAAGAGGCTGGAGGACCACAAAATTTTTTAAAAATAAAGGCAAATAAAATTGAAATCAGGGATAACAATTTAAAACTTAACCTTAAGCCTTACAGCGCTAATTATATAGTAATTGAAAATGACTAAAAAATTTATACTTGCAATACCCATTACTTTAGTCTTTATTTCAATAATAACCTTGTTTTCGTCTCTATCAAAAAGCAACGTAAAAAATAATAATCCAAATGTAATTTTAATAATGGTTGATGATTTGAGACCAGAGATTAATTGTTATAACAAAACCATTATTAAGTCTCCAAATATTGATAATCTTGCATCTGATTCCTATTTATACGAAAATGCGGTTTGTAACTATCCAGTTTGTGGTGCTTCTAGAGCATCAATGTTAACAGGACTAAGACCCAACAAAAACAGATTTAAAACATTTAAGTCAAGAATTGATGTTGATGCCCCATCGGTTGAAACAATTGGGTCTTGGTTCAAAAATAACGGCTATTACACACTTAGTTTCGGGAAAATCTCACACCACAAGAACGACTCTCCAAAGAGTTGGTCTGAGCCAGCATGGAGGGCTGAAAAAAAGTGGAGAGATTACCAAACGGATGAAAATATAAAACTAGCAAACCAAAATAAAGGAGTTGCTAATGCATTTGAAATAGGGTTAAATTTAAAAGATGATTATGCAGATCAAAAAATGGTTGATAGAATTAATGATGATCTCATAAATTTAAAAAGCAATAACCAACCCTTTCTTTTATCTGTCGGTTTTCTTAAGCCCCATTTGCCCTTTAATGCTCCTTTAAAATATTGGGATTTATATGATAAAAAGGATATTCAACTAGCGAAAAACAGATTTCAACCGGAAAATACTCCACAAATTGCAATGCATCACTATGCTGAGTTAAGGAAATATCTTAATATCCCAAATGATAAATCTGTCGAAATACCAGACTCAATTCAACTCAAGTTAATTCATGGGTATTACGCATGTATTTCTTTTGTTGATGATCAAATAGGAAGGTTGGTGTCAAAGTTAAAGGAATTGGATTTATATAATGATGCTATTATTGTTTTTGTAGGTGATCACGGATGGCAATTAGGTGAACATAATCTATGGGCAAAACATTGTAATTTTCAAACCTCTCTCAAGGTTCCGCTTTTGATTAAGTACCCAAACCAAACCGAAGCAAAAAAAATAAAGTCAGTAGTTGAACTTGTTGATATCTTCCCAACCCTGTGTGATATATCAAATCTTGATTATCCTAAACATTTACAAGGAAAAAGTCTTACGTCAATAAATAAAAAGGATAATAGTAATACAATCGGATTTTCAACATATAAAAAGGGCACAACAATAACCACTTCAAATTACTCCTACACAATGTGGAAAAATGAAAATAACGAGCTTTTAGGACAGATGCTTTTTGACTTAAAAAGAGATAAAGACGAAAATATTAGCATAGCTATTGACAGCACGTACAAACAACTAATTAATAGTTTTAGTATAAGTATAGACTCAATAAATAAAGTGAGTTTATAGAATTATAATTTTTCTCTTTATAGTTTCACCTGACTCTAAGTTTAACTGAATGAAGTATGTCCCTTTATCCATGGAGGAAGCATCTAGAATATAATTGTGTTTATTTATTTTGGAAAATAGGACCAACTTGCCATAGATGTCATAAACAAATAAGCCTGTCATTTTTACATTAACGGAGCTGATATTAAAATTTTCTCTAGCTGGATTTGGCCATATTTTTACGTCTTTACTTATATCATTGATTAGTGCAATCGGGGTCGAACAGTTGTATGTATTGTCTTGAATAGTAACATTGTCTATATAATAAGTGCCAGAATTTAAAAATTGTAATTTTAATAAACGAATACCATCAATTATTGTTGAATCAAACATAATATCGTAACAGAACTCCGTCCAATCAGAGGTTGTTTGAAAGGAATTAGATGATATAGCCGTGTATGGGCTGTCTGAAAGAGAGGTGATAGCATTAAAATTTAGGTTTGCCGCAGAACCTTTAATCCAAAAACTTACCGTGTAAGATGAATCTTTGACCCCGTCAGTAGTACAGCTGGATAGTTGGACTGAACTATTTGTTGTCCCCGGGGTATTTAATAGAACCATAGCAGACTGAAGACCGTTTTGAGCTTGTGAAGGAGTAATACTTATTGAAGCGATGGCACCATTATTTATTGTCTGTGTCCAATTGGAAAGGTCTGTCTCAAAATCACCATCGCAAAATATAGGTTGAGGGGGAACTTCTTCAATGGAAATGTTATCCAAATAATAAACACCATCATCTAAGAATTTAAACTTGGCTAATCTTACATTGTTGTAAATGGTAGTATCAGATTCAATTATAAACGAATATTCGGACCATGTGTTTGTTAAATTTAATGACAATTGACCATAATTCGTATAAGGCGGTGAAGACAATGAGCTTGTTGCTACAACGGATTCACCACCAGTATCGGATTTCATCCAAAAATTTATTTTGTATTTTATATTTTTTTCTATGTCAGATTTACAACTAGAAAATATTGGTTGTCCAGAAGTTGTATTTGAAGTTGTTATCTTTGCTGATGTAACACCATTTTGTACAACAACACCCTCAGACTGTACATTAATTACTCCCCCATTTGGACTTTGGGTCCAGTCAGCTAATCCATTTTCAAAATCTGAATTACAAATGATTGAATTCGTAGGAAGAGAACTTATTGATTCCAGCATAAAATCATCAAAATAATACGTACCGATGGTTTGTGGTTTTACCTTTATTTTAAGATTTGAAACCGCATTTGAGTCTGACGTATATAAAATATATTGTTGCCAATTAGTTGATGTTACAAATGTTTTGGATGCATAATTTGTAAAAGGGGCCGATGTAGGTTGAAGGACCACTAATAAGGACTCGGATGAATCTGACTTAGCCCAAAAACTAATTTTATAATAGTTGCCTTGTTGTAAACTTAACATACAGCTTGTCAAAGCACACGAGCTAGATGGTGGATTTACATAGTTTACATCATATATTAAACCTAAATTTCCACTGTAAAGTGAATCTGAAGATATTGAAAGTGTTGATACTGAAGATCCATTATTAATTAAACCCCAAGAGTTTAAAGAATCTTCGAAAGATGGATTACAAACGGTATCCGACTGGGAATATGCAGTGAAAAATGGAAATACTGCAATTACAATTTTAAAAATATACTTTTTCATAATCGGTGTTTTTATTTTATTTCTTTTACTGGCTCGTTATAAACCCTTTGAATAACCGTATCAGTCATTGATATCATATCGTTTATTGATGATGTATCACCATAATATTTCTTTAAAGAATCCAGCTTAAATTTTAACTTTGATATTAGTCCTGGATCTGCATTTTCATAAATATTATTCATTTCATGTGGATCTGCATCCATGTCATATAACTCCCATTCATCCATTGAATAATAGAAGTGGATTAACTTATACTTATCTGTTCTAACACCATAGTGAGGTTGAACATTATGCCAAATTGGATATTCATAATAATGGTAATAAACAGCATTTCTTTTAGTATCACTATTTTTTGTGAAAGTATTTTTAAAACTTCTCCCCTGCATTTCTTCAGGAATAGATAAACCCGCAAAGTCTAATAATGTTGGGGCAAAATCAATATTCATAATCTTATCGTCAGAAATAGTACCAGGAATAATGGTACCAGGACTTTTTATTAAAAATGGCATTTTAAATGACTCTTCATACATCCATCTTTTATCGAACCAACCATGTTCACCTAAATAAAAACCTTGATCAGAAGTATATATTACAAGCGTATTTTCACTTAAACCATTGGCGTCAAGATAATCTAAAACTCTTCCCACAGCTCTATCAACACCTGCTATACATCTCAAATAATCCTTTATGTAAACTTGGTACTTCCAGCTTTTGAGTTCTTGGCCCGTCAGCGTATCGCTTGGGCTCCACTGTTGGCCTTCATTTCCATACGCTAACCATTTCATCGAGTCTCTTCTTGAAAGACCTGGAGGAGGAATTTGTTTTAAATCTCTTCTATTTAAGTGATTTTCTATTTCCATCATGTTTTCACTAGCAGCTAATCTTCCTTCATATTCATCATTAAAATTTTCTGGTTCAGGAAAATCAAAATCATTGAATAAATCCATATACATTGAATCTGGTCTCCAATCTCTATGAGGAGCTTTAAATTGATAAAGTAATAAGAAAGGCTTAGCTGTATCTCTCGATTCTAGCCAGTCAATACAATCATCTTCAATTACTTTTGTGGAATGTCTTTTATCTTCTATAACCGTATCTTGCCCATTTATACAAAACTCTGGTTTATAATATGTTCCTTGGCCACCCCAGTTAATTAAAACCTTGGAGTAATCAAATCCTGTTGGTGAAGTCCCTAGGTGCCATTTTCCAATTAATGCTGTTTGATATCCATTATCTTGAAATATTTTTGGAAAAGTGAGTTGATTGCTGTTAAAATCACCACCATCCACATTTTTGTAAAAACCATTGATATGAGAAAATTTTCCCGTCAAAATAGAAGCTCTGCTTGGTCCACAAATTGAATTTGTACAAAAAACCGCATCCATTCTTGCTCCCTCATTAGCAATCCTATCAATATTTGGTGTTTTAGCTAATTTACTGATATCAGATCCATATGCACTTATGGCTTGATAAGCATGGTCGTCAGCCATAATGTAAACTATGTTTAAGGGTTTTGGAGGATTCTTATCGATAATATTAACATCTTCTTTTTTAGTTGCACAACTGCATAAAAAAAGAAGTAAAAATATAATTTGAAATTTATTCTTCATTGTATTTTTCATTTTCATAGGGGTTCATTATAGGACAATAAGTAATAATCAGCAAAAAAACCGTATTCTCCAAAAGCTGTTCCTTGTTGACTACATATCACATCAATTCTTATAATGTTATTGGTATTGATAACACCATCTACTAAAACATTATTACCTGAGATATCAACATTAAAATCATTTAGATTAAACGATAACTTATGCCATAAATTATCGTCCGATAAAGACTGTTTAAAAGACCAAGCCTCGTCTACACCAGCATCATATTGATTGTTGTTGTTATGGTCCTCAAAGAATTTAACTACAACTGCGGAACCAGAGTAGCTAGAATTGAAAAATCCATTAAAATATATATTTGAGGCTTCAGGCTCTGTTATTGTACCATTGTTAAATTGAAATCTTGTAGCTCCAAAATATGTACCTTGTCCTTCTCCCCTTATCTCTAGAAAGTTAGTTCCATGTACAGATAAATTTACATTTGAAATTATATTATTTGTTACTGTAGAAGATCCATTTACCACATTATACTCTGAGGGATCTTCAAAGCTTGTTAAAAGTTTACCCATTTGACTAAAATCTTGTACCCCTAAAATTAAAACTGAGTCAGTTAAAATCGTATCGTGACCATTAAAGGATAGAGTAATATCACACCACTCATATTGCTTGAAAAAAATTGTATTTGATTCACCTAGCCAAAATGTATTTTCAAGATTTTGGCTGGTTTGGTTAATGTTAAAATTAGCCCCAGATGTTCTTCCTACAATATTGATGTTAAATTCTGCTTGTATTGAAAACTCAGCGGAAAAATTTAATGTGTCTCCATTAGAAAAATCTACTCCAACAGGCTTATTATGTGAAAAAGATTCTGATATAGTTAAATTTCCAAAATAAGTTTCAATTGGTGGCCCTACAAAAGTTTCCTTTTTACATGAGAATAAAAACGAAAATAAGAATATGATAATGAAATTTGAAGTCCTCATTTTTAAAATCTAAGTTGTAATAAAGCAAAAAACTGGTTAAAACTAAATGAATTTAAGTCTGACATATTATCATAACCAATTCTTTGAAAATTAATTAGAAAAGTAGTTTTTTTATTAAAATCATAGCTGAATCCAGCTGATAAAATTTCTTGTTTTGAATCCACATCAAATAATTCAAAAGAACTTATTGAAAAGTCCTCATTTCTAACTCCTAAGTAATCAGTACCATTTACACCTAATTTTTTATATGCAATTAAAAAATTAAACTTTTTAAATAGCTCTACTTCTGTACCCGCATCTAACAAAACACTATTTACATTTACATTATCAACAAAAAGCTCTTCTGGATGTGATCTATTTACACGATCTGATTTCAATCCAGCATGTATAGTAATTTGTCTATTCAGATTTATTAATTTGTTAATTGAAAGCTTTGCATTAAATCTAAATTGAATATATGATCTTAGGTTTTCTGTTCCTTCACCCGAAAGGTCTGTCAAGTAAGAAGAACCTACTAAAAAATTGATAATACCAAGAGAATCTCTGTAAAAGAAATCTAAATCAAATCCCTGTCTATTTGGAGTTGATATTCCATACGGTTGAGTAAGTCCAAACAAGGGATTAAATTGATCAAGATCATAATCTATTGTTCTATTATATATGGAATTTTGTCGGAAAAAAGTAATATCATTAACTAGGTCAGAAATTAATATATCTCTGGGTGAAATATTGTTATTTACAGTCGAAAAAAGATTAGGTGAAGATGAAAAGTCAATTCTTTTAGTTTGTGACCCAGGAGATGAAAAATCATCTGTCACCCTACGGTAATTGAGTTCAACATAACTATTGTTTGCATATTGGTAATTTAAATTTAGGTTTAAAAACTGACCATTTAACCATGGTTCAATAACGGAATTAATAATGGAATTAATCAACGTTCTAGATGATTGTCCTATTTCGCTACTGAGAATTATTTTATCCCTTTTGTATGTTGAATGCAAAGAGTACACGTGATTGTGTAGATTAAATTCTTGTTGAATTCCTCTGTTAAAAGTGAATAAGTCTACATGGTGAACTCCAATTGAAAACCTAGGTCTCACAAAATCTAAAGACTCTCCATATAAAAATCGATCTGGAATTGAAATCTCGTTTGATGCTTGTTCCCGTGAAATAAAAAATTGGGAATAAATTGAATCTTTAGAGGATAATTTATTTGTTCCATTTAGTTTTGCCCCCTGTCTTCTCCAGTTGTTTCCTACATTAAAATTTTCGTACCGTTGAATTTCTCTATATGTTGAAAACAAATTATTTTCAGAGATAACTCCCTCCTCTTCATTATTCCAAAGTGTAAATGGAGACATTTTAACATCAATATCACCAACTTCAAATTTTACATGTTTTGAAACATGACCAAAAAGTAAAATTCTTCTTATTTTAATATAAGATGCAGACGTATCAAAAACTTCCAGACTAGAACCTAAACGCAATTCACTGTAAAAATTGACTTTTTCATTGAGCTCTGCATTAACGGCTAAATCAAATATTATGTTCAATTCCTGATTTATATCTTTATTAATTGTATCCTCAGAGTCAAGTGCAGATGTAGTGGAGAGAGACCTTGATAGACCGCCAATTTTAAAGGATGGAAATTGAGCCATTAAAACTGACGTTGAAAATATTATATGTAGAGCGATTATATATTTCACTTAAAAAAAGACTTTTAGTTCTGCCGTAGCTTCGTAGCCATTGTAATGTTCATTTTCAAAGCTTTCGTCATTGTAATTTACATTTTTAAATCTCAAATAAATACAAGATCTTTTGGAAATACTATAATCTAATCCAAAGCCATAAACTCTTCCTTTTCCTCGTTTAGGGTTGAATTGATTGTCACTATCTAAAATATTTCCTAAGGCAGTTTTTCTATTCGCATTTATAAATTCTCTACCGTAATATCCTATTAATGCTATGTTATTTGATACTTGTAAATATCCATCAATTTCATGAAATTGATTTCTCACAAAAGCTTTGTTGGTAAAAACTGGGAAAGGAGTGGTAAAATCCTGCACAGAATGAAATTCTCCTAAATAAAACAAGAAAAGTTGCTTATTAAAAATTTTCGTTTGATACTTTAAGTTTAAAAGTAAAACATTAAATGATTTGAAAATTTGAGAATTAACAGAATTGTCAATCCATAAACTTTCATAATAACCTCTAAAAAATGTAGTTAAGTTATTGTATGGACCCGTAACCGACTGAAATCTCTCAACCCTTGAAAAGTACAGACCATTTACCTTGTGGAAAAAAGTAATAAGATTTGTGTCATTCACTATTTCTCTTGAAAAACCATTTCCTATATTGAATTTAAATTTCCCAATATCAAATTCCGTATTTAGATTTATTCCAAAACGATTATTTGTCTTTATATGAATTGGAGCCATTACGGCACCAAACGGTCTTGCACCATCCGGCAAACTTGCTCCATCAAAACTTTCAGTCTGTGAACTAAACTGAGCAACAGAGCCGTTAATTAAGGACGAATGTACGTTAACAAAATCTGGAGATATATAATACCCTTCTACAAATAATGGAAAATTAACTACTCTTTTGCTTGGTTTTAAAGTAAATTCAGCTGCAACTCCGTTATTCTTGATGTTTTCAGATTCAAATGCATATTGACCGAATGCTAGTTCACCAGAAAGCTTCCACTCATTTAAATTACATTTATAAGTGCTGTTTATAATCCTATTGTAAAAACGATATCCATTTATAGTATTATCTAGACCTGAGGAACTCATGTAACCAGATGAAAATGAATTAAGTCTATAATCCTTTTTAATACGAATAGCTGAAATGTAATCGAAACCTAGTATGTTGAAAGGCGTTTTCCCATATATCATTTCCACTCCGAATTGCTTCGGCATTTCACTGATGTCTAAATGAAATCCACTGAATTGTCGCTTTCCAAAATCAGCAGCTCTTTCATAATCTGATTCTTTATAATAATTTTCATACTGAGTATTTATGCTCCAAACATTAGTCCATGCGTTCCTGTCAAAAAGAGAGTTTCTAACCTGTCTGGCAGAGCTTAAAGTAAAATCACTAAGTCTTAAAAAATTGATTCCTCCACTGGTTAGCTTTACGTTTCCAATTTTAGTTTTTCTGCCAACTTGAATTGAAATACCTTTACGATTTAGTTTGAAATAATCAACATCTGAAACAATACCTGAAAATGGTTCAAATAGATACAGTTGGGTTTTTAAATATCCAATATTTTTATTTGTAATACCTAATTCAAGACTCATCGTTGGAGAATTAAATTCATCGTCTGCTCTGAATACGTAAGGTCGTGAAGAATCACCAAATAAGTCTTTAACGTGTCTATGATAATTTAAAAATCTAAAGTATCCACCTACAGAAATTTTAGTATTTGAAGTTTTAAGAAGAGTACCCTCAAAGTTGTTATGTTGACCAAAAGTATTGCCACATAAAAAAAGAAAGAGTGTTTTAATTAAAAAATTTCTTTTAATAAGCATTAAATTAGTGTGAATTTGACACTAATATAACCAATTAATTCGAATATAATTTTACAGCAATATGGGATTGAAAAACAGTTTAATTTTAATGTTAATATTAAATTCGATAAGCTTAGTATGTCAAGAAAAACCTAATATTTTATGGCTAGTCTGTGAAGATCAATCGCTTTTTTTTGCTCCTTACGGAGATAGTAACGCATACACTCCAAATATTAACCAATTAGCGAATGAAGGTACCGTTTATGAAAATTGTTTTACTGTATCTCCTGTGTGCTCTCCAAGTAGAAGCAGTATAATCACAGGCATGTATCCTACTTCGATTGGGACTCAAAATATGAGATCTTACAAGAAAAATACAAATGGAAAAAAAAACCATTTAGAATTACCCTATTACAGTCCAATTCCAAATAGGGATATACAGTTTTTTACCGAATTAATGAGGCTAAATGGTTATTACTGCAGCAATAATTCAAAAGAAGATTACAACATGGTGGCTTCCCCATTAGCATGGGATGAAAGCAACATAAACGCTCACTGGAGAAATAGAGAAAAGAATCAACCTTTTTTTTCAGTATTTAATTTTAATGTAACACACGAATCAAAAATTTGGAAAAATGACATCAACTCTAAGTTTAATCAAAAAACTATTGATTTACCTAAAATATTCCCGGATTTGGATGACATCAAAAATGATTTTAGAGTCAATTACTCTAATATTGAAAGATTAGATAAACAAATAGGTAAATTAATTCAAGAGTTAAAAGAGGATAGTCTTTATGAAAACACCATTATATTTTTTTTTAGTGATCATGGGGGGCCATTTCCAAGATATAAAAGATCTATTTATGATACTGGAATTCGATGTCCATTAATCATTAAATGGATAAATAAAGAAGATAACTCAAGGAACAAACAATTAATAAGTTTTGTAGATTTTGCTCCAACTATGTTAGATATTTCCGGAATTAAAAGTTCCAACACCATGGAAGGAATATCATTTTTCAATAAAAATATTAGAGAATATATTTTTGCTGCAACAGATCGTTTTGATGAGTCAGTTGATCAAAGAAGGTGTGTAAGAACGAAAAAATTTAAACTTATTTTGAACCTAGATACATCAAGTTCAGTTGGTAAAGAGAATAATTACAGAAAACAGATGAAAACTATGCAAGTACTTGACTCTTTAAATGACAATAATTTAATTTCAGGATATTTTAAAAAATGGTACCAGCCCACAAAAAATAAATATGAATTTTATGATATTTCAAAAGATCCATTTGAAATGAAAAATCTATTTTATGACTCAAATTATACCTATGAAATAAAAGAACATATGAGCCAACTTAATAAATGGATAAATTCTTCTGAATTTTGTAACATAAGCGAAAGAGAAATGTTAAAACAGATGTTTCAAGAAGACTATAAACCAAGAAAGTTAAATCCTCCGACAATTGAAAATACGGATAAAGGTCTGGTTATTAAATCAAAAGATACCGGAACATCCATTGGTTACAGAAAAAAAGGTGATAAAAAGTGGAATATTTATACCATTGACAGTAAAGTTAGTCATGTAAATAAAACTGAGATTATCATGTTTAAACCTGGGTACGAATTGTTATATAAACTGATAGACTAAAACACTAAGGGATAAAATAAAATGACTTACTCATATCTTCTATTTGCACTGAAAAGTCACCTTCTTCATATAATTTATCTCCACTTTCATTGTAAAAGAATAAATCCTCTTTATTGAATTCAATACTTAATTCTCTCGTTTCTCCAGTCTTAACAAAAGCACTTTTAAACCCTTTTAGATTTCTAACGTCTGGAGCTAAAGAAGCATAATGGTCTTTTATGAATATATCAATGTTTTTTAACCCATCCATTGAACCCTTATTTGTTATTGAAAAAGTAACTTTGATTTTTTCATCTCCTTTTAAAGTATCGGCACTTAAATTTAAGTTTGAAATTGAAAATTCAGTATAGTTAAGTCCGTGACCAAATTCAAATGCTGGATTGTAACCACCATATTTTCTTTTATTTGGAGCCGTCCTAATCATAGCTGATAAATATTTGTGATCGTAGTTAATTAAATCACCCGAATTTGCTGGATAAGTAAAAGGAAGTATTCCAGAGGGATTGAAATCTCCAAAAAGTAAATCAACTATTGCCTGAGCGCCCATACTCCCTGGTAATGATGCGTGTATTATACCATCAATATCATTTGAAAAACTACTTATAATCCTAGGTCTTCCTTGTACTAAAACCAAAACAATCTTCTTATTTAATTCAATAGCTTTTTTAGCAAGGGTAATTTGATTTTCATCCAATGTTAAGTCATTGATGTTACCTGGAGATTCAGCATATGCATTTTCACCTAAAAATAATAAAACGAAATCCACATCTTTTATTTCCTTCTCAGAAAAACTAATTTCAAAGTTTTGACTACTTGTGTAATTGTTATCTACATTACAAAATATTTGATCGGGCTTAAATCTTTGTTTAAATACATCTAAAATGGTTCTACCATTTTCTGGGTATACTTCTTCCCTATCACCTTGCCAAGAGTAAGACCAACACCCGTTTAATGCGCTCAAACAGTTAGCAGCTGGTCCTAGTAAAAGATATTTTTTGTCTTTTGATAAAGGAAGCACATTATTCTTATTTTTCAACAAAACCAACGATTCTCTTGCGGATTTTAAGGCAAGTGATTGATATTCTTTTAAACCAAAATAATCAACCGCTTTTTCCTCAGGATAAGGATTTTCAAAGAGCCCTAGTTTCATTTTCAACTCTAAAATCCTTCTTACTGAAGAATCAATTCTTTCCTCTTGGATTTCTCCATTTTTAACTAGATCAATAAGGTGATTACAAAAAGAAAAACTATTTGGAACCATGCTCATATCAATACCAGCCTCAATAGCTATTTTAACAGCTTCTCTTGGATTTGATGCAATCTTATGTCTTTCATGTAATCTGATAATGTCTTCCCAATCCGTTACGATCATACCTTCAAAACCCAATTTTTTTCGTAAAAGATTGGTTAACAGTTCATAACTGCTATGGACTGGAATATCATTTATCATCGATGAATTTATCATTATTGTTGATGCACCAGCTTCTACAGCTGCTTTAAAGGATGGAATATGTTTTTGCCAAAGAGTGATGTCGGAAATATAGGCCTCGGTTCTATCTTTTCCAGATTTTGGGTCAGAGTACCCTATAAAGTGTTTCATACAGGATGAAACTGAGGTGTAATTTGATAGGCCGTCTCCTTCATATCCTTTTATTATTT
>ENA-OSEY01000953-OSEY01000953.1-marine-metagenome-genome-assembly--contig:-NODE-953-length-20465-cov-5.523789_pt1 | contig 20465 bp, 19 predicted proteins | sample MGYA00248465_ERZ534230 | MGnify/ENA primary metagenome ERZ534230 (study PRJEB26409, sample SAMN06344110) | marine metagenome | isolation source: Sea water from surface | place: Atlantic Ocean:Southern...
TTATCTGGCCTTCCCAATCTATTATTCATAAAATGCATCGTTCTTATAGCCGTATCAACCGCAGTCGAACCACCCGTTGTAAAAAATACATTATTAAGATCACCCGGGGCCAAATCAGCAATTTTTTTTGCGAGAATAGAGGATGGCTCGGTGACCGTGGTCCACGGTGAGGCATATGGTAGTTTCATGGCTTGCTTGGCAATTGCATCGGCCATCTCTTGCCTTCCATAGCCAATCTGGACACACCACATACCACCCGGGCCATCTATGAATTTCTTACCTGAGGCATCCCATAAATAAATTCCCTCTGCATTTTCCACCAGCATGTGATCATACTCGCGCCAAGCGTCCATTGCTGCCCAAGGATGTAATTGGTGTTGCCTATCCCAGGAATGCAAAGAATCTGTAGATGGTTCATTGGTATTTGCAAAATTTGAATTTCCAATTTTCATGAAAAACCCCGTATGGAATAGTTCTTATGCAGTAACAATTTACACAAAATTTTAGGAATTAATATTTGTTTTTTCTCCTAATTGTTTCAGATATCCAGCATGAAACGCTTTTATACCCCATTCCATATTCGATAATGGGCCAGGCACATAGTGATTAGAATTAACCCCTTTTTGATTAAGAGCAATAATACGTTCATCATCCTGAGATGTGCAGTGCCATAACCAAGTCAGATCTTCTAAGTTATAATCTTTCCCTTCTTCCGCATCCTCTCTCACCATCCAAATTACTTCAATATCCGTTATTTGAAGAGACCTTGGTATAAAACGGTAACCAATAACATGATCGGAGTAAGATAAGAAGTTGTTCAAAATGCCTATTTGTATATCACTTGTCCCACCATCAAAATCTTTAAGCCTACCTAACAATGGTGCTAATTTTTCCCCAGATTTACTACCAGTTTTGTACCCTTGAAAGAGAGGATAACGAGAAAAATAGAAGTCCATTTCAACATTATTTGACTCCAAAAGATTTATATGTAGCTCTTCGCCAGATAAGCCCACATCCATACTTCTCTTGAGCATACACTTTTTCAATTCGATATTGGCGCTTGATGGATCTTTTAGACTGTGAGAGCGAGAATACTCCAAATGGGCAGGCGCACAATGGTAGCACTCCATATAATTTTCTAAAGCCAATTTCCAATTCGCAGCTACCGGGTAATTTGCGCTATGCACAATTTTTAAATTCTCAAATTCAAAAGGTTCAACTAATGGTTCCAGTTGAAGTAAGCCTTCATCTATATTAGGCGGATTATCTGCTACGCAAATAAAAATGAGCCCGTGAAAAATTCGGAGGTTGACTTTTTTTAATGAATATTCTGCTGAGTTGAAGTTATCCTCCATTTCGCGTGCAGCACGCAGGCTTCCATTAAGTTCGTAAGTCCATGCATGATAGGGGCATACAAATAGCCGAGTATTTCCGCTCTTTTCAATACATACCCTTGAACCTCTGTGGCGGCACACATTTAAGAACGCATTTACACTATCATTTTTGTCACGAGCAATTATCACCGACTCATAACCATAATCGAATAAAAAAAAGTCCCCAACATTTGGGATTTGATTTAAATGCCCAACCCAAATCCAACTATGGTTCCAATAATGCTGGATATCCATCTTATAAACAGTCTCAGACGTATAAAATTGGCGAGGGAGACTCTGAGACCCTTGGTACTTCGAAATAAGTTCCTTAAATCCCTCTTCCACTCTTTGACCTCCAACCTAAAACTATTAGAAACAACTATTTTAAAGAAATAATTTCTCTAGTATAGAATTCTTTTTCCACTTCACCCTCATCGCGTTCAAAATTACGCGCCGCTAAGTGACCATCAAAAACTGCATCAGCGATTAAACCTGGTGCAGCTGCATCACCAACTAATTTTAGAAAAAATTTCTGGCTATCTTTCTCTGAAACTAACTTCATTAGATCTTCATATAGACTGATTTCACGGTGTCTTTCAGTAACTAGCAAAACAGATTGGGTGGTCACATCTAGTTTTTTCCCAGTGTAATTACATTCAAACTCTACTCTATCTTCACTAATCTCACTGATTACGTAACCAAACTTTAAGTCAATATTCTTATTTATAAGACTTCTCTGAATTCTGTGCTGCTCTAGCGTATTCTCACACCATGGAGAAACATTATTTGCAGGGGTTACAAAGACTATGTCAAATCCCAGATCACTGAGATGATCTGCGAGGACACCACCAAGATATATTTGATCATCATCATAAATTACAAGCTGACCACTTTTGGGTAAGGCGCCTCCCATAATATCATCGGGAGTAAAAATATTTTTTGCTGGCTGAACTCTCAGCGTCTTACGATTGCTTCGACCAATTCCATCAGATCGCCACTTAGATCCTGTTGCTAAAAATACATTTTTTACTCCAAGCTCGAGCACATTTTCAGCAGTTAGTCTACTATCTGAAAAAAGATCTACACTGGCTGACTGCTGTAAGTATCTAATACGATAATCTGCCACTCTTCGCCAAGCATTTAGTCCCTTTAACCTAGACTCAGACAGTACTCGCCCACCATACTCTTCATTCGCTTCAGCCAGTGTAACTTTGTAGCCACGTCGCTCCAATTGCATTGCACATTCAAGTCCTGCTGGCCCTGATCCGACAACCAAAGCTGACTCTTCACTTCCTTTACGCTGAATTTTTTCAGGATGCCAACCACGCCTCCACTCCTCACCCATAGTTGGGTTTTGAGTGCATCTTATTGGGATTGCCAAGTTATCAGAGGCAACGCATATATTGCATCCAATACACTCGCGAATATCTTCAAAACGTCCTTCTTCAATTTTCTTAGGCAAAAATGGATCAGCAATCGAAGGTCGGGCCGCCCCAATAAAATCGACAATACCTTTATTTACAAGACTCGCCATGAGGTCAGGTGACGTAAATCTACCAACAGCAACTACTGGTTTGGAGGTGACGCTTTTGACAAAATCAATATAAGAAGTTTGATAGCCCTCGTTGGGTTCAAACCTTGAGGTAACAGAATCGTTTGACCAATCAGAAACATTCACATCCCATAAATCGGGAAGTTCTGCTAGCATCTCAACAACTGCCCGACCTTCTTCCCGAGCCTGCATACCATCAGCGCCCTTAACTTCATCTACAGCAAACCTGAAGGCTACTGCACATTTATCACCTACTTCTTCTTTTGTTTCTTCGATTAGCTCTTTTATTAGTCTAACCCGGTTCTCTAATTTTCCGCCGTATTCATCCATTCTATCGTTTACGTTTGGCAATAAAAATTGGTGGGCTAGGGTCATATGATGACCGGCATACGCATAAACAATATCAAATCCGGCTTCCTTTGCACGCCGTGCAGCCATCCGATGCCAGTAGCGCAGATTTTTGATATCACTTTTATCCATTTGCCGAGCTTGACGAGGACTTAAGATATCAGCGCTCATCTCATTTACTCCAAGAATGGGAGCCCGAGTTAATTGGTTGATTGCATGATTTCCATTATGCGCAAGCTCAATCGCTGCAAGAGAACCGTGCTTATGCACAGAATCGGTGACTAATCTCAAAGCTGGAATATCGCGCTCATCCCAAATTCTTTGTTCAGGGTAAGGGGTTAAATCTGAACTAGGATGAATTTCTGTCTCCTGCGTTGAAACTACGCCCCATCCCCCTTCTGCTTTTATCGCTCGCGTGGCAGCATCAGCCTTTGGTCTCAAATGTCCCATTCCTGTACAATGAGGAACTTGGAAAAAACGATTAGGTGCTGTTACTGGTCCAATTTTAACGGGTGTAAATAATGTCTCATATTGATTTGACACTTGAGTGCTCTCCACAGACCTGAGAGAGTATTCTAAGCAGTATACAGTTCTGGCTGTCAAGCCTTTGAATTACAGAATAGCCAGGTGGATTCAACAATCATTTTACTGTAGCGTGTATGCATACAGAATATAAAGAAATTAGATGAATATTTGATGTTAGGAAGTGGAAACTACACGTACACGCCAGTAGAAGATTGGGGGAATTTCCCAGATGAAGTCATTTTGGGAGATGTTGCAGGAATTGCAATAGACACCAATGATCAGGTGTATTTATTCAATAGAGGACAGCATCCCGTAATAGTTCTATCTCAAAATGGGGAAATACTACGCACCTGGGGTCACGGTATTTTCACAAATCCACATGGAGCCTCGATAGGACCAGACCAATGTATCTATCTTACCGATAATTTTGATCATACCGTACGGAAATTTTCCCTAACTGGTGAACTACTCATGGAACTTGGCACTCCAGGCATAAGTTCTGGATTTATGAGTGGAAAACCATTCTGTAAATGTACACATTCCACAATATCGCCCTCAGGGGATATTTTTGTTTCCGATGGATATAATAATGCCTGTATCCATCACTATAACCCCAAAGGAAAACACATAAAAAGCTGGGGGCAAGCTGGAGCTGGACCTGGTCAGTTCAATCTACCTCATAATATATGTTGCGATACGGATGGATGGATATATGTGGCGGATCGTGAGAATTCTCGCATACAGATTTTTGATACATTAGGTAATTTTGAAACCCAAATTAATAATATGCACCGACCTAGCGGTTTAGCAATAACTGCAGGCTCTTCGCCCGATTTCATTGTTGGTGAGTTAGCTTCTTACCTTGAGGTAAATAAGGATTTCCCAAATTTAGGTCCATTTGTAAGTTTCTTTGATAGACAAGGTTCTATGCTTTCAAGGTTAGATAAAGGAGTTGGGCCGGGGGTTTATCCTGGCCAATTTATATCACCTCACAGTATAGCACTAGACAGTTTCGGCGACCTATATATCGGAGATGTGGCAGAAACAGATTGGAAAGCAGTTATGGGTAAAGAATTAATGCCCGATAATTTAAGGCGCTTTCAAAAATTAAGACGCAGCCAAACATGAAAGTAATGAATTTCATATAACATTTTTTCTAACCAGGTCTTGCTAATAACCCTATAGCTATTGAAGTAGCCTGTGCTGCTTCAGTTTCCTGTAATTCACTAAAAACAGCTTGCTCATAACGGCAATAATTGCTTTCGAATAGCCCCTCAAGAACTCGCAAATTCTTAAAAAACCGAATACTTGTTCCAATATTTTGATTTGAGAAGTTCAATACAGGCAGAACTTTTTCAAATAACAACTGAGCTTCTTCTTTATTACCATTTTGATATAAGCGATAAATCTCTACATAAATTTTTTCTAATCCAGTAGGTATGAAAGCATTAACTGATCGGGCCATTGCATCAATAAGTTGCGTTACAGCCCAGCCACCGCATACTTTCAGTCGACCATCTAGTTCTTTCAAAACAGCACTATACTTTTTACCTGCCCCGACTGTTTCGATTTTTAACCAATTAAATTTATCTACTGAATGAAATAATTTTACAATTTCCTCTAAAGCCATTCCATCCCCCGACCAATCTAGATCCTGTATCATTAAAATCCTAGGTGATAACTTTTCTAATTTCTTTAAAAAATTCTCTTTTTGAGAAAATTTGAAGGTCGCGGGTAGTTGAACACATATTCCATCCGCATCGAAAGAATTAGCACTTTTAGTAAGTTCAATACTTTCGTCAACATCAGCTGCTGTTACACTACATATAAAAGGGATGCGGCGCTTGTTAACTTTTGTAACTGTCTTAATAAATTGAATTTTTTCATCAAATTTTAATGTATTGTGTTCGCCAGCTACTGCTAGACCGAGCATTCCTCCACAGCCAGACAATATCGTGTGCTCTACCAAGCGAGTGAGTGAGTCGAGATCTAATTCACCCGAATTTGTAAATGGAGTATTTAAACTTGGCAAAATACCTTTCATGCCATCGCCTATCTAGGAGGTCTAGTTTCATTCATTGGTAGCGAAGCTGTTAAACAGCCATAACCTAAACCAGAATGGGCCAGTGGGTTTTTTCCCGAAAACCGTGGATCCATTGGCTGATTTATGGGTTGAAAACGAGTATCACAAGACAATCTTATTCGACCTAAAGGCGAATTATTATCGAATGAACCATGTACCGTGAACATTCCAAAAATCAAACAGTCACCTGGATTAAATGATGTGGTGAGAAAACGACTCGACTTTCTTTCAGCTAAAGCCAAAGGAGTATCTTCGATATGGCCCAGACGGGTCTTGTCTCTGTCGACATCTAATCCTTCAAATTGTGCCCTAATATCACTCCAAGTGTGAGAATTCTCTAATATATACAATGTACCTTCATCCAATCCAACCGGACCTATTGGACACCAGCAAGTGAGCAAATTTTTAGTACCTCTGTTCATATACGGATGATCCATATGAACCGGGCTAGCTTTTCCCGCCTGCATAGCCCGGAGCCAAGCAAACGAGAAATGAGTAACTTTTTCACCAAAAATTTTTTCCATCACACCGGTAATTTCTGGACCATTTATTACCCTTCTAAGTGCTGAACCTTCACTGACTAATTTCCAGAATGCACCTAGCTCTTTTGTATTTGGATAATGCAAACGCCTATCCGATGTTCCTGTGGAAATTGCATCAGATATAGGCTCAGCAACTTCTCCAACCTCTGCTAGCCTTTTTAATATCTCGTCCCTAGCAGCTTGAACATCTGAAGGGTTGTACACAGATCTCAAAAGTAGATAGCCATTATCTCGCAATTGGGCAGATAAATCCATAGTCTGATCAGCCTCTACCATCGACGCAAGTCTTTCAGCCGGAATTAGTTCATCTTTAATCGTAAAGTTATCGAAATTTAATAAAGGCAAAAATAATCTCTTCCCTATTTTGAATTAATAAATTCATTAATTTCTGTACGGGTTGGAATGCTGGACTGTCCACCAAACTTTGTACATTTAATTGCAGCTGCGAGATTGGAAAATTTAATCGCTTCAATCTCACTTTTTCCTTCTGCTAAACAAACTGCAAATGCTCCATGCCAAACATCGCCAGCACCAAGAGTGTCTTTTGCTTTTATCTCAGGTGCAGGCAAGTTACATAAAGTGCCTTCCTCAAGAAAATAAACACCATTTGATCCGTCAGTAACACAAGCCCAAGAATTAAAGTCATTTTCTATAACCTTCAAACTTGCCGTTACATCATCCTTATTAGTGAAGTGGCTGAGCCCCTGCTTTGAAAATGCAACATGAGATGCAAGGTCTACCGCTTGCTCCGAAACGGGTGCCTCTGCGTCTAAAATGCCTGGTTTTTTAAATTTTTTTGCCAAAGAAAGAGTAGCAATAGCAGCTTCGTTCCACCTACTATCGGAAAGATAGGCATCATAAACCGGAAAACCCAAGATACTTTTTGCGGCACCTTCTGGAAGCGAGTTTCTATAGTTCATAATCTGCCTCTCACCATTAATATCTACAAACACTGACGAAAAAGATGATTGCCAATTTTCTATAGTCAAAACAAATTCTGTATTAACATTTTCGCGCTGTAGCTTAGCAAGAATAAGAGATCCAACATCATCTTTACCTACAGCAGAAAATATCGTCGAATTAGCTCCTAATCGAGCTACAGCCACAGAAGCGTTACCAGCGTTACCGCCTCCAGAAAGCATAGCAGTGTCAGCCCTATATTTTTCATTTTTATTAGGGAAATTCTCCATTTTAAAAATCAAGTCTAAGGTAGTTAGGCCAGTGATCAATATATCTCGCATCTCAGCAGATAACCCTAAAAAATTCACCTAGTCGCTCACTTGGCATACCATTTGCAGATAACGAACAGAACTGCTTCATATAACCTCCTACTGGCTGCATTAATGCAGCCTTTTTTTTAATCTAAAGAAAGTTAATACTCAACAAATTCAAGTTGTGCTGGAAGCTCAAACGCATCGGCGAGTTCTAATGATTTTTTTTCCAACTGAACAAAATGTATGAACTTTGAAAGATTAAAATCTTGCTCGTGCAGATCATGCGTGACGCCGACTACATGCCCTGACAGCGGCGGAGCAGAAAATAGCTCACCTACTTTGGGAATAAAATCTTGCGTTGTTGTAAAACTAATATGGCCTTTTTGACCACTTTTAGAGCACTCTTGCCATATAACGAGTTGATACACTTTAAACGTGCCTCCGCCTACTAAAAGTTTGTCTGATAATTGGCTAATTTGTCAATCTTAATGATTATTGTGCATACCTCTCAAAATCTTTAGGCGCGATACTTGAGGCTGAGGTTTTTAATGATAACAGTATTATACTAGCTATCAATTCATAAACTGGTACAAGTACAGTTTATGGAAGAAATTTTATTCGAAAGATAAGTTTGGTATACGTCTATTCACTTGTTTTACTGACGATGCTGGCATTTTCGGGGAATGCCCTTTTGACCCGTGCTGCACTAGCAAGTTACAATATGGATCCCGAGTTAGTTCTCCTTCTCCGTGTATCCGCTGGTGCCATAACGTTACTTTTAATATGTTATCTGAGAAAATACTCGTTAAAAATATTTAGTAATCTTCATTTAAAAACTGCCGCCGCGTTGAGCTTATATTTGGTAGGGTTTTCTTATGCATTCACAGGGCTTGAGACTGGGATAGGCGTGTTGATCCAATTCGGGGTAGTACAGTTGGTAATGTTCGCGTCATCATTTCTTTCTGATAGGCAAGTACCAAAAAATAAAAGTATTGGCGCAATCATTGCTTTTACCGGACTAATATATCTACTTTGGCCGAGCGGAGATTTCACTCTTGATATGAAATCAAGTGTACTTATGGCAATCGCAGGTATGGCATGGGGAATTTATTCTATTTTAGGAAAAAATGCGGAATCCGCAATCTCCGCCACAACTGCCAGCTTTCTAATTTCCACACCAATTTGTTTAATTTTCGTCTTATTACTACCAAATAACACTGGTTTTTCATGGTCAAATACTGGGGCACTGTTGGCAATTTGTTCAGGCGCGATTACGTCTGGAATAGGGTATGCATTATGGTATTTTATTCTGCCAAAAATACCATCGACTAATGCCGCTGTATCACAGTTAAGCGTACCATTAATATCCGCCGCAGGCGGAATGATCTTTATGCATGAATTAATATCGCTTAAATTTGTTTTATCTTGTGCTCTTGTTCTAGGCGGTATCGCAATTACGATTTGGAATCCAAAATAAGCAAAGACTAAGTTAACGATCTACCGATTATTTCTTCTGCCGAAAAATAAATTAACACCACAGCTTTCTCAAGTTGAGACATGACTTACATTTTTACCCAGAGAATAAATGTCTGAAATATTCCAGTCGCAATAAGACCTATTTGAAAAGCTTTCTTTGAAAGATCCATTGGTCAATCTGCCTCAAATTTTGGCAGATAATTTGGAGGCATTGGTCCCTTATTTCGCCCCCCTTGATTAAGCTGTTCCCAGGAGTGCGCAAGAATGCCCACAGATCTAGAAATACAAAACAAACCTCTCGAAAGTGGCGGAGGAAAGCCCAATTCACAAAAAACGGCAGCTGTTGAACCGTCAATATTCATTGCAATAGGACGGCCGCCACGCCGAGCTGCAATTTCACGTTGTACAGCTTCTGCAATTTCAGCAAATTTTCCCGATACTATATTTTTCGATGCGGCTTCTCTAATTAGAGCCATAATGCGAGGTGCTCTTGGGTCATTTGGTTTATGAAACCGATGCCCAAAACCAGAAACAATTTTCCCATGAGTAACATTCCACTCGTCAATGCCCAATTTGACTGCCTCTTGAAGCTCAACGCCTTTAGACATTTTTTCGTCAATACCATAAAATAGTTCTGCACATTGTTCACCTGCACCACCGTGAATATCGCCCAACATATTCACTGCAGAACCCATTGCATTATTTATACTCAAACCGCAGGTTATAGCCATTCTAGCTGCAGCAATAGACGGTGCCTGTGGGCCGTGATCAACTGCGGCAACTAAAGCAGCCTCAAAGAGTGCTGCCTCATCCAAACTTGGAAGATCCCCTCTTATCATTAACCAAATCATTTGTGGGAAAGTTACTGTACCGATTAAGTCTTGTATTGGATGACCGCGAAATTCAATACGGCCGGGCTCCATATCGATGATAGAAGTTTTCCACCAATTGCCCAATACCTCAGCTTCATCAACCTTTTTCATTCTATCTGATCCTTAAATTGCTGGTGCGAACGTTGGTAGAAATTACACATTTGCGGTCCTATCTGCTTGTTTATAATTACTTTGAGCAGCTGAACGAGCAGATACATTTTTTAAACCATAACCCTGATATTGATCGCGTCTATCAACAATTTCGAAAATGGGTAGTCTAAATCCATATTCACACAACAAAGTCTTTAGATTTTCACCGTCTTCTTTTGCATCAATTGAGTCATTCTCACTAAGTTCTATAAACTTGATCTTAGCTTTTGATATTCCGCTTAATTTAGACCTTATATCACCGCGTAACCAAGTTGCTTGAATTAATAGGGACATCATCAGCTTCCTAAAGCGTAGTCAACTATTGAATAACTCACCAAAGCCATTTTTCAGTCCTGGTAGCCAAATAATCTGGGCAACCACAAGACCATATTTGGTGAAAAAATCATTATCAGCAGTGCAAATATCAAAACTGCTAAAAATGCCCAAATTTCACCTATTATTTCACGCAAGGGTATATCAGTCACGGCATTTATAACAAAGAGAAGCATTCCATACGGGGGGGTAATTAACCCTATCATTGAATTCACTACAACAAGGACTCCGAAATGCACTAAATCTACACCAAGCGCTTCACACGTCGGAATGAATAAGGGCACAATAACTAATATAATGACAGTAGCATCTAAGATGCATCCTACTAAAAGGATTAATAAATTTATAAGCAGAAGGAAAATAATTGGGCTGATTTCAGCTCCTGCTAATAAGGCTGATAAAGTCTGTGGGATATTTTCTTTAACAACTACATATGTCAAAATCATGGAGGCGCCAATCACTAATGCGACCGAGGCAGATGACCGGGCACTCTCAACAAATAATTGATAAAGTGATTTAATAGTCAAAGCACGATAAAAACCAGCTGCTAAAATAAAGGCATACAAAGCTGCTATTGCTGCTGCCTCTGTTGGCGATGTTACTCCACTATATATACATGTCAAAAGTATCGCTGGCATTAAAAGTGCTGGAAATGACTTTATAGTAATCAATGGCAATTGCGCTAATGGAACTGCTTCTTCTTTTCCAAAATCCCGGCGATAAGAAATCCATGTATTCATACCGATTAGAACTGCACCCATTATTAGACCCGGCAATATACCTGCTAAAAATAAAAACCCGATCGAAGTGTTTGAAACGAGAGCGTATAACACCATCGGAATTGAGGGAGGAATTATCGGTCCAATCGTGGCCGTCGCTGCTGTAATTGCAGCAGCATATCCACGAGAGTAGCGCCCACTTTTGACCATCATTTCTATGACTAGTTTTCCAATTCCTGCTGCGTCAGCAACTGCAGAGCCTGACATTCCAGAAAAAATTAGAGAAGCCATAACGTTTACATGGCCCAAACCACCTCTAAATCTTCCAACGACAGCTACGCAAAAATTAAGTAGACGATCTGAGATTGTACCAGCGTTCATTATGTTTGCTGTCACAATAAAAAGTGGGACAGCTAATAAAAGAAACCCGTCGAAAAGCCTTTGAACCATGGTTTGGCCAGCAATCGCGAGGTCCTGACCAGCCACACCCAAATAGACTATGATTCCAGAAAGAATTGCATAGGCTACAGGCGCTCCTAGTGCGGCCATAGAGAATAGAATAAAAATACCAGCTAATATTTCGATGCTCATTAGGTATCATCCTTTTGAGTAACCAAAAATTCTTCTATGGGCTTTTTTGGAGGACCCTTTATTGATACCTCATAACAAATCCAAGCGTAACGTAATATGACAACAATCATCAATGTGATGTACGATGCGAAAAGCCATTTAATCGGTATCTTCTCGCCAGTTATTGGCATTCTTAAAGTTTGGATCTTCTTTAGGTCCATCAAACGACTTCCGAAGATTGAATCCCAAGTTGGCAAAAAAGACCAGAGCAAAGCAAAAATCATGATCAATGAAATAACGATTATAGCTATTCTCCTCAAATGATCTGGAAGGGCTAGATACAAGATGTCAAATGTAACATGATCCCGTTCCCGGACGACAAAAGAACAGCCAAAAAAGATCAACCAGACCCATAGGAGTGATATTAGATTTATCGTCCATCCTATTGGTTCAACAGTTAGCATCCAATTTGAAAGCTGCTCAATGGGTATCAGCCAGGCTATTTTTGAAGTATAACGAGCAAATATTTGAAGAAGAAAAATAATAAAAATCGCCGCCAAAATCATGGCGGCGATAAATTCACATCCGCGAGTGAGCCACTTTGCAAAATTTTGCATATTTGACTCCCTCACAATGAGTGCAATAATTAATTACCAAGTGCGTTGATTTTTTCCAACACGCCATCTGGCCAACTTGCTGCAAATTCGCTTCCAACATACTGCGCTTGAACGTGGGTTCGGAAAGCGTCAAGATCAGGGCTATAAATTTCAACACCTTGGCTACGAATAAAGTCTGCCAGATTATTTTCTTTATCTAATTGCTTCAAACGACCCCAGGCCGATGCTGCATCTGCAGCCCGCTGAACAGTCATTTGTTGATCAGGTGTTAAGCTATCCCAGGTAGCTTTTGAAAATGCTACATAGTTTAAATCTACTAGATGCGATGTAAGTGCAATTTGCTTGGTCACTTCATAAAATTTAGCATCTACAACAGTTGGTAATGGGTTATCTTGACCATCCACAGCACCGGTAGAGAGAGCTGTGTAAACTTCGGTGAAGGCAAATGGAGTAGGTGAGGCACCTAGAGCTGCACCCAAAAATTGCCAAGCATCTGTTCCAGGCATTCTCAAGTTAACGCCAGCTAAATCTGCTGGAGTCTGGACATCAACCTCAGATCTAGGCTGACGTAAGTTGACATGGCGACGTCCTAAATACATTACGGAAAGTAATTTTACACCGAGCTCATCTTCAACTGTTTTCTTGAAAGGGTCCATTAAAGGATCATTAAAGACCCGCACTTGGTGTGCTGCATCCTGATGAACGTACCCGGTGGCAAAAATTGAAAACTCTGGAAAAAATTGAGCCAATTCCTGCGCAGACGCAATTGACATTGTCAAGTTACCACGACTGATAGCGTCGAGCTCAGTCCCTTGAGCGAACAATGTTGCGTTATATCCAGGTTGGTAATCAGCAAAGCCTGCTACCATTGGCGCGAAAACTTTCGCCATAGCTGCCGATCTCATATCTGTCTCAGAACCAGCCGTAGCCAGAGTAAAAGTCATTTGATCTGCTGCAACTGTTGTAGCCGTAGTCCCAGCCAACATTCCTACCGCTGCAATTGTACTCAAGACTGAACGCCTTGTTAATTTCTGTAACATAAAATATTCCTCCCATTATAAACTACAGCACATTAAGTGCTCCACAATTCGATATCATATTTTTTGACTTTTGCAATTTTTAACTCAAAATATATGATATTTTTCAATCGCCTTTCCCGAACTGAAACGAATCTAAATTAATTTTCAACCTTTACAGATTGCTGAGTCAATGCAGATTTCTGAATAGCCTCGATAACCCTTAATGTAAAAAGCCCCTCTCTACCAGAAACAATAGGATTTTCTTCCTTTTTGATAACGTCAATAAAATGGATAGTCTGATTATATAATGGATCAGCGGGTTCATGGTCCATCGATGAGGCTTCTAAAGGTTTCCACCAATCGCGCTCACTATTTTGACCCCATAACGTTAAATCTGGAATAGACAGAGAACCATGTGATCCTCCGATAAAATAACAACTCTCCGAAGTCGGAGGATATACAGGATTTTCTTTTGAAGTCATCTCCCAGCTCCATGGCGAAACGATAGAGTCTGAGACAGATATTGTTCCTATTGCACCATTTCTAAACCTTAACAAAGCACCTGCTACATCTTCATTTTCAAATCCTCGAATTGACTTAACTGTTTGCGCTTGAACAAAATCAATTTCACCACATAAATACCTTAAGAGATCTATATCATGAGCAAGGTTCACTGAAATTGGTCCGGCGCCCCTCTTTTTTCTCCATGCTGCCTCATCAAAATATTCATCGGATTTATAAAACCAACAATTAGCATGAACAGCTCTAATTTTTCCAATTTCTCCTGATGTAATAACTTTGTTAGCTCTTTTTATAATCGGGTTATAACGCCGATGATGACCCACAAGTACTGGAACATCCAAACTTTCCGCCTTTTCAACTAATGCAAGAGCTTCTCGCGAAGAAGTAGCGATTGGCTTTTCAATCATGACAGGACATGCTCTCTGGATGCAGAAGAGAGCTTGCTCACTATGCATCAACGTTGGGGTCGCAAGTATAATACCATCTGGACATTGCTCCGCGAACATATCCTCTAAAGAGTGATATGCTATTATACCTTTTTTACGCGCGTAGTTTATCGCATCTTTAGATGGATCCACAATTGCGGTCAATTCGGCACTCTTTATTTTAACTATAACATCAGCATGGCGCTTCCCAATAAGTCCGAGACCGACAAGAACCAATTTTACTGTACCACTCATAAAGCCATTATTTAACGCAGACATTTTAATGGAATAAAGTTGTGAAACGATAAACCAAACATCCCGCGGTAATCTCCCAATATGATCTGTCCCATTCGTAGGCAAAAAAATTACGGACTGCAATATTATATGATATTTTCGCTTTAGACAGATATTTATAAAACTTGAAAAATTACTTGCCTAATCCTAAGCATAATAGAAAAGTAAATTTATCTGGTACATTAGCCTTATGGGAAAACATCAAAACACTGTCGGTTCATCTACGTATGAAAAAATAAAACACGATATTATTTTTGGACAGCTGGTTCCTGGATCTAAATTAAAACTTGAATTGATTAAGAGTCAGTATGAAGCCAGTGTTTCAACTTTGAGAGAAACACTAAATAGACTTGCAAGTGAAGGTTTTGTGTTAGCAGAAGAACAGCGTGGTTTCTATGTGACTGAGGTTTCTCAGAGAGATCTTATTGAAATTGCAAAACTTAGAGTTCTTTTAGAGTGCCACGCGCTCAAAGCATCAGTCGAAAGTGGAGACGATGACTGGGAGGGTAATTTAGTTGCTGCCCATCACAAACTACAACTCATGGAAAAAAAAATGATTGCAGGAGATATCTCTGAAAAAGAGACATGGAAGCGGTATGATTGGGAATTCCATCTAGCAGTAATAAAAGCCTGTAATTCTAAAAATTTACTAGATTTACACTCAATACTTTATGACAAGTATCTAAGATACCAAATGTTGGTTTTTACATTTAGAGGAGATGAAGCAGCTCAAGAACATCATAAAATTTTTGAAGCCGCACTAAGCAGAAATGGCACAGAAGCTGCAAGATTATTAGAAGCTCATATAGTAAACGGCTTGGAGCATACTTTAGCAGCAATGTAACTACTGCTTATTTGAAAGATTTAGGAACCAAGAAAAACAAAAACAAAAACAAAGGCTGCTAAGGCAAGCAAAACATATACTGCGATTTCGCCGCTTATCCTAGCATCGGACTTTTTCTTATTTCTATCTTCTTTCATTTTAGAAATGATAGCGTTTTAAGTCACCATTTCCAGAAGATTAAAAAATGGCCCTAGTCTCTTTCTAACTGTTCAATGCGATCAATGAGATAATCTAGTTTTTCATGATAGCCCTCATCATAATCTTCATGATGCCCTAAACTAGCAAGACTTTCCGCTACAAAAATAAGTGTTAGTATCACTACACATACCGTTATAATGGTAACCATCACTTTTAAATATGTATCCATTTTAATAGGCTCCCGCCTTTTAAGATCAGTATTAAGAGGATTTTCCTTCTATAATTCTTGGACCTTCTAACAAACTCATTTTACAACCTTTTGCCATCTCACGAATTTCATCTTTCATTAAACCCATTATTTTATTTGCCGTTTCTTTGTCTGAAAATTTGGAAACAGTAAAAATTTCGGTTGGAGACTTTTCAAAAACTTCACCCGAAACTTGTCCTGCGGCTAGGTTTCTGGGCATCATAGTTGACTCAATATAAGAAGTAATCATCTTTAACTGAATCTCACTGACTGCCTTTACATGAACTACGCGGCAATACAAAACTTGATCTCATCCAATTTAAGTTGTTCATTATTTACCAAATTCTTCCAGAAGTTTACAATATCCAATTTGACTTTTCTTAAAGCTAGAAAGTCTAAAAAATTCATTTGGCGCGTGTATTTTTTCGTCATCTAAGCCAAAAGCAAACATGGTTGCATGAATACCTAACTCTGACAATAAGGTAGACATCACTGGAATAGATCCTCCAACTCTGGTCTCCAATGGCTCCTTTCCGTATAAATCGTGCAAAACTCGGCCAGCTATTTGACTGGAGTTATGGCCTCTTGGGACCAGAAATGGATCAGCATCACCAGCAAGTTTTTTAACCTCAGCTTTGACTCCCGGTGGTCGGTTATTTTCAACATGCTGTTTTATTAAATTATATATTCTTTCAGGCTTCTGGTTAGCGACGAGCCTACATGTGATTTTTGCGTGAGCTTGAGAAGGCAATACTGTTTTAGAGCCTCCACCTTGATATCCGCCCCATATCCCATTCAGCTCTAAAGTTGGACGTGCCCAAAGTCTTTCTTGAACAGTATAACCCGTCTCCCCAAAAGTTTCCGGAACACCTAATTTTTCTACATAGTCCTTTTCATCGAATGGCAGCGCAGCAAACATTTCCTTTTCTTCGTCCGATAATTCGATAACATCATCATAAAATCCATCTATTGTTATTCTACCATCGAGATCTTTCATTGATGCTATTAAATGTGACAATGAGTGTATTGGATTGGCTATACCACCGCCATGAGTTCCTGAATGTTGATCGCCACTCGCTCCAGTTACCGTAATCTCACACCCAACTAACCCTCGTAAGGCATAAACCAAACTCGGCTGATCCTCAGACCACTGTCCGCCATCAGATGAAAATATCATATCTGCTTTCAATAGTTCTATATTGTCTTTTATAAATGGACCAATCGTGGGCGAGCCAATTTCTTCCTGTCCTTCATAAAAAAACTTAACATTTACAGGCAGCTTTCCATCACTATAGAGCAGGGCTTCGATTGCCAAAATAGGTGCTAACATATTTCCTTTATCATCTGACGCACCACGACCATAAATTTTCCCATCCTTAACAAGTGGTTCAAAAGGTGGACTATCCCAAAGCTCATATGGATCCGCTGGCTGAACATCGAAATGTCCATAGATTAGTATAGTTGGTTTATTTTCCCCAGCATTTAACCAGTCGCCATAAACAACAGGGTGCGTTTGTGTTTTCATTAAACGAGCATTGGAAATGCCGATTGACTGCAACTTAGATGCGACCCATTCACCTGCTTTAACAACATCCTCAAAATGTTCATCCGCAGCCGATACTGATGGAATTGATATGAATGCGCTTAGCTCATCCACAAAACGGTCCTGATTTTTTTCAAGATAAGAATCCCAAGCCATGACTACTTCCCTTTAGAAATTTGAGATATTGCCAATAAATAGATTGGACTCAAATGGAGAAAGTAAGCAAGTAGAATCCTGAAAAGAACTCAGAGCTTGTTAATTTTTATAAACACTGTGATTAATATACTTAGGAAATTAAATACTTACCATTTTGGAAAATAGTAATCATGGATATTTCGTTAAAAAACTTGAAAGTAATGATTTCTGCAGGAGGCTCCGGTATCGGAAAAGCAATCTTGGAAGGATTTCATTCACAGGGGGCAAAAATTGCAACTTGTGATATTAATTCAGACTTGATTAAGATTTTAAAGGACGAATACCCCGATATTTATACAGAAGTGCTGGACGTTTCGGATGCGCATGAAGTTAAATCATTTTGTTCGAATGCGTTGAATAAATTGGGAGGCCTCGACTGTCTAATAAACAATGCAGGAATAGCTGGACCGACTAGTAAAATTGAAGAAATTGACACTGCAGACTGGTCCGAATGTCTAAATGTATGTTTAACGAGCCAATTTTTTTTCATCAAAAATTGCGTCCCAAAACTTCGGCTCAGCGAAAACGCATCAATAATAAACCTATCCTCTGCTGCAGGTAAGATGGGCTTTGCTCTTCGTTCACCTTACGCTGCCGCCAAATGGGGAGTTATTGGTTTAACAAAGTCACTTGCTATTGAATTAGGTGAAGCCAACATAAGGGTTAACGCTATCTTGCCCGGTTTAGTTAAAGGTGAAAGGCAGAAAAATGTTTTGATGGCAAAAGCACAACGCTTAGGGAAAAGCTTTGCTGATATAGAAAAAGAAGCCTTTTCATTTACATCGATAAAATCATACGTCACTGCCGAAGACATTGCTAATCAGATCATGTTTTTAGCTTCACCAATGGGCGCTCGCATTTCTGGGCAATCGATTTCTATCGATGGTGATACCAAGATGCTGGCCTAAATTAAAAGCCGTAGGAAATAATGAAAAATTATTTTTCTTTTTTCCCAACAGGTTTTAAGTTCTCAAACTTTTTCCCAGTTATGGCTTCGAACTCGTTTTCATCCCAGAAACCAATTAATATACCTAACTCTGCTGCTTTCTTTTGAGTTTCTAATAATTCCTCGGTTGCAGTAATTCTCGTATGATGACGCATTGCCCAAGACTCAAGAGCAGTCTCTAACCGCAACCTTGCGTCTCGATGCATCGCAGTTGTTGAGCCCGCAAGGTCAACAAGTTCATCTGGATCCGAAAATAAATCAAACAGGATAGGTTCGAACCCTTCACATCTTATATATTTCCATCGGCCATCAAATATCATTTTTGTATGTGCTAAATCCTGTGGCTGATCAAGCTCCTTTGCCATTTCAGACCAATGGTAATCATGTTCACTGATAATATAATTTCGAGAAAAGCCTGCAGTTCCAGTCAGAATGGGTGTAAGATCACGCCCCTCAATTATATGCGGCTTAGGCGGACATCCAAAAAAACTTAGAATAGTAGGCGCTAAGTCGATCATTTCCACGAGATCATTTTTAACGGTGCCCCTAGATTTATCTGAAATTTTCCTCGGGTCGTGGATTATTAGCGGCACCTTTACTGCCATTTCATGATAAAAATCCTTGTCTCCCATCCAGTGATCACCGAGATAATCGCCATGATCAGATGAAAAAATAATAATCGTATTTTCACTTAAATTGGACTTTTCCATCCACTGAAATAATCTACCTAAATTGTCATCTAGCTGCTTTATTAAGCCCATATAAGCCGGTATCACATGCTCTCGCACTTCATCTCTAGAAAAACATTTTGAAACCCTTGCATTTTGATAAGCACGAAGTAACGGATGATTGGTCTGCTTTTCTTTATCGGAACGAATTGGGTTATTGATATCCTCTTCTGAATACATTTCATGATAGGGAGAAGGAACAATATATGGCCAATGCGGTTTGATATAGGATAAATGGCAGAGCCAAGGCTGATCACTTTCACAAGCTTGAGCCATGAAATCCATAGCCCTATTTGTCATATAAGCAGTTTCAGAATGCTCCTCCGGAATGTTTGCTGGCAATCTTGAATTTTTCAAAAGCCAGCCAGATAACAAATCTCCATTTTCATCCAACCCAGAATTAGCAAAATCACCCCATGGATTATCTGAAATATATCCGTTTTCTACTAAATAATCATCATAGGAAGACCACCGCTGGCGATCACTATTTGGATGCAATCCGTCGTCTCGTTCAAAAGGCATAAACCCACATTCAGAAACACGAACTCCAATTTCACTACTCGGATCAATTCCAAGCCAAGCCATTCCCTCAGCATCGGCAACCATATGCGTTTTCCCGACTAAAACAGACTGTATGCCGTTTTCTTTGAGATGGTCACCAATAGTACGCTCCCCAACCCTGAGTGGCATTGAGTTCCAGGTGGAACCGTGACTTCTAACATACCGGCCGGTGTATGCCGACATTCTAGATGGCCCGCAAACTGGTGATTGGACATATGCGTTACTGAATTGAACTCCACGTCTGGCAAGAGCATCTATATTTGTCGTGTGCAAACGTGAGTGGCCATAACAACTCAAATAATCGTATCTCAGCTGATCTGCCATTATCCATAAAACATTAGGATGGGAAGTCATAATCTTTTACCACTAAAGTCGATGAGCGTGACCGTTAAACATATAAGAAGTTCAGTCAATGTTTTGTATAATAATTCTTTATTTCTATCGCCTAACGAGTGAGATAAACTAGATAAATTATATGTTTATTGTTTAGTAAAATGCTTATTTCTTAGACCATTAGATTTATTTTTGCCTAGTTTTAGAGCTTAATAGCCTAAAGCTTATTCATAACCAGTGCTTTTGTTATTTTTCTGTTCATTGCGGCTAACATATTTCTACTATGATCCGGTATT
>ENA-OSEY01000954-OSEY01000954.1-marine-metagenome-genome-assembly--contig:-NODE-954-length-20437-cov-3.473969_pt1 | contig 20437 bp, 22 predicted proteins | sample MGYA00248465_ERZ534230 | MGnify/ENA primary metagenome ERZ534230 (study PRJEB26409, sample SAMN06344110) | marine metagenome | isolation source: Sea water from surface | place: Atlantic Ocean:Southern...
CTGTAAGCTAAGAGCCTTTGGACACTCTTTATGATGAACTTTTATCCCTTCATTTGAGGTTATAAATCCAAAAACGGGATCACCAGGAATTGGACTACAACAATTAGCGATGCTATGAGCAAGTTTTTCTTTGTCTTTTCCAAAGACGATTTGATCATATCTTTCAGTAAATCCGACATTATTTTTTTCTAATAAATGTTCTTTTATTTTGACTTTCCTTTTGAAGAAATTTAATAACGTATTTTGATGTGATTTTGCAAATCCTTTAAGTTTTTTATTATCAATTGTGCCAATAGCAACTCGGTAGTATAAATCTTGGACATTTTTAAACTTAAAATACTCCAACATTTCATTAATCGTTTTGTTGTTATTATTTAATTTTAAAGATTTAAGTTTTCTTCTAAGAATTTCTTTCCCTTCAATTGCTCTAATTTTTTTCTGCTCATTGATTGAGGATTTAATAATTGATCTTGCACGTGATGTCACAACAAAATCTAACCAATTAATCGTAGGTTTAATATTTTCTGACGTAATTACTTCAATTTGGTCACCACTTTTCAATATCTTACTCAAAGGTACTAGTCTGTTGTTTACCCTTACTCCCCTAGTTTTTTTTCCGATCTCTGAATGAATAAAAAAAGCAAAATCTAATGCTGTAGAACCTTGCGGCAATGACTTTAGTTCACCATTTGGAGTAAACACAAAAATTTCTTCAGCGTAAAGATTTAGCTTAAAATCTTCAACAAAGTCTACAGCGTTGCCAGTATTATTTTCCAGAACTTCTTGAATTCTATTAAGCCAGCTTTCAATGCCAATGTCCTTTTGATTTCCTTGTTTGTATTTGTAATGTGCTGCATACCCTTTTTCCGCAATTTCATTCATTCTATCAGATCTTATTTGAATTTCCACCCATTTATTTGAAGGACCCATAACTGTAATATGAAGTGCTTCATAACCAGTTGATTTTGGGGCAGATATCCAATCTCTAAGTCTAGTTGGGTTAGGAGTAAAGCTGTCAGTAACAATTGAATAAATTTTCCAAGCTAAGAATTTTTCATTGTTTTGATTTGAGTTATATATTATCCTGATTGCGAACTTATCATAAACCTTCTCAAAAGAAACGTTTTGAGTGAGCATCTTTCTATGAATTGAATAAATAGATTTACTCCTCCCTTTAATAACAAACTTGAGATTTTCTTTTCTTAACTCTTTATTTAAAAACCTTGAAAAAGACTTTATGTATTCATCTTGTGATTCTTTTGTTTCTTCTACTTTTTCTTTAATTGAATTATATGTCTCTGGCTCAGTATATTTTAGGCTTAGGTCCTCTAATTCGTTTTTTACATTGTAAAGGCCTATACGATGTGCTAAGGGAGCATAAATATAAAGTGTTTCTGAAGCTATTTTTACTTGTTTATACTCTGGCATAGGATCCATTGTTTGCATATTATGTAGTCGATCAGCAATTTTTATAATTATAACTCTCACATCATCATTAAGAGTGAGTAACATTTTTCTAAAATTTTCTGCTTGCAGAGAAATATTTTTATCTTTTTTAAGATTTGAAATTTTTGTTAAGCCATGAACTATCTTAGCTACATTATCACCCAGTAATTCTTCAATATCTTTGAGAGTAAACTTTGTGTCCTCAGCTACATCGTGTAACAATGCTGCACAAATAGAAGTAGCATCTAGGCCAATTTGTTGAGCAACTATTTTAGCAACACTAATAGGATGGAAAATATAAGCCTCTCCAGATTTTCTCCTTTGTTCGCTGTGAGCTTCTACGGCCATATCAAATGCTAGCCTAATCATTTTCTTATCTGAATCAACTAAAGTTTGGTAGCTAATTCTTAATAGTTCTTTATATTGATTGGCAATTTTTTTGTTTTCTACTTTTGAATCTATAATCATATAATATGAAAGATACTAAAGAAATGTATTCTTATCAAGTTTGTTGTTTTTTCGAATAGCTTCATATATTAATATGCCTGCCGAAACTGATAAATTTAAAGAATTGGATGTTTTCGCCATTGGGATAACTAAATTCTCACTAGCCACTTTTGACCAAAAATTGCTTAAGCCTTCACTTTCTGATCCAATTACTAGTGCACACGGCAATTGATAATCGAACTCATCATATCTTACTGAATCTATTTTAATAAATGTAGTAAAGATGTTAAACCCGCCTTTTTTTAAAAATGATACAACATTTTCATTAGATTCGATGGCAGTAGGTACCTTAAATATATCTCCAAGGCTAGATCGTATGCTGTTTGGGTTGTAGAAATCGGTTTTTGGATTAGAAATTATAATTGCATCGATTTTAGCTGCAGCTGCAGTTCGGTATAATGCTCCAATATTTCCGGGTTTTTCAGGTTCTTCTAGAACAACAACTAAAGATTTTCTCGTTAGCTTAAGAGTATTTAATTCATGTGATTTAATTCTTGCTATAGCTATGATTTTTTCACCACCTGATCTAATACTTATTTTTTTAAAAGTTTTTTTTACTACGACTGAAGTTGGTGTGTTATTGATTACATTTTTTATATTAACATTTTTAAATTCAACACCTTCCTCTAAAAAAATTCTTTCAAGTATATAATTAGATTTTAGTGCATTAATAATCTCTCTTTCACCTTCAATAATAAATAAGCCCTGTTTTTTTCTTTCTCTTGCTTTTTTAGAAAGAAGAAGCATTTTTTTAAGTTCCAAATTATTAGCACTTCCTATAACTTTCACAAAAATATTTTAAAATTATTGACATTAAATTAATCAAATTTGTATTCAATCAGATTATTGTTTTTAATATACCCAATGACTAAACCCACCATCCCATCATAGCTCTCAATTCCCATTGATTGGCCATTAGCTTTTAAATATGAATCGTAACTTTTTTTTATTATTGGTTCAAATGGATTCTTATATTGACTCCAAAACCTTGATATTTCCTTGTAGTTCTCAAGCACCCCAGGATTTAACAATTTCATATATTTTTTTGCTTTCATAGGATCTATTTTTAATAGAGTTGAATAACAATAGTTTAGTGCAAATGTTAGTCCAGCATATCGGATGTGGGGATCCGAATTTTTAAAACAAGTAATAAAAGCAATAAAATTTGCCTCACTTTCAGATGCAAATCCTACTTGGTGTGCCATCTCATGGGCAGCTGTAACAATAAAATTTAGCTTTGGAATATTTAGATTGATATTCGATTCTAGTGTAAAAGGATTAAGGTAGCCTGCAAAACCCATGTAATTTAATAAGTTACTCCATAGAGATTTTTTTAAAAACACTTTTTGCTCAAATTTTTGAAAGAAATGAAACTCTTTACAAATCATCTCTATAATTTGATCTGATTTATTTGAAACTTTCACGATTCTATTTCTATCTTTTGTCAGCTTTAGATGCAACAAATTTGTTGATTGGACAAGATATTTGAGTGTATTTATTAATTCAGTTTTGTTATACTCTATATCTAAATTTATTTTTTTACTAAGAGGTAAACGATAATAATTTAATCCCCAGTTAAGATTAAAAATTAAAAAGACTAATGAAAAAAATGAGATAATATTTAAAAAAATTAAACCTATCGACAATTTTTTTTTAAACATTTTTAAAAATAATATTGGAATAAATATTATACCAATAACGTATAATAAATCTCCTATTGGGTAAGAAAATCTTTCGAAAAAAAAGTAATGCGTTTTGTAAATAAGAGGATACAAATAAGCACTGTAATATTTTTCTACCCATACCGGGTTATCTTTAAAAAAGTTTAATACAAAGAGTTGAACAGGAATTAAACAAAGAAGAGTTAAATGAATTTTTTTTGACTTCAAATTCTTAAAACCCAATTCCAAAAAACTAATCTTCTAAAGATTTAATTTCAACTTCAAAAATTAAATCAGACATTGGCGGAATACCTTGTACACCATTTTCACCATAAGCTATTTGGTAAGGTAAAAATAGTGTCGCTTTATCACCTTCTTGAAGTAATCGCACACCTTCCTTAAAGCCTTCAATCATACGATCATTTTGCCCCACACTTGCTAATATAGGTTGGTATCTTCCGGAATTCTTTCTTTGGACGCTATAGACTCCATTGAAATTTGCTACTTCTTCAACACTTGTTTCTAATAGGGATCCATCTTTGAAATATACTGAGTAGTTTAATCTTGCTTTATTTGAAATTTTTACAGCTCTTCCATTGCCTCTATAGGTAATGATATATTTTAGACCTGATTTTGTTTTTTTAGCTTGTTTTTCAAGTGAAGTAAATTTTAAATAATTTTCATTTGTGGCAATGGATTTTTTTTCTTCATTTTCTTTTGCTACTATTTCTTTGTTTACAAAATAATTTCCGAAAATTTTTGGTGCATCAAAATTTTTCGCTTCATCTCCATTTCTAATTATTTTTATGCTTTTAATTAGGTCATTTTGTTCAATACTATCAACAATCATTTGTCCCTCTACAACTTCTCCAAAAACAGTGTGCCTACCGTCTAACCATGGAGTTGCTTTATGTGTAATAAAAAACTGGCTTCCATTCGTGCCAGGACCACTATTAGCCATAGAAAGAATTCCTGGACCTTTGTGTGTTAACTCACTAAACTCGTCATCAAATTTATAGCCTGGTCCTCCCGTTCCATTTCCTAATGGATCTCCTCCTTGGATCATAAAATCATCGATTACCCTATGAAATTTTAACCCATTATAGAACATTTTCGATTTAAATTCTTCATTAACTCTGGGATTATCACCCTCACTTAGAGACACAAAATTCGCAACAGTAATAGGGGCTTTGTCAATGGCTAATTTCAAAATTATAGGACCTTTACTTGTTTCTATTTTTGCATATAGCCCATTATCTAGGGTAGCATTTTGATCAGCACAACCTATAAAGAAACAGATTGTCAGAAGAGTTAAAATATTTTGTTTTGTAATCATAATTTATTTAAATAGCGTTATAGTCTTTCGATAGTGTAGCGGAGGGGTTGACTTACCCCAACCTTATTTCCATCACCTTGATACCCATAACAAAGGTATGAAGGAAAAAGAAATACAACAATCTCTTTAGGTCTCATTAAACGAACACCTTCTCTTAAAGCAGGTAATATATTGTCTTTGTCAACTACATAATCAACAATTCCTAAATCATTTTTGGTGTAGAGTGTTTTTTTATTTAAATCTTCAATTTTATAAGTAAAACGCAATTTTGTTCCCTTTTGAGGGAGAGGTTGATTTTCAGAAACCTTTTTAACATATGAATATAGAAAACCTTTTTCTGAATTATAGAATGTAAATAGACTGTCTTTGTCAGCAGATTTTCTTATCATTAACTCCTCTCTGGCCAAAAGTATTTTATTTCTAGTTGCTGAGTTACTTAAGAAAGTTTTTTTTCCTTTATTCAGTGGATAGCGAATATTATTTTCAGAACAGGAACAGAAAATTACGATTAAGAGATAAAATAAATTCAGCTTCATAGATAAATTAGCTATATCAACTCAGATATATGATTTTTCAAAGCATTTTTAAAACGAATTATGGTTTTATCTAAAGATTCTGTCGATAGTCCACCTGCAGCGTTTAGATGACCTCCTCCATTAAAATAATTTCTAGCAAAATTTTCAACAGAAAAATTGCCCTGTGATCTAAAAGACATTTTTATTTTTCCCTCAGTTTCATTTTCAATCATCATACAAGAAAAATTAACTCCTTTCAAACTAAGACCGTAGTTTACAAATCCTTCAGTATCACCTTTTTTATACCTACAGGTCTTTAATTCTTCTTTTGAAAGAGTGATGTAAACAACTGGTAGGTCAGGAATTTTCACTAAATTCGAAAGAGAAATTCCCAGTAATTTTAATCTGCTCATCGAAGAACTATCAAATATTTTTTGATGGATGTCACTACCATTTGCGCCAAGACTTATAAGATGTGATACAACCCTATGGGTCTTAGCATTTGTAGAGGGGTATCGAAATGAGCCTGTGTCAGTCATGATACCGGTGTAAAGACAACATGCAATTTTTTTGTTAAGCAATTTAGAATCAGATGCATTTATAACATTGTATACCATTTCACATGTTGAACTCATATTAGGATCGGAATAATTAAGATTTGCGAAAAATTCAGGCGATTCATGATGATCTATCATGATTTTATCAACTTTAGTTCTTCTTACAATTTCACTCAGATCTTGTATCCTTGAAAGAGAGTTAAAATCTAAACCAAAAATTAATTCAGCATTATTAATCTTATCCCTTGCAATATTGGGTCTTTTTGAAAATTTTATTATTTCTGACTCTCCAGGTAGCCATTTTAGAAAGGTTGGGTAATCATTAGGGGAAACTATGTTTACTTTATGTTTTTTTGCATCAAGAAAGTGTTTTAAGGCTAGTGCACTTCCAAGAGCGTCACCGTCTGGATTTCTATGAGGAATGATAACAATTTTTTTTCGGATCGATATTATTTTCTTAAAAGCTGATAAAAAATTATTTTCCATTTAATACAAAGATAGTACTTTAGTAATTGTTTGATTTAATAGGAAATTTATTTTATAAAGCAAATAAAACTCTTTTACAAATAAACGATGCATCCAATTTATTAATTTTACAAAAAAAATGGAAAATATTACTTTTATGATGATTAAGCCAGATGCTGTTGAAAATGGTTTAATTGGAAATATAATTGAAAAAGTAACATCTGCTGGATTTAAATTTAAAGCTCTTAAACTAACTCAACTTTCAAAAAAAAATGCTGAGCGATTTTATAAAATTCATAAGGATCGACCTTTTTATGATGACCTTGTAAAATTTATTTCTAGAAGCCCAATATTAGTAGCTGTTTTAGAAAAAGAAAATGCAGTCAGTGATTTTAGAACTTTAATTGGAGCGACTAATCCAAATGATGCTGCTGAGGGAACAATAAGGAAACTCTATGCTAAATCTGTGGGTGAAAATGCAGTACATGGTTCTGATAGTAAAGAAAACGCATTAATTGAGGCTTCTTTTCATTTTGCAAGTGTTGATCTCTATTAACGAATTATTATTTTGCTAATATATTCTCCATTTAAGTGTTTATTCATTTTCTCTAAAATTATCTGTTTTTTATAGCTTAATTCCATTCCTAAGGCTGCAGATTTAATTACAACGATAAGTGTTTTTCGAGAAAATCTAATCTGGGTGGTATACTTAGAAACATTCTCCCCCATAACATCTTTCCATGCATTACACACCCTGACATTTGTCATACCTTTTTGTAATGGCTTTTGCGAAATAAAACTTTTTAAAATATATTTTAATGAAATAGGATTAAAATTCCGTTTCGTATTTTTCATTTTATTTCAATTTAATTTTTGGCCGTTTATAGTAAAAAGTTCTATTTCCAATTTCAAGAATAAGCTTTTGGCTATCTAAAAATTTTATTCTTGACTTCCATTCATCCCATCGCGATTTATAATTTAAATAATATTTGTCATTATTCTTTTCAATTTCAAAAGACGTCTTGTCATTTGATGTTTTCAATGAGTCATCTAGTTCGAGGGTGACTTTATTTAAGAATCCTTTTGGATATTGAATTTGATAATGGTCAAAAATTGATTTAGATAATTTTGGAATAAATTTCTCTCCATTTTGATAAACAAACTCAATCTTCCAGTACCCTTCCAATTTATCTATTTGTACTCTCTCAGAAGAACAATTAATTAAAAGAATTAATAAATATTGCATAGCTATTTTCTTTTTAAAGTCTGAATATCTCATAACTTGATTTTATTTTTTTTAAGGCTTTTATTATTCTCTCTTCATGAGTATCTGTAATAAATATTTGTCCAAAATAATTCTTGTCAACTAAAGATAGAATCTGAATAACTCTTTTTTGATCTAATTTATCAAAAGCGTCATCAAAAAGGAGTAATGGACTATAGCCATTTAAATTTTCTAAAAAATCAAATTGTGCAAGCTTTAATGCAATAAGAAATGTTTTTTGCTGTCCTTGACTTCCAAATTTTTTGATTGGTTTGTCATTTAAAAAAAAAATTATGTCGTCTTTATGAGGACCTGTTGTTGTATATTGAAACATCTTATCCTTTCCAAGGCTTTCATAAAGAAGATTTGAATGACTTTCATTCTCTAATTGACTAATATAGGATAATGAAACACTTTCATTTCCTTGACTAATAATTTTGTATATTTTGCTAAAAACAGGAATAAAGCTATCCATAAAATCTTTTCTTTTATTGAATATAATCTGGCTTCTTTCCACTAATTGTTCATTATAGACTTGTAGTGTATTAGCGTTGTAAGTATTGTTTAGTGCAAAATATTTAAGTAGTGAATTACGTTGAGACAAGATTTTGTTGTATTCCAAAAGATTATTCAGAAAAATTAAATCTGTTTGACCTATTACACTATCAATAAACTTTCTTCTTGTACTACCACCGTCCATGATCAAATCGCTATCTGCTGGAGAAATAATAACTGTTGGAATCAAACCAATATGTTTAGATATTTTCTTGTAGGCTTTACCATTTCTTTTAACAATCTTTTTCTGTCCTTTTTTGAATGAACATATAATTTTTTCTTCACGTAAGTTTTTTTCGTATAAACCCTTAATTACAAAAAAATCATTACCAATTTGGATGTTTTGCAATGAAATAGGATTAAAATAACTTTTACAAAATGATAAATGATAAACGGCATCGAGAATATTAGATTTCCCCACACCATTGTCACCAACAAAACAATTTATATTGGGGTCAAAATCAAAAGTCTTAGAGCTGAAATTTTTATACTGTGTAAGTGTTAATTGTTTTAAATACATTATGATGCAAAAATAAAAAGTTCAAATAAGTGAACAGTTTTAATTTGGAATAAAAAGATTAATTTTGTTCATAAATAATTTTCAAATGGCAACTTACAAAAAAAGGGGTGCGAAAAAAACATTAGGATCAACAAATAGATCAGAAGAGCTTAACGAAAGTAAGACAGCTGAGGTCTTTGATAAACTTGATGTTACGGCTAATAAGACAGAGCAGTGGGTGGTAAAATATCAAAATATAATCCTAATTTTTATTGGGACAATTGCAGTCTGTGTTTTAAGCTATTTAGGCTATCAGAATTTCGTTTACATTCCAAAAGCAAAAGAAGCAACAAGTGAGTTGAATCAAGCTCAATACTATTTCGATCTTGCTGTGAATAATAACGAATCAGATTCTTTATTTAAAAAATCTTTAACAGGTGGTGAGGGGAAATATGGATTTTTAGATATAATAAAAAATTATGAAGGTACACCTGCTGCAAAGCTTGCTAGGTTTAGTGCTGGAATGGCTTATTTGAATTTAAAGGATTATAAAAATGCAATAATCTTTTTAGATGAATTTTCATCTGACGATGTTCTTTTAAGTGTATTGTCTAAGGGGGCTATTGGAGATGCTTTCGCTCAAATTAATCAACCTGAAGATGCCTATCAATATTATTTAAAAGCCGCAAAAATTAATAATAATAAATACAGTACCCCAAAATACTTATTTAAAGCAGCGATGATTGGCTTACAATTGAAAAAAAATAGTCATTCACTTTCTTATCTTAAAAGAATTAAAATAGAATTTCCTGAATCAGAAGAAGCTAATTTAGTAGATGTCCAAATTGCAAAATTAGAAGCATTATTGCAGTAATTATGGCAACTGTAAATAGTAATATTTCAACAAAAGCTTCTAAAATTTTACCGAACGGAGAGAGTTTTACTATTCATATTGTAGTTTCTCAATGGAATAAAATAATTACAAACTCTTTATTAATAGCTGCAAAAGAGACACTTATTAAGGCCGGTGTGAAAAATGAAAATATTATAGTTTGGGATGTTCCCGGTAGTTTTGAGCTTATTTATGGATCAAAAAAAGCACAAAAAAATAATCCGAATGCTGTAATAGCAATTGGTAGTATTATTCAAGGTGAAACTAAACATTTCGAATATGTTTGCCAAGCGGTTGCACATGGAATTAAGGATCTTAATATAATTTTTGATGTACCAGTAATTTTTTGTGTACTAACAGACTCTAATATTGAACAAGCAAAAGCAAGAAGTGGTGGTAAATACGGAAATAAAGGTTATGAAGCAGCTTTTGCTGCTTTAAAAATGGCAGAATTAAGTAGAAATGCTAAAAAATAAAATTTACTATAACTTAAGTTAAATTTTAATATCTATATACGTTAAATTTGAATAATGTTCAAATCAAACTTATTTAAACTTCGAAAAAATCGAAGATATAACTATACTCCAAGATATTTTGATGGAAAGGAAGTGGATAATATTTATGACTTCGATTCAAAATTTTCTAAATATCGTGAAACATATAATAGGAACGATTTTGGACAACAATGGAAAAGTAAGCGTATGGATATGCGTGTTCACAGTAACCGACATTTTTCCATAAGACTTATAATTATAATTTCACTTTTAATTTTCCTAGTACTTTATATCTTGGATTTTGATTTAAGTATTTTTATATAATCAAATTGATGAGTCCGAGGATAAAATTACTACCAGATAATATCTCAAATCAAATTGCTGCTGGTGAGGTGATTCAAAGGCCTTCTTCAGTTGTAAAAGAACTCTTGGAGAACGCTGTTGATGCAGGGGCAAAAAATATTCAGCTCATTATTAAAGATGCTGGAAAGACATTAATTCAGGTTATTGATAATGGCTCTGGTATTATGAACGAGGATTTGAATTTAGCTTTTGTTCGTCACGCAACTTCAAAAATTAGAAAAACAGCTGATCTATATACTCTAAGTACAAAAGGGTTTAGGGGAGAAGCACTTGCTTCAATTGCAGCAATCTCAAACATTGAGGCCCATACCCGTACTTCCAAGGATGAAGTTTCTCATTATTTAAAAATTGAAGGAGGAAAAATTACAGAACAAAGTTTATCCACTCAACCAAATGGAACGTCAATTCTAATCAAAAATTTATTTTTTAATGTGCCAGCTAGAAGAAATTTTTTACGATCTGATACTGTTGAGCTAAAACATATAATAGATGAGTTTCATAGGGTTTCACTTGCTCATCCAAACATAAATTTTTCATTTTTTAACAATGGGAATGAATTATTTGATCTTTCAATTAAAGAAACAAGAAAAAGAATTTGTTCCATATTTGGCTCAAAGTGGGACAACTACCTAATACCTACTTCAGAAAATACATCACTCACAACTATAGAAGGTTTTGTTGTTAAACCTGAATTTTCAAAGAAGACAAGAGGGCATCAATTTTTTTTTGTTAATAATCGCTACATAAAAAGCTCTTTTCTGCATCATGCAGTTAATAGTGCATTTGAGGGTTTACTGAGAACTGGTTATTACCCTGGTTATTTCTTATATTTAACAGTTGATCCAAAGTCAATAGACATAAATATACATCCTACAAAAACAGAAATTAAATTTGAAGAAGAACAAAGTATTTATTCTATTTTGAGAGCTGCAGTAAAGCACAGTTTAGGAATATTTCAAGTAACTCCTACATTAGATTTTGATCTAGATAAATCTTTTGAAATACCTTACTCTTTGCATCAAAAAAAACCATCTTTCCCGACAATTGAAGTTGATTCAAGTTTTAATCCATTTTTAAATACAAGCGTTACTTTCAAAAAACAAAAAGAACAATCTTGGAGAAGTGAATCATTAAACAAAATAGATACTAACTCAAATGATAATAGTGATAATAATAATGAGTTAATTGATGTTCCAAAAAAGAAAAGAGTTTTTCAATTATTTTTAAAATATATTGTTTGTCCACTTCAAAGTAGTATGGTTATCATTGATCAAGGCAGAGCCCATCAAAGAGTATTATATGAAAGATTTTTATCTTCAATTACGTCAAAAAAGAGTTTGAGTCAACAACTACTATTTCCTTTAGAGATTAAATTAAACTCAAAACAGATGAATGAGTATCAAGAAGTAAAAGATATAATAGATTCGTTGGGATTTAAAATAAAACAAAAAAAAGAGTCAATATTCTTAATTGAGGGTTGTCCTGAAAATTTTCCTCATTCAAAAATTGAGGAGACAATTGAATCTATACTTTCTAGTGACTACAACGAAAAAATAAAAGAAAATTTCAGCCAAGCTGATAAAATTGCAAAAATTTTAGCAAAAAAATTATCAATAAAAACTGGGAAAAATCTTGAATCTGAAGAGTTGCATTCTCTTTTAGATGATTTTTTTGGTTGTAAGGAGACAAGAGTATCCCCATTTAATAAACCTATATTTATTACCTTAGAAAAAAGTGAAATAGATCACAAATTAAATTAAATGAGAAATATTACTGATACTGTAAAGCATCTACTGATAATAAATGTGATTTTTTTTATAGCCTCTCTTTCTTTGGGTGAATTAGTTTATGACTTATTTGCACTTCATTATCCCTCAAATGACAAATTTCAATATTGGCAACCACTCACTCATATGTTTATGCACGGAGATTTAGGACATATTTTTTTTAACATGTTTGGACTTTACATGTTTGGCACACCCATAGAGCAGATGTGGGGTAAAAATAAATTTATTTTTTTTTATTTATCTACAGGTTTTGGAGCCGCTGCACTTCAATTACTCCTTTATAACTATCAAATCAATAATATTTATTCTTCACTGATAAGTGAGGGGTTGACTCAAAATGACGTCAAAAGTTTTTTTAAGTCTGGTGATTTATCATTTTCATATATAAACAGTGTTGGCAGGGATAATCTCATTTCCGCTCTTTCAGCATTTAATGGAGTTATGGTTGGAGCATCTGGGGCTTTATATGGTGTTTTAGTTGCATTTGCATTTTTATTTCCAGATGCACGACTAATGTTATTATTTCCACCTATACCAGTAAAAGCAAAATATCTTGTGCCTATTCTCATACTGAGTGATTTATTTTTTGGCTTTACGTCTTATTCAATAGGACCAATTGCTCATTTTGCTCACGTTGGTGGGGCTATAACTGGACTTCTTATGATGTGGTATTGGAAAAAAAATCAATTTGATAATAATAGGTGGGATTTATGATGTTAAAAGATCAGATACAATACAGAATTCAGCAACTTAACATAGCAGAAAAGATAATTTTAATAAATGTAATTTGTTTTGTATTACCACTTTTTTTTAGAACCTTACTTTTTTTATTTAATATACCTTCAAATTATTTTATAGGTCTTTTTGAACTTTCTTCTTCATTTAAAGATTTAATTTTTAAGCCTTGGACAGTCTTTACCTATGGTTTTTTACATTCAGGATTTTTTCATCTTTTCTGGAATATGTATTTACTTTATTTTTCCTCAAGTCTGTTGCTGAACCTATTTAATCAAAATATATTTTTAAAATTATATTTCTTGGGAATTTTTATTGGTGGCTTTACGTTTATATTAAGCTATAATTTTTTTCCAGTATTTCAAAATGTAAATCCTTACATGGTTGGAGCTTCAGCAGGTGTTATGTCAATATTCATATTTATATCTACATATAGTCCTGATCTAGAAGTAAGACTAATTTTATTTAATATAAAGTTGCGTTACCTCGGTATTGCATTTGTTTTACTCGATATAATTCAAATTCCATATGGTAATTCGGGAGGACATATTGCTCACTTGGGAGGTGCTTTTTATGGATTTATTTATGCACAACGTCTTCAAAAAGGTGTCGATATAGGCCTACCATTTGAGAAGTTGATAATTAAGACTTACAAATTATTTTATTCTAAATCAAAATTGAATACTGTAGACAAAAAAGAAGTAAAATTAAAGACAAAAAAAAACAATATTTCTATTGAAAAAAACCAAAAAAAAATTGATGAAATACTAGATAAAATCAGTCAATCTGGATATGAGAGTCTTTCAAAAGAAGAAAAAGATTTTCTCTTTAAGGTGGGAAAGAAATAACTCATATTTTATGAATGGAAGTAAAATTTTATTTAAGGTAAAAATTTTAATTAATATTTTTTTTTTAGTTCTACTTTTTATTGGTGTAGAAAGCTCAAGTTTTAATTTAAATTTTCCAGTTATAACCTTATCTACACCTCTTCTTATTTTAATAAATTTTGTTTTTTTTATTTTTTGGCTTTTGAGATTTAAATGGCCAGCAATACTGTTCATTATTTATCTGATAATAGGATTTGACTCGTGGAAAATGTTTTATCAATTTAAATCAAATGCTATTATTACTTCTAAAGGGCTTGATGTCATGAGCTTTAATGTTCGCTCATTTAATCGTCTAGGATGGATAGAAAATAAAAATATTCCGAATTTAATTGCTTCATTTATAAAAACTATTTCACCTGATGTTATCTGTTTCCAAGAGTTTGCAAATAATTCTTCCCCTAAATTTAAAGATTATCCGTTCAAAGTATTTAAACCTTATACTTTAAATGGACAAATAGGATCATGCATAATCTCTAAGTACCCTTTATTAAACTCTAAAACTATTTCATTTGAAAAATCATCAAATGGCGGAATGCAAAGTGATTTGATTTGGAAAAGAGACACATTAAGATTATACAACTTACATTTTGAGTCATTAAAATTTGACGGAAATAACAACATACTTTCTAAAAGTAACTTCAAAAAATTTATAAGTAAAATAAGACAAGTTTTTGATGTTCAAAAAAAACAAATCTTTCAATTTAGAGATTTATTAAAATCAAATAAATATCCGGTTATCATATGTACTGATTTAAATAATAATGTTTTTTCAAAAAATTATGATTATTTAGCTGAAGGTCACCTAGACGCATTTATTGAAAAGGGTAGTGGTTTTGGTGCTACTTACAAATTCCCATTCTTACCTATGAGAATTGACTTTATTTTAACCTCAAAAAGAATTAAAGTTGTTGACTTTAAAGTCCATAATATTAATTTATCAGATCATAAACCCATTTTAGCTTCATTAAAATGGCCTTAATTTAAGTTTAGTTTTATATTATTTAAATACCTTTTGGTATCTGGGCCTAGATTAAATAAAACGTCTAAAATACTTAGGTTTGGGATAAATCCATATTTATTTCTAAAAACCTGAATATATGTTTTGAACTCAGTTTTGAAAACTTTTTTAGCTGAAATCAATGAATCGAGGATGTCCAATTTGTTAGGGCCACAATTTACGATCTGGTAATCAAAAGAATGTTCGATTAATAACATCAGCTTTTCAATTAAAATAATATTAAAATGAAAAAGAGCCACTTGCTTTTTTTGAAAAAACGGATAGAGCTCAGATTCATAATATTCAAAATATGGAGATGACCTGTATGCAGAGCATATTGATTTCCAATGAATTTTCTGCCAATTCTTACCATAATCAATACTCACATTTTTATATGATTTTCTGATAACTCCTTTCGAATGTTTGATAGGTATAGTAAGTTTCAACTTTCCATTTGCACCATAAATTTCTGCTCTATTTCTAAAACTTTGTTTCTGATAACTTAATTCACCATAAAAATAAACTTTTGGCTGTTTTATCATCCATGAAAAGTTTACAACATTAGGTAGGTAAGCTGGACATAAAGCAAGTTTCATACTAATTTTTTATTTTTCCTCCTTCGATAAAAAACAAATCCTTGCCAAATTACTATGGCTCCTATAAAGTGAGGAAAATAAGAAGTTCTCTTTCCTGGACCATCTACAGTCGTAAATACTCTATCCCAGCGAATTTTCCAATTTTTAATTCCATCATTTATACCTTTAATACTAAACCATATGAAAACTGGTTTACCAACAATATGGTCATCTGGAACAAAACCCCAAAAACGGCTGTCTTCAGATTTATGTCTATTATCCCCCATCATCCAATAATAATCTTTTTTAAATGTGTATTTTGAAGAGCTTATTCCATTTATTTTTACTCCAGACGGAGTTAATTCAAGTACATTATCCTCATATTCACCAATAATTTTTTTGAATAGAGAAAGATTTTTTCGGTTTAATTCAACAGTCATTCCTTTTTTAGGAATTACAATTGGCCCAAAGTTGTCTTCATTCCAATCAAACGGAATTTTATTTGGAAAAAAAGCTTCATTTGGAACGTTTATTTTGTTAATCCTTCTTACAACACTGTCAATTCCAGGAAGTTTTCTTAAAGTTTCAGCTTCTCCCAAAGTCAAAGTAATTTCCTTTTTTAATTCAAGTATTTCACTAACCTTAAGCCCAGTTTTATATATTACCTTGCTTGGAAGTCCTTTACTTTCTGTTATTACTTTAAAATCCTCCCGAGTATTGCCTTTTCTTCCGATAATATAGGGTAGTATTTGCTTATAACTCTGTTCAGTGATATTTTCAATTTTGTATAAGCGAGTGTAATCTGAATAGCCTTCGACCCCCAACTTCCTGGATGAGACACCTTTTTGACTGTAGGCATAATGAATGTATTGTATTTTTGCTCTTTCGGGCAAAACATTTTTGGATCCATTAGTAAAAACTAAACCATTTATAATTTCAAGAGTATCCCCAGGGACTCCGACACAACGTTTAACATAATTTGATTTTTTGTCTATTGGTTTATCTACCCTTTTTTCCTTGACAAAGAATTGACGAACTGTGTCGGCTGGCCAACTAAAAACTACAATTTCGTTACGTTTTATTTTTTTTATGCCAGGTAATCTCAAATAAGGAAATTGTGGTTTTTTTAGATAAGAACGAATTTTTAATATTGGTATAGTGTCGTGAACCATTGGAAAAGATACAGCGGTCATTGGAACCCTAGCTCCATAATGAAACTTACTAACAAAAAGAAAGTCCCCTATAAGTAAAGATTTTTCTAATGATCCTGTGGGAATAATGTACGGCTGAATTACATAATTGTGGACTATTGTGGCTGCAACAATAGCAAATAATATAGAGCCTACTGTTTCTCCAAAATTTGTTCTCTTTTGTGAACTTATATTTGGAATATATTTCTGATTTCTATTGTAATTTAATGTATAAATGTAGAGTCCAAGAGTTATAATTACTAATGCATTATTTTTTAGTGAATTCCATCCAAAACTTCGAAGAATTTCTACCCAGATGACTATGAACATAATTAGGTTAATTGTAGGAATAAATAAGAGTATAACCCACCAGGTTGGCCGTCCAATAATTTTCATCAATATATATGCGTTATATACTGGGATTAGAGCTTGCCAAGAATGAAACCCTGCAATCTTATATAGTTTCCAAGTACCTAAAAAATGAACTATTTGTAAAATAAAAAAGGATAAAGTCCATTGAAGTAAAGTCATATTGGTTTTTTTTCAAAGATAATAGTGATCATTACAATTCTATCCAAAGTATTGTTAAATTTTTAAGACATCATTCATACTGAAAATACCCTTTTTATTAACTAACCATTCTGCTGCAATTACTGCACCTAATGCAAATCCATCTCTTTTATAAGCCTCATGTTTAATTGAGATTTCATCTAGCTTAGAAAAATAATTAACTGAGTGTGTTCCGGGATTATCCCCATCTCTAATTGATTCTATTTTTAAGGATTTTTTATTTTGTGTTCCTAACTCCCATTTTTCATATTCTGAATTATTAATGATATCTTCAGCCAAACTTATTGCGGTTCCACTTGGTGAATCTAATTTTTCAGCATGATGAATTTCTTCAATTGAAGCTCTGTAACCAAGTGTTTCAGGACTCATCAATTTTGCTAAATATTTATTCACTTTAAAAAAAATGTTGACACCTATGCTGAAGTTTGATGCATATAAAAAGCCACTATTATTTTTAATACAAAATTTTTCAACTTCAGAAATTCTATTAAGCCATCCTGTCGTTCCACATACAACAGGTATTTTATTTTCTAAAGCAAGTTTGATATTTGAAACAGCTGATTCAGGAACACTAAAATTTATAGCTACATCTGCTTCAATCAATGATCCCTTTTCATAGTCTCTATCAAGAATAAAACAAATTCTGTGCTTTCTTTTTTTGGCATATGAATCAATCATTTTACCCATTTTCCCATAGCCTAACAATGCAATTTTCATGATCTAAAATTTTAAAGCTAAACGAAGACCTCTTATTTCTTCATCGATAATTAAATTTGGTGTAACTGACAAATCCTCGCTAACATTAAATTGAAGTAAATGCGCACTTACATTTGCTTCCAATATGTTAAGCATATAGGAAAGTGCAGCTAATACTAATGCTATATCTCGATAGTTTTTATGAAATTCCATACCAAGGAGAAGTTGTTCTGTAGTTATAGGTATTGCAAGTTCTAGAAATCTATCATCAAAAAAGCCATTAAGTCTCCTTTTGTAAGCATTTCTATATTCGTTCATCTCTTTGTTATTCAAATCAAAATAATAAAGAGATGCGCCTATTGCAGAATAAATAATTGGAATTTTCCAGGCCTTTCCTAAATATGCCTGGCCTAAACCTGGTATAATTGCTGAGTAAAATGCTGCTTTGGATGGTGTTAGTGGGTCGTTAATCAAACGATTCAATCTCAAAGAACGCTTAGACTGATCAAAAATACTATCCTTTATTGTAAGATTATTTTGAATTCTTTGTGAAAAATTTATGTTACAAATTAATAGTAAGATGAGAAAAAAATCTACTGTTTTAACTTTCACCTTTAATTTTATTTAAAATATCCTGAAGTTTTTCTTGAGAATCAAATAAAATTTTCATGTAACCTTTCCCATTATCATTAGAAATTACGGAAACTGATGTTTCAAAAATTTCTTCTAGTTCAATAGCTGATTGTTTTAAAAACGGTGAGGAGTAATTATATGATTTTTCATTCGGATTTTTAATTTCCTGAACTAATTTTTCAACTTGTCGAACTGAAAGTCCTTTTTTTATGATTTTCTTATATAATTTGACTTGAACACTTAAATCGGAAATGTTTATGAGTGCTCGACCATGGCCCATTGAAACAAATTTATCTCTAATACCTGTTTGAATTATTGGATCTAATTTTAGCAATCGAATATAATTTGCTATGGTTGATCTTTTTTTTCCTATCCTATCACTCAGCTGTTCTTGAGTTAAATTAATTTCAACTAAAAGCCTTTGATAAGATAATGCGATTTCAATAGGATCTAGATCTTCTCTTTGAATATTTTCAACTAATGCCATCTCCAACAACTCTGAATCATTAGCTAATCGAATGTATGCTGGAATTTTATCTATGCCAGCCAGTATAGTTGCTTTGAGTCTACGTTCACCAGATATTAGTTGGTATTCGTCAGCTTTCATTTTCCGGACTGTTATTGGCTGAATTATTCCAAGTTCAGCTATTGAAATACTTAACTCTTTTAGAGATTCTTCATTGAAATTACTTCTGGGCTGTGAAGGGTTGGTTTTAATCCTAGATACCGGTAAATTAACTATACTAGTAATTGATTTAGGAGAATTTTTTTCTAGTATTGTTTTATCTGAATCTTTAGGATCATTTAATAAGGCAGAAAGTCCTCTTCCTAAAACTTGCTTTCTATTGGATTTTGCCACTGTTTATTTCTTTTAATTATTTCATTTCCTAATGATAAATAACTTTTTGCACCTCTGCTTGATACATCATATTTAATAATATCTAGACCAAAGCTTGGAGCCTCACTAAGTTTTATATTTCTTTGGATAATAGTTTTGAAGACCATTTTACCAAAGTGTTTTCTAACCTCTTCAACAACCTGATTGGACAATCTCAAACGCATATCGTACATTGTGAGAAGAAGACCTTCAATATCAAGTTCATTATTGTGAATTTTTTGAACACTTTTTATAGTATTTAATAATTTCCCTAGCCCTTCAAGGGCAAAATATTCGCACTGAATTGGAATAATGACTGCTTGTGCTGCAACAAGGGCATTTAGTGTAATTAAACCTAGAGAAGGTGCGCAATCAATCATGATGAAATCATACTGATCTTGAACTTCCTGGAGTATTTTCTTCAACATATATTCTCTATCCGCCTTATCGACCAACTCAATTTCTGAAGCTACCAAATCAATATGAGAAGGAACTAAATCCACATTTGTACTTTTTGTTTTAATTATAGTTTCAGAAGCAAGAGCAGTATGTTCTAAAAGTTGATAAGTACCATTTTTTCTATTGTCTAAACTTATACCTAATCCAGAGGTTGCATTTGCCTGGGGATCAGCATCAATTAACAATATTTTTTTTTCTAAAACACCAAGAGCTGCTGCAAGGTTTACCGCAGTTGTAGTTTTACCAACACCTCCCTTTTGGTTTGCAATAGCGATTATTTTACCCATATTTTAAAAAAAAAACTTTCTAAAAATACAATTATTTAATCCCTAAAAAAAGATTCTTTTAATATCATTTAATAAATATTTAAAAGAAAAAATTTTTAATTTAAAGTTCAATTTTTAATCTTGTGTTTCAATAATAAATATAGTTTCATTTTCTTTTTTATGACCATAATTCTCTCTCGCAAACCTCTCA
>ENA-OSEY01000955-OSEY01000955.1-marine-metagenome-genome-assembly--contig:-NODE-955-length-20416-cov-4.218152_pt1 | contig 20416 bp, 12 predicted proteins | sample MGYA00248465_ERZ534230 | MGnify/ENA primary metagenome ERZ534230 (study PRJEB26409, sample SAMN06344110) | marine metagenome | isolation source: Sea water from surface | place: Atlantic Ocean:Southern...
ATTTTAATCTTGTTGATACAGCAGGTATTAGGAAGAAATCTAAAATTAATAATGATCTTGAATTTTATTCTGTTGTTAGATCAATCAAGTCAATTGAAAAAAGTGATGTCAGTTTACTCATGATCGACGCAACCAGAAGTTTTGATAGTCAAATTAAAAATATTTTTTGGTTAGCTCACAGAAGAAATAAAGGTGTTGTAATACTTGTTAACAAGTGGGATTTAGTAGATAAAAATAATATATCAACTAAAGATTATGAGAAAAAAATAAAATTAGAGATAGAACCCTTCGTTGATGTACCGATAATTTTTATTTCAACTTTAAAAAAACAAAGAATTTTTAAAGCTCTAGAACTTGCAATTAAAGTATATGAGAATAGGTCTAGAAAGATAAAAACTAGTAAACTTAATGATGATTTATTGGAAATAATTTCGAAAAATCCACCGCCATCAAATAAAGGAAAGTTTGTAAAAATTAAGTTTTGTAATCAGTTGCCAGGCTATTATCCTCAATTTGTTTTCTATTGTAACTTACCAAAATACGTTAAGGATCCTTATAAAAGATTTATAGAAAATAAAATTAGAAATCTTTACGACTTTGAAGGAGTTCCAATTACGATATACTTTAGAAAAAAATAATTATAATTCTTTTCTAATATCTTCCAATGTGCTTTTTAATTTTTCAAGTTTTTTTAGAACATTGATTTTGTCAGAATCGTTTTTAATTTTTTCTTTGGCACCATCTATAGTAAAGCCTCTTTTTTTTACTAAACTGTATATTAGATCAATGTTTTCAATATCTACTCTGCTATAACGCCTTGTTCCTTTGAGATTTTTTTTTGGTTTTAATAATTCAAACTCTTTCTCCCAGAACCTTAGTAAAGATGTTTTCACGCCAAAAGCCTCAGCAATCTCTCCTATGCTGTAATATAATTTTTCAGGTAAATCTAAATTCATATTAATCTAATGACTGATTCTCTTGACTTGCTATTTTTAAAATTTCATCAAACTCATCAGCAGTTAGATTTCCATAAAAATAATTCACTGGGTTTACTCTTTTACCATCCTTTAAAACTTCATAATGAAGATGAAAGCCCTTAGATCTTCCTGTATTTCCAACATAACCAATCACATCTCCTTTTTTCACTCTTTGGCCTCTTTTTACATTATATGAATCTAGATGAGCGTATATTGTTTGGTAACCATATCCATGGTTGATTCTGATATGTTTTCCGTAACCTGAAGACCTGCTGTCTGCTCTAGTAATTGTTCCGTTTGATGCAGCATAGATTGGGGTGTTTCTGGGCGCAGAAAAATCAAGTCCTTGATGCATTTTACGGGATTTGTCAAAGGGATCAGTTCTCATACCAAATCCTGAAGCAATTCTTGTCATATCATCGTTTCTTATTGGTTGTATTGATGGAATTGCTGCAAGCATTTCTTGTTTATCTTTTACAAGTTTTTCAATTTCATCAAGTGATTTGGATTGAATAACAAGTTGTTTTGTCAAAATTTCAAGTTTTTTAGTTGTTTCAATTATAATATCTGAGTTTTCAAATCCTTCAAGTTCATTATACCTGTTAACACCTCCAAAACCAGCTTTTCTGATATCCTCATCAATTGGATTAACTTCAAATAAAACTCTGTATATATTATTATCTCTCTCTTCAATATTATCTAGTACCATTTCAAGTTGCTCTAACTTTTTATTTAGAAGCCCAATTTGAATTTCATAATTTTTTAATTCTCTAGATTGAGAAAGTTCAGTTGGGGTGTTTATTGCAGGAGTATTTATAATGATGAGAAGTGTGATGGTTCCAAAGAAAAATGATGCTAAAATAAAAGATAATGCACTTAAAAACCTTTCTTTCCTGGATGCATTGATTTTTTTATAGGATAGCGATTCTTTGTCGTAATAATATTTTGACTTACTCATAAAAAATTTACTTTTGGTTGAGTACTAGGTATTTATTTTTTTACTTTGTAAATATAAAAATTCTATTTATTAAGAACACCTGAATGAAAGCATCTGAAATAAGAGAAAAATTTATCAACTTTTTTAAAGATAAAGATCACTCAGTTGTCCCTTCTTCACCTATTGTTGCAAAAAATGATCCAAGCTTAATGTTTACTAATGCAGGGATGAATCAATTTAAAAGTATTTTTCTTGGTGAAAAAAATGATAATACTTTAAAACGTGTTGTCAACTCTCAAAAATGTTTGAGAGTTTCTGGAAAACATAATGATTTAGAGGAAGTTGGTATAGATCATTACCACCATACTATGTTTGAAATGTTGGGAAATTGGAGCTTTGGAGATTATTTTAAGCAAGAAATCATTAATTGGAGTTATGAACTACTTACAAAAACTTATGGATTTAATTCAGATGATTTATATGTTTCTGTTTTTGAAGGAGATAAAAAAGATAAACTCTCAAAAGATAACGAAGCTTATGATATGTGGTCTAAAATAGTTCCTAATGAAAAAATTATTCTTGGTGGTAAAAAAGACAATTTTTGGGAGATGGGTGATACTGGTCCATGTGGCCCTTGCTCAGAAATACATATTGACTTAAGGTCTGATTCTGAAAAATCTAAAATTCCAGGAAAGGATTTGGTTAATATGGATCATCCGAATGTCATAGAGCTTTGGAATTTAGTATTTATACAGTTCAACCGAATGTCTAATGGTGATTTAGTTGAACTTCCTCAAAAACACATAGATACGGGAATGGGGTTTGAGAGACTTGTTCGCGTGATTCAAAAAAAAGAATCAAATTACGATACTGATATTTTCTCACCATTAATTAAAACTATTGAGTCACTTTCAAATAAGAAATATGGTTCAAATCTAAAAGCTGATGTAGCTATGAGAGTGGTTTCAGATCATATCAGGGCTGTTGCTTTTTGTATTTGTGATGGACAAATCCCTGGAAATAGTGGACCTGGATATGTCATAAGAAGAATATTAAGAAGGGCTGTTAGATATGGATATACATTCTTAAAAATGAAGGATCCTTTCATTTATAAATTGGTTGATCCATTATCAGAACAGTTTTCTGATTTTTTTCCTGAGATTGCTAAAAACAAGGAACTTGTGAAAACAATAGTAAAAGAAGAAGAATCTTCATTTTTAAAAACCCTTTCTGAGGGTATACTGAGACTTGATTCTATTACAAGTAATTTGAAATCAAATATAGTTTCAGGAAAAGTGATTTTTGAACTGTACGATACTTATGGCTTTCCTGTGGATTTGACATCATTAATCTTAAAAGAAAAAAATTTAAGTTTTAATGAAAATGAATATGAATCAGAACTGGAAAAGCAAAAATCAAGATCAAGATCTGCTTCTGATATGAAAACTGAGGACTGGGTTGTTATTAACAAAACTGCTTCAAGTATTTTTAGAGGATATGAAAAAGTATCATTAAAAACTAAAATAAATAAGTACAGAAAAGTATTTAATAAAGACAAACAATTTTTTCAAGTGGTTTTGCATGAAACACCTTTTTATCCAGAGGGAGGTGGTCAAATTGGAGATTCTGGATTTTTTGAACTAAATGATGGAAAAAGATTTAAAGTGTTTGATACCAAAAAAGAAAACAATGAAATTTTTCATTTTGTTGATTCCGAAGAGTTTGAGCCTAAATCGGAATTGACAGCTCATATTGATATTAACATTAGAAAAAAATGTTCAACCAATCATACTGCAACACATTTGTTGCATCAAGCATTAAGAGAAATACTCGGTAATCATGTTGAGCAAAAGGGTTCAATGGTTTCGGACAAATATTTAAGATTTGATTTTTCTCACTTTAAAAAAATAGAGGAAACTGAATTGAACGAAATTGAGGAGTTTGTTAATAATAAAATTGATGAATCAATTGACTTGATTGAAAATAGAAGCGAAAATTATGAAGATGCTGTAAAAAAAGGGGTTGTTGCATTGTTTAACGAAAAATATGGTAAGATTGTTCGATCTGTAAAATTTGGAAATTCCTATGAATTATGTGGAGGAACACATGTTAAAAATACAATTCAAATCAGAAACTTTGTTATAATCTCTGAAAGCTCTATTGCATCTGGAATTAGGAGAATTGAGGCTATTTCTGGCCCTTCAGCCTTGGAATATCTTAGAGGAAAAAACAAAGAAATTAAAGATATATCAAATATGTTGTCAAGCAAATCAAATTTAATTGACTCTATCAAAAATATTAAAGACCAGAATAGTCAAATATCAAAGGATCTTAAATTAAGTCAAATTAAATTAATTGACTTTTATATCGATTTATGGTTGAATCAAACAGAAAAAATTAATTCATTTAATTTTTTGTTCAAAAAATTAAACTTGGAGCCATCTTTTGTAAAGTCATTATGCTTAGGCCTTGCCAGAAAATTAGAAAATCATATCATAATATTAATAACTGAATCAAATAATAGATTTAGCATTTTTTCTTCGGTTTCAGAATCTGTTGTTGAAACTTCAAATATATCTGCATCAGAAATTATTAAAAGTATTTGTAATTCTATTGGCGGTAGTGGTGGAGGCCAAGTAAAGTTTGCAGCTGGGTCAGGACCTAAAACAGATGAAATAGAATTAATTATATCAAAACTAAAAGATACCTTTTAATTATCCATTGGAGGATAAGATTCCATCACTCTGAATACAAAATTGGAAATTAATTGATCTCTTGTGAGCTTGTTAGCAGACAAAGATCCTGAACCGCTTCCTTGCCAAATTAACTTGCCTGTTTTGGAATCGACGATATCAATGTATAGAAGACCAACAACCTTAGTAAAAGGTTTATATGTTCCCGATCCATAACTGTAGTATGGGTAATACCAACCCATATAATCGTAGTTACTGTATCGGTTGATGTAAACATTTTCTTTAGCTTTTGTATCAATGGAAATAATTAGATCGGGATTTTTTGAAAAGTTATAGCCTTTGGAATTTAGGTAACTTTCAACAGAGCTTAATATTCTTTTCTTGTCAATATCAGATATTTCAAGATTTTCGATTTGCTCTTTTGAAAAAGCATAGGTTTTGTATGATGAAAAATCTGAATCAGAGTCATAATCATATGCAACTCTTACAGAACCACATGAAATTAATAAAAAAGAAATCAGAAATAAGCTGTATCTCATGTATAATAAAATTACAATAATTATGCCTAAAAAACTTTCATTAAAAACTTATTAATAATTTTGATATATGAAAGTTGGTAGTAAAATCTACTTAATTTTAATTTTTTCCTTTTTAATATCTTCATGTAGCTTATTGAAGCTGCCTGGAAAAATTCTTAAAGCACCACTCAATATAAAAAGGTCAATAACCAAAAAGCCAAATGCTAATTCAAATCAGTATGAAAAATTCATCAAGAATCTTAGCTATGAGGAGAGAAAAAAATGGTATATAAAAACATACTCTGAATTAGCTATACAACAAATGAAAAAATATAAAATTCCAGCTAGTATTATTCTAGCACAAGGAATGGTAGAGTCAGCCTCAGGTTCAAGCAATTTAGCATTAAAATCAAATAATCATTTTGGAATTAAATGCCACCAAGAATGGAGAGGTAAAAGAGTATATCATGATGATGATGAAAAAGGCGAATGTTTTAGAAAGTACAATTCACCAATAGAAAGCTATAAAGACCATTCAGAATTTTTAACAACCAGAGGACGCTACTCTTTTCTTTTCAGACTTCCTAAAAACAATTATGTTGAGTGGGCAAATGGTTTGAAGAAAGCAGGTTATGCAACAGACCCAAATTATCCAAAAAAATTAATTAGAACTATTGAAGAAAATGATCTTTGGAAATTTGATGGTTCAAAAAAACCGATGAAACGAAAAAAATCAAAGGAATTAAAAGATGTTCATACTGTTGAAAGAGGGGATACTTTATATTCTATTTCTAAAAAATATAACGTTTCTATAGAAAAGATTATGAAAATTAATAATCTAAAAGACAACCAGATTAGTATTGGCCAAGAAATAAAATACAAAGATTAGAATTTAACCTTTCAAAATGTTGTTTATTAATCCTACACAATACAATAAGTGATTTTTAACAGACTTGTTTGATGAATATTTTTTTTGAGCTTTGTTTAACTCACGTCTCAAATCTATCAAAGCACCTAAAGTAGAAGATCTAATATCTGACTCATCAACTTTAACCCTGGTAATGCTCGATGATGATCTAAAGAATGAAGGAATATTTTGATTTTCTTTCATCAAATATCCTAATCTTTGAATAAAGGCTCTTTGAATATTTCGTCTGTAAATATCAATATTTGAATTGTTTTTTAATTCACTAAAAATACCATTCTTTAAATCTGACATTAACTCGTCCAATGAGTAAGCCTCTGAACCATTCAACGCTTCATTTTCAATTACTCTGGCTAGTCTTCCAAAATCAAGAATTCTATTAAGATAGCTTGATTGAAGTCCTCTAACTTGATCCACAGCACCTGCAAACTGAATTTTATCTAATATGTTTTTATCAATCATCCATGTTGGAGTTTCAAATAAGTTTTTGTTGAGGAATTTGATACAGTTTTTTTGATGACTTTTTTCAACATGAGTGTAGACAGCTCCCTCTTGATCGGATGTTTTATAATACTGATAAACACCACCAACATTTGTAGATACATGCCCTAAGTATCTTCTAAATTGTGATAAAACTTGGCCATAAAGGTATTGAAGCTCTTCATAATTTTCACCATCTTCTGTTGTCCATTCAATAAGATTCGGAACTATTCTTTTTAGGTTTGCTATTCCATAATTACTGGCCTTAATTGCATCATTTCCTAAATCCTCAGTTTGAGAGCTTGGGTCGATACTTGAACTACCAAATCTAAACATAAGATCATCTGCTCTTTCAGTTATCCATTGATTTAAAACTTTTTTTTCATCAAAAGCATCAGTATCTAATATGGGTTTATAACCCCACATTATTGAGTAGATATCGTAAACACCAACATTTGGTGTTTCCCAGTCAGAGGGTATTAAAGCAACACCCTCGTCACCTGGTTGCGCGACATAATTAAATCTCGCATAATCCATAATTGACGGAGCAGTGCCATACTTTTTAGTGAAGGTGGCTGATCTTAGTGAATCTACGGGGTATGCACTACTACTACCAAAATTATGTGGCAAACCAAGAGTGTGACCAACCTCATGTGAACTAACAAATCGTATCAACTCACCCATAACCTCATTCTTGAATTCAGTTTTTCTGGCATCCGGGTTAACAGCTGCAGTTTGAACGAATAGCCAATTTCTGAGAAGTTTCATTACATTGTGATACCAATTAATATCTGACTCTATAATCTCACCCGATCTCGGATCACTCGTGTGCGGTCCATTTGCATTTAAGGATGGTGAAGCAAGGTATCTTACAACAGAGTAACGTACATCCTCCGGACTCCAATCTGGGTCTTCATCTTTGCTAGGAGGATCCTTTGCAATTATGGCATTTTTGAATCCAGCCGCCTCAAATGCAACTTGCCAATCCTCTATGCCTTGTTTTAAATATTTTCTCCATTTTTTTGGTGTTCCTGGATCTATATAATACACAATTGGTTTTTTTGGTTCTACCAATTCACCTGCTTTGAATTTTTCAATATCCTCATCCTTAACTTCTAATCTCCATCTGTCCAAATATTTAATTGTCTTTGCCTCTTGATTGTCAATCCCATAGTCAGTTTGACTTGTTGTAAACCAACCAACCCTTTCGTCAAAATATCTTCTCTTCATGGGTTTTTTAGGAAGCAAAATCATTGAATTATTTAGTTCCATAGAAACAAACCCACTTTCATTGTCTGATGATCTGTATGTCTTAACGTGTCTAGCTTCAATATTTTCAGGGTATGATTTTACAGATTCAATGTATGATAGCTTTGTATCCATACTGGTAAGCTTGTTAGACTTTCTGCTTCTTTGAGGATAACCAAGACTTTTTACATCTGTATTAAATAAACTGGTTACATCGATTAAAGATGAGTTTAAAGAATCATTTCTAGCTTCAATTTTAAATTTAAATATAATGGGCTCGAAATTTGAATTTATAACAGCTGTCTTAATTGGTAAACTGTCTGAAGCAAAGTTTACAAAAGAGGCTTCCCTGAGAAGAATATTCTTATTCTTTTTTTCCCATCTCAGAACTTGTTCATTCATTTTATGCGAACTGAGTCGAATTGAAACAGCCATTTTAGAGATTCTTGTTACCATCAACATATCTCTACCCAATAGTGAATCGGGGATTTCATAGTAATATTTATCATCCTTTAGGTAGACATTAAATAATCCATGATCTTTTGTTGCCTCTGAAACTATTGATGCAAAACTTTTTGCTTTATCCTTAGAATTAGGTTTAGATTTTTTGTCGTCCTGAGAATTTAAATTTTTACTGGGTACTAGTATAAAGACTAATAAAAATAGATGGATAATTCTTTTCATATTTTAGATTTTTTAAGTTAATTCAACAAAAATGCCAGAGTCATTTTTGAATACTTTTAGTAGCTTATTTTTTGTAAGAGACTTTATTGTTTTGTCCCATTTTTTATTACTTAGCTCTGCGTAATTTTTTAACACTTCAATTTCAACTTTTTTATTTTTTTTCATAAAGTCAAAAACTTTTCTTTCCTCATCATTCAATTTTACCTCATTTTTTTCAGGTCTCATTTGTGGAAAAAATATAACTTCTTGGATGGATTTATGATTTGTTAACAACATAACTAAACGGTCAATTCCAAAACCAATTCCAGATGTTGGAGGCATTCCATATTCAAGAGATCGAATAAAATCATGATCTATAAACATTGCTTCATCATCACCCTTTTCTGAAAGTTTTAATTGATCTTCAAATCTTTCAAGTTGATCAATAGGATCATTTAGTTCAGAATATGCATTAGCAATTTCACTTCCATTTATCAATAGCTCAAATCTCTCTGTAAGGTTTGTTTTATTTCTGTGTTGTTTTGTTAGGGGACTCATTTCCTTTGGATAGTCAATAATAAAAGTTGGTTGTATAAAATTTGACTCACATTTATCCCCAAAAATGGAATCGATTATTTTTCCTCTGCCCATTGTGGAATCAACCTCAATACCTATATTTTTTGCTTTTTCTGATAATTCGATGTCATTTAAATTTTCAACATCTATTCCTGTCTCATTTTTTATTGCTTCTAGAATCGGAATTCTAGGGTAAGGACCTTTAAAGTCTATTTTATTAGCACCATAAGCAACATCACTTTTTCCATATAATTCAGTAACAGTATTTTCTAATAATTTTTCAGTTAAATCCATCATCCAGTTGTAGTCTTTGTAAGCAACGTAAAATTCGAGGTTCGTAAATTCTGGGTTGTGAGTTCTATCCATTCCTTCATTTCTAAAATCTTTTGCAAATTCAAATACCCCATCGAATCCACCAACAATTAGTCTTTTTAAATAAAGTTCATTGGCTATTCTCATGTATAAAGGAATGTTTAAAGAGTTGTGATGAGTTACAAAAGGCTTTGCAGCAGCACCACCGGGAATAGGTTGTAAGATTGGTGTCTCGACTTCGACAAAGTTAAGTTTCTCTAGGAATCTTCTAATTGAGCTAATGATTTTAGATCTTTTGATAAATGTTTCTTTTACTTCACTGTTTACAACTAAGTCAACATATCTTTGTCTATATCGTTGCTCTGGATCATTAAATTCGTCATACTTTTTACCCTCGCTATCTTCTTTAGGAAGTGGTAGAGGTTTTAGAGATTTGGATAGTAATTTAAAGTCTTTTACCATTACGGTCATTTCACCAACTTGGGTTTTGAAAAGAACCCCGTCAATACCTAAAAAATCTCCAATATCAAGAAGTTTTTTATAAAGTTCATTGTATTTCGATTTATCCTCCGAAGTGCATATTTCGTCTCTGTTGAAATAAACTTGAATTTTTCCACTACTGTCTTGTATTTCTGCAAAACTCGCTTTTCCTTGTATCCTTCTTGACATGACTCTTCCTGCAATTTTAACAACTTCACCTTCTTTAAAGTTTTCTTTAATTTCAACAGCCAAGTGACTTACTGGAAAAGTTTCAGCAGGGTAGGGATTAATACCCAAATCAATAATTTTTTTCAGCTTTTCTCTTCTTACGAGCTCTTGTTCAGAAAAATTTGACATGTAAGTCAAATATAATAATATAAGATGTACTTAATGCTTATGTTTTTTATTTTTATACTATCAAATTAGTGGTGTTGAAAATCAATAAAGAAATTGAAATAAAAAAACTAGGTTTCAAAGATTACAATGAAGCATTAGAAATACAAAATTATTATCACGATAAAATTTGTAATATCAAGTTAAATAATAGAAAAAATAACACTTCTCTTTTAACCCCAAATTATCTTTTATTTGTTGAGCATAATCACGTTTATACGATTGGAAAGAGTGGAGATTATAATAATCTATTATTAAATGAAAATTCACTCAAACAAAAGGGAATTCAGCTTAAAAAAATTGGAAGGGGAGGAGACATCACATATCACGGACCTGGTCAAATCGTTTGCTATCCAATATTTGATTTAGAAAATTTTTTTACGGATATACATAAATATCTAAGGACTCTTGAATTTATCGTTGTTAAAACATTAAAAAAGTTTGGAATTGTTTCAATGGGAAGTGAGGATCACACTGGTGTATGGATAGATAAGGGTACCACAAATGAAAGAAAAATTTGCGCCCTTGGAATTAAGGCGAGTAGATGGGTTACCAAACACGGTTTGGCATTAAATGTTAATACAGATTTGTCTTATTTTGATGGTATTATACCTTGCGGATTGAAAGGCAAGGCTGTCACCTCAATGAGTAAAGAAATTGGTCGTGAGGTAAATACAGATGAAGTAATAGAAGAGCTTGTAAAGCAATTCGAAAAAGAATTTAAAAATTAGTAATTAATCTACGGTGTAGTATAGCAGCTCATCTTGATCACCAACCACAACTAAAACTGTTTGTTTTTCTCTAGTTGAGAAGTCATAAAAATTTGAAGAAAAAATAGGGAAACGTTCAATTTTTTTATTCTCACTAAATAGGTAAAGTTCCTTTGTGTCAAGATTTAGTATTGAAATGTAATTTTGATGGATCTTGGGGGTTGTATAATTTCCATAAGGAATATTAAATTCATTTTGATTTACTATTATTTTATTGTCAGTATGTATAGCTAATATATCTTGCTTTGAGACCAACCCAATTATATTTTCATTGTAAGGTTGGTATGATATTTCTCCGGAAATATCAATCCTGACAATCTCATTGTCTTCACCTTGTAAGATAAGTTTGTTATTGTGTTTAAAAACAGTTGATTGGTACTTTAATTCCTTAGGTAATTTAATTCTTTCTCTTCCCCTTCTGTCGTATATTGTGAAAGTTTTGTCCTCATAATATTGAATAAGAAAATCTTTATTTAAAATTCTTATATGATCCATTTTGTTAGCAATTGCCTTTTTTGATCTAGTTGCCTTATAACCTTTAACAATACTGAGTTTTGAGTCATACATAGATACAGTTTTTCCTTCCTGAACAACCAATCTGTAATTTTTATTTTTATCATAATCAAAAACAGACAAATATTTTTTAGACGTATTTTCCTTATTAGCGGTTTTTTTTACAATATTTCCTTTTACATCAACTATGTATAGATATTCATAGGTTAGAAAAACAAATTGTAGTCTACCATTTTTATACATATCGATCTGATAAATATCACTTATAATACTTGATTCAAATTTTTTCGACCAAATTTTATTGCCGTTCAAATTGGTTAGGATTAGTTCATTATCTAAATCTTGAAAAATAATATTCAAATCATTTGTTCTGTGATTCTTAACTAATGTTGGTTTAACGACAATATTTTGAGAATGCTTAGTTTTTGAAACTAATTCAAGTTTATTTGTTATTTCCTTGTTTTCACTAGGACTAGTAAATAAAGAAAAATAAGCAAGGTTGTCGCTAATTTCTTCAGCACTATATATGTATGCATTCCTTAAATCCTCATCATTTTTATATAAAATAAATTTTACGCTTTTAGATGGAATTTTTCTTCTAAATTTTTCAAATTGATTTTGATTTGAAAGAGTTAAATTGTTTTTATAATTCAAAATAATATTTTCAATTTCATTTTCATTTTTTCCAAACACAACCAGATTTTCAAATTTTGTAAAGTATTTAAATTTTTCAAATTCATGAAAACTCAAAAGATCAATTTTTAGGTTATTTTTTGATAATTCTCTAATTTCTTGGCCTCTGTAAAATTGACTTCCTTTAATTGATTCAATTGAATTAATTTCGTTAGAACCATCAAAATTGAGAAGAAATAGGGTGTCATTCTCAATTACTAACTCACCAACTTCAGAGACATTCTGATATATGGAATCAATTTCATAATTAATTATTGATTCATCTTGAATGATTGCGTTTAAGTTTTCTTTGACCTCGTTATATTCAAATGAAATTCTTTTAAGTTTTGAGAAATTCTCTGGAATTATATCAAAAAAATCTGTGCTTGATTTTTTTAAATTATTTAAAAATTGAATTTTTCTTTTTTCATCACTTTTTGCAAATCCCAAAACATTAATTTCATCATTTAATACATCAAATTCGTACTGCATCAAGTTCGAAAACCTTTTTACACTTTGTGGGATATCCATAAACATCAACCCGTCATAGTTTTCTTTGACAATCAAAGAAATATTTTTCGATTTATTTTGATAAAGGTTTTTAAATTTTTCAAACTCTAAGTTTGAGCCATAAGTTGAGTTTCTAATAACATTTTCAATCAAAAGTTTATTTTTTGATTGAAACAAAAAATTGTTTTTGTGCATCACATAATTAGAATTTTTATCGATATAGATGTTATCGTTACCATATTTGATGGAGTCAGCGAATTTATTTGATAATGTATCAGGAAAATCCTGTATTAAAAAATGATCTAATTTATTTTTTGAAGTATAATGGAAACTTATTAAAACTTCCCCCTTAGAGCTATAATTCTCAATTGATGAAAAATCAAAATCAACGGATTCAGAGATAAATTCTAATGTTTGAAAGTTAACATTTTCAAATTCTTTAATCGAAATTGTCAAAACTGGATCATCTGGAATTTTATCAATGATCAAACTCTTTTCTATCTCACCTGAGCAAGAAGTGATTAACACAACCAGAATAATATATAACCTATTCATTTATTTCTCAAAATTAAAAAGTTAGATTGTCAATTTCAACTGTTTATTTTTAATGTTAAATGTCATTCTATGATATTCGCAACGACCATATTTGTAAATCATTTCTTTGTGCTTTTCAGTACCGTATCCTTTATTTTTTTTCCAGTCATACATTGGAAATTGAGTACTAAGTTTACACATAATTTCATCTCTTTTTACTTTTGCTAAAATTGATGCTGCTGCAATACTTATGTATTTGTCATCTCCTCCAACTATACACTCAAAATCTATTTTTTTCTTTGATTTAAACCTATTACCATCAATAATTATTTTATCAGGCTTAATTTTAAGTTTTTCAATAGCAAGATTCATTGCTAAGTAAGTTGCATTTAATATATTGATTTCATCAATTTTTTTTGCTTCAACACTGATGATAGAATATGCAACACAACTTTTTAATATCTCATCATATAAATGATTTCTTTCTTTATGATTTATTTTTTTTGAGTCTTTAATAAATGAATTTTTATAATTTTTAGGTAAAATTACAGCTGCTGCTGTAACAGGACCTGCAAGTGATCCTCTTCCCGCTTCATCTACTCCGCATACTATTTTTTTATTGTCAAAAAGACTCAACATACTATCAATTTAAATCATAAATGCTATTAAATCAATAACTTTAGACAAATTAATGAAGAAACAATTAACAATTTTACTTTTAGTTTTCTCAATTTTTTCCTTTTCACAAGACGATACAACCATAAATCTTGAACAGAACCTAATTGATAACCCTGTTGATACTGTCAAGTCAAAATATTTCAAATTTGATACTTCCAAACTTCAATTCTTCAATGAAGAGAATGATACAATAATATTAGATACAACATTGTCGATTAAAAATTATTATTCATTCAACTTCTTAAAGAAAGATGATTTTCATTTACTCAAAGCAAATAACGTTGGGAGGTTCTACAATAAATTGACATACGAGCTTCCCAATGACAATATTCCTAAGTTGGGTTATTCAGTTAACGATGTTATGTTAATTAACAGGGAGGATGTTTTGTTTAGTAAGGTTGCGTATCCTTTGACAGAACTTTTTTTTAAGTCCGTATATTCCCAAGGACAACTGACAGATGCCTATTTCACGAGTAATTTAAACCAAGACTTGAACTTTTCTATTGCCTTTAAAGCCTTAAGATCACTAGGTAACTATCAAAATAGTTTGTTTGGTTCTAAACAGTTTAGAACAACATTGAATTTTAATGGTGAAAAAATAAGTACAAGGTTTTTTTATTTAAGTCAAAGTTTTGAAAGGAATGAAAATGGTGGTCTGACTTCTTCGTCAATTGAAAATTTTGAATCAGAGGATCCGATTTTTGATGAAAGATCCAAACTAAATGTAAAATTTGAGGATGCAAAAAATAATTACCAACAGAGAATCTTTTATTTAAAAAATAACTTTTCACTTATCAATAAAAACAATAATTCTTTTGAGATCTATCATGTCTTTGATTTTGAAACAACTAACAATAGGTATAGTCAAGACAACGCATCGTTTTATTATGGGAATCTAATTTCCGGAAATAACAATCTAATTGATCATTACAAACTGAGGACATTGTCAAACCGTTTTGGTTTAACTAAGGATAATTTATTTTTTGACAGATTGCATTTGCAATTGAATAATTATAATCTTAATTATTTTAAAGTCGAAAGTGGGATGGATAATAAAGTTTTTTCAAAAAACTTCAGCTCGTTTTCAATAAAGGCATTCAAAAACCTTTATAATTTTGATTTATCCATTGATTTAGAGCAAAAAATAAACGGCGATCAGTTGGGGAATAATTTTATTGCCAAACTTAAAAGAGAATTTTCTAAAAATAATTGGTTTACCATCTCTTTGTCACTTACACAAAAACATCCAGGATTTATTTATGAGAATTTTATAAGTGGATATGACAATATTAATTGGACGCAATCTTTAAAATTGGTTGAAAATAAATCAATCAATCTAAAAATATCAAATTCTATTTTTGGAAATATTAATGTTAATCACTCAATTATTGATAATTTTTTTTACGTATCGACAGATCAAGATTCACAAGAAATAATGGCCCCCATATTAAATCAATATGAAGGAAAAATTAAATATTCTAGTTTAAAACTTGAGAAGTCATTTGATTTTGGTAAATGGACCCTTGATAATTCAATTATTTATCAAATAATCAACCAAAATGAAGATATTTTAAACCTACCACAATTTATGTCGAGAAATACACTTTTTTTCAGTGAAAGAATTTTCAGAAACACTTTAGCAATTCAGACAGGATTAAATTTTAAAATCTTTTCAAAATATTATGCAAATGAATATAATCCCCTAATTTCAGATTTTCACATTCAGAATCAGAAAAAAATTGGTAGTTTCCCACTATTTGATTTTTTCTTTAATGCCAAAATTAGACAAACAAAAATTTTTATAATTGCTGAACATATAAATTCATCTTTTACTGGAAATAATTTTTATTCAACTCCCGAGAGTGTTTATAGAGATTTTGGTGTGAGATTTGGATTCAAGTGGAATTTATTTAACTAATGGTAAATCTCCATGAATTTTAGATGAAAGTTTCGTCGAGCCCATTAGGAATTTATCAATTTCATAGGCAGCCTCTCTACCTTCAGAAATAGCCCATACAATCAAAGATTGTCCTCTTCTCAAATCACCGGCAGCAAAAACTTTTTTATCCGAAGTTTGATATTTATTTGTTAATGGTTTTGAAAAATTATCAGCGTTTAATTTGAGATTATTGATTATTTGATTATCAGGACCTGTAAATCCAAGAGCTAATAGTACTAGATCACAGGGCCATACTTTTTCTGAGCCCTCAATCTCAACTAATTTCGCCTTCTCATTTGGTTTTTTTATCCACTCAACTTCAATTGTTTTTAATGCCTTTACATTTCCATTACCATCATTTATAAATTCTTTTGTTAAAATTGACCATTGTCTTTTACTTCCCTCTTCGTGAGATGAGCTAGTTTTGAGTGTAAATGGCCAGTATGGCCAAGGATTCTCATCAGTACGTTGTTTACTTGGTTTTGGTAAAATTTCAAAATTTACAACTGATTTCGCGCCCTGCCTGTTAGATGTGCCAATACAATCGGATCCCGTGTCACCACCTCCAATAACAATAACATTTTTATTTTTGGCATTAAGTTCATCAACTTCTCTAAAATTTTCACCAATAACTTGGTTTTGCTTCTTTAAAAAATGCATCGCTTGAACAACTCCACTTAGTTCATGACCAGGAATTGGTAAACTCCTCATTACTGTTGCACCACCACACAATAAAACTACATCATTGTCTTTTTTTAATTTTTTAATTGGTATATCAATTCCAACTTCAACATTGGTTTTAAATTTAATTCCTTCAAGACTTAAAATTTCAACTCTTCTATCAATAATAGATTTTTCAAGTTTGAAATCGGGAATACCATATCTTAGAAGACCACCAACTCTAGAATCCCTTTCATAAACAGTTACAAGATGACCTGCTCTATTTAATTGTTGTGCAGCTGCGAGGCCTGCTGGACCTGAGCCAACAATAGCTATTTTTTTACCGGTTCTTTTCTTTGGTTTTATTGGCTGGATCCAACCCTCTTTAAATCCCCTCTCAATAATATACTTTTCTATTAGCTCAATCGACACAGGAGGATTTATAAGCCCAAGTACACAGGCTGATTCACATGGTGCAGGACATAATCTGCCTGTAAATTCTGGGAAATTATTGGTCGAATGTAAAATTTTAAGAGCATCTTTCCAGTCTCTGTTGTAAACTGCATCATTAAAGTCTGGGATTAAGTTGCCGAGTGGGCAACCACTGTGACAAAATGGTACTCCACAATCCATACATCTTCCTCCTTGTTTTACTAGTTCATCATCTTTGGGTTTAATTGTGAATTCCTTGAAATTTTTTATTCTTTTTTCTACAGGAATATAATTCTCGTTAACTCTATCAAACTCCACAAAACCTCTAAGCTTACCCATAGTTAGTTAATTATTTCATTTATTTTGGACTGAGCCATCTTTTCGAGAGCTGCTTTATACTCAGTTGGCATTACTTTTACAAACATACTCCTCGACTTATTCCAGTTTAAAATTATTTTTTCGGCAATACTACTCTGTGTGTACGAGTAGTGTTTTTCTAGAAGATCTTTAATGATATCATAGTCTTGTTTATCAAGTTTCTCAAATTCGATCATCTCCATATTAAAATTATCACTTCTAAACTCGTTATTTGATTTGAATATATATGCTATACCACCACTCATCCCTGCAGCAAAATTTCTACCTATTTTACCTAAAATTAATGCTATACCACCCGTCATATATTCACATCCGTGATCACCAACTCCTTCAACAACCGCTGTAGCACCAGAGTTTCTAACGCAAAATCTTTCTCCAGCTATACCATTGATGTAGGCTTCACCAGATGTAGCCCCGTAGAGAGCTACATTTCCTGTAATTATATTTTCATGAGATTTAAAGGTAGATTTTTTTGGTACTTTGACAATTAAAGTGGCACCTGAGAGGCCTTTTCCAAAATAGTCATTTGTATTTCCCTCAATTTTCATTTCAAGCCCTTTAGTTGCAAATGCTCCAAAGCTTTGTCCAGCAGCACCCGTAAAGTTTAGTTTTAATGTTCCTTTTGGTAATCCCTTTTCACCATATTTCTTAGAAATCTCATTACTTAAAATAGCACCGACAGTTCTATCAGTATTTTTAATTGTGTAATCCAGACTCATTTTGATTTTCTTCTCAATAGCGAGTCTAGAACTTTTTAAAATCTTAAAATCAATCACTGAAGAAAGGTTATGTTCTTGTTTTGATACGTTTCTAACTGGTATATTTTCATCAACATCAGGCTTATACAATACTTTTGAAAGATCTAATCCTTTTGCCTTGTAGAATTCTACAGCATCAGTCATAACAAGTTTTTGGCTTTGACCCACCATCTCATCAATTGTTCTAAAACCTAAATTCGCCATAATTTCTCTTAATTCTTGTGCTACGAAATACATGAAATTTATGACATGCTCAGGTTTACCTTTGAAATTTTTTCTTAATTCTGGATCTTGTGTTGCAATACCAACAGGACATGTATTTAGATGGCAAGCCCTCATCATTATGCAGCCTGATGCAACAAGTGGAGCAGTTGAAAATCCAAATTCTTCAGCACCTAAAAGACATGCTATGGCTACATCTCTCCCAGTCTTCATTTGTCCATCACACTCTATAACAACCCTGCCTCTTAAATCATTCAATACAAGAGTCTGCTGAGCTTCTGCAATTCCTAGTTCCCACGGTAATCCTGCATGCTTCAATGATGTGAGAGGTGAAGCTCCGGTACCACCATCGTATCCCGAAATTAATATTACATCTGCTTTTGCTTTTGCAACACCAGCAGCAATTGTTCCTACACCAACTTCAGAAACCAATTTTACATTAATTCTTGCTTTTCTGTTTGCATTTTTGAGATCGTAAATAAGTTGTGCCAAATCTTCAATCGAATATATGTCATGATGGGGTGGGGGTGAAATTAAACCTACGTATGGAGTGGAATTCCGAACCTTTGCAATTAAAGGATTGACCTTTGGTCCCGGAAGTTGTCCTCCCTCACCTGGTTTAGCACCTTGAGCCATTTTAATCTGAATTTCAGAAGCGTTGGTTAAATAATTTGAGCTAACGCCAAACCTTCCGGAAGCAACTTGTTTTATAGAACTGTTCTTTGAATCACCATTGTTTAATTTTTTAAATCTATTTGAATCTTCACCTCCCTCTCCTGAATTGCTTTTGCCGCCAATTCTGTTCATTGCAACAGCTAAGTTCTCATGTGCTTCTTTACTAATTGAACCGTACGACATTGCTCCGGTTTTAAACCTTTTTACAATTTCTGTCCATGGCTCAACCTCTTCAATTGAAATTGGGTCAAACTCTTCAAATTTTAAAAGCCCTCTTATGGTCATGAATTGTTCACTTTGCTTATTTATTTTTTCAGCATAGGATTTGTAAGTTTCATATTTTTCTTCCCTAACTGCTTGTTGCAGTTTTGATATTGTAAATGGATTCAGCATATGTGCTTCTCCATCTCTTCTCCACCTGTAATCACCGCCCGTTTTCAGACTTGATATATCTTTCTCGCTGTTTAATGCATAATCCATTCTAGATGAAACTTCTTTTTCTAAAACGTATAGGCCTGCACCTTCAATTCTAGACGGGGTGTTGTTAAAGTACTTATTCACAAATTTTTGTCTCAACCCCAGTGCTTCAAAAATTTGCGCTCCTCTGTATGAGTGAAGTGTTGAAATCCCGATCTTGTTCATAACCTTCAAAATTCCTTTTGCGATGGCTTTATTGAAGTTGTCTATTGATTTATCAAGTTTTTGCTCATTTAAAAATCCAAGTTTGTGGTGATATTCTATAATTTCATTGACCATGTATGGATTAATTGCACTTGCCCCATAACCAAAAAGCATCGAAAAATGATGAGGTTCTCTAGGTTCAGCAGATTCAATAACAATTCCAAATTTTGAACGTTTTTTTCTTTTGATTAGACTGTGATGGACATAGGAGCAAACTAATAAAATTGGTATAGGAGCATATTTTTTTGAGGTTTTCCTGTCACTAAGTATTATAATATTGTGATTATTGTCAACTTTTTTCTCAACCTTGTCTACAATCATGTCAAGAGCTTTTTCAAGCCCATTGTGACCTTTGCTAATTTCGTAGTTCGCATTAATTGAACATGCTTTAAAGTCTTCATGATCGATATATTTTATCTTTTCAAGATCATCGTTTGAAATAATTGGATTATTGATTTTCAGCTTTTTTGCATGATCAGGAATTAAATCGAAAATATTATAATCACTGCCCAATGACAAACTTGTATCTGTTATGATTTCTTCCCTAATTCCATCAAGTGGGGGATTGGTAACTTGTGCAAAAAGTTGTTTAAAATAATTGTAAATGAGTTGTGGTTTTTTGGATAAAACTGCAAGTGGTGTATCAGTTCCCATCGACCCAATGGCTTCTTTACCATTATTACACATTGGTAAAATAATGGTTTTAAAATCCTCTTTGGTGTATCCAAAAACCTTTAATCTAGTTTCAAAGTTTAGCTTTTCTTTTGGTGATTTCTTAACTCTATATGGTAT
>ENA-OSEY01000956-OSEY01000956.1-marine-metagenome-genome-assembly--contig:-NODE-956-length-20410-cov-2.312054_pt1 | contig 20410 bp, 13 predicted proteins | sample MGYA00248465_ERZ534230 | MGnify/ENA primary metagenome ERZ534230 (study PRJEB26409, sample SAMN06344110) | marine metagenome | isolation source: Sea water from surface | place: Atlantic Ocean:Southern...
CGATTACGGCTACAGACGCAAACGGATGTAATCCTATTACTCATAATATTAACATAGCAGATAGCCCAACAACACCAGCGGTTTATGAATTTACAAATAATTTGCAGTGCTTTGGAGATTCTAATGCCAGTGCGATAGTTTTTCCGCAAAGTAGTAATATTTATTGTAGTTCAGGTTCAGGTTTTAATTTATCATCTAATATTGAACTTGTAAAGCTGGTTGGTGATAATGATTCAATAGTTAATAATACAGCTGGTCAGTGTGATCAATATGAGGATTATACCAATAGCTTTGTCACCTCATTAACTGCCGGTCAATCGTATAGCGTTGAACTTGGATTATCTTCATGTGATGCTAACTTTTTTGATGATGCTGCCAGTGTATTTATAGACTGGAACAATGATGGTGATTTTGATGATGCTAATGAATTCATTGATTCAACAATTTTGTCACTGAGCCCATCGCTACACATAATTAATTTTACTGTTCCATCAAATTCTCAAACAGGAGTTAAAAGGATGAGAGTTGTTTCATGGTACAATGATATCCCAAATAGTGCTTGTCAACAAGGTGGAGGTATATCCTTTGCACCGCCTTGGTTTGGGGCAACAGAAGACTACTCTGTTTTTGTTAATGGAACATCGAACAATTTAGCCTCAATTTTGTGGTCAAATGGTGATTCATCATTTAATGTGAATAATTTATCTGTAGGCATATACACATACACATACACTGATAGCATTGGTTGTCAGAACAGTAATTCAATTAATATTAGTTCATCTTCCCAAATAGTTGTTTCTGAAACTATATCAAATGCACAGTGCTTCAATTCAAATGATGGTTCTATTAGCCTAAGCATAAACGGTGGTATTCTTCCTTACAATGTCTCAATCACTGATTCTTTAAACAATGTTGTGAGTAGCTCATCATCTCTAACAGCAGGAAATTACTATTATACAGTCAGCGACGGAAATAATTGCTCAGTATCAAATGTTGTTTCATTATCTCAGCCAGACTCGTTAAATGTCACCAGTTCCATAACAAATATTAATTGTTATGGAGAAAATACAGGCTCAATAAATCTAACTGTCTCTGGCGGGACAGCTCCATATAATTACACTTGGAGCAATGGTGATACAACTGAGGATATTTCAAATTTAATTGCTGGACAATACATTGTAACGATTATTGACTCTAGCGCATGCCTCTATGTTGATACATTCAATGTAAGTCAGCCTAGCAATCCTATCAGTACAAACAACATAATCAACAACGTACTATGTTTTGGGGACTCCACAGGTAGCGCAACAATTAATATTTCAGGTGGTACTGCAGGTTATACCCTCTCAGCCTTTGGAAATACTCTCCCACTTATTGGAACAAACTCTTTTACTACTCCGTCAATAATTCCTGCCGGTATTTATCCTTATTTAGTTACTGATTCAAATCTTTGTGATTTTTCTGATACAATAACTATTTTACAAAATACTCAAGTTATTACCAGCTCAACAATTACTGATATATCATGCTTTGGCCTGAACGACGGAGGTGTAAGCTTAGTTATTTCTGGAGGCATTGGTCCGTATACTCAGAACTGGTTTGGTGCTGATACAAATGCATTAGGCTATGGATATCACCAATTCAGTGTTGCTGACTCGAACGGGTGTGTAATAAACGATAGTATATTTGTAAATGAGCCACAAGAGCTAACTGCAAATGCAACAATCTCTAATGTTTCATGCTATGGATTATCAGACGGGAATGTATCACTAAGCATAAACGGCGGAACAGCTCCCTACATTCAAAATTGGAATGGTTTTAATTACAATCAACTATCTGCTGGAACTTATTATTACTTAATTAGTGACACAAATAACTGTACATTTTTTGACAGTGTGAATGTTTCGCAGCCTGACTCATTATTCTCAACAAGTATTGTTAGCAATGTTTTATGCTATGGAGATAGTAGTGGATCAGCAAGTATTTCAATATTTGGAGGAACAGCGCCATACACTCAAAACTGGTTTGGTGTTAATAATAATTCTTTACAAGCGGGTAATTACGTTTATATTTTAAGTGATACAAATGGGTGTGTATTTTTAGATAGTGTAATAATTAGTGAACCTGACTCAATTATATATTCAATCAATCAAAGTAACTCAACTACATGCAATTCTAATGATGGTTCAATTAACTTAAATGTAATTGGTGGGATCTTACCATATTCGTTCCTATGGAACACTAACGATACAATTGCAAATATTGATTCATTAAGTGCGGGTAATTATTACATATCATTTAATGATGCTAATGGATGTAGTTTCAGTGATACTGTAGTTCTTACTCAACCATCCAACGGATTGTCACTTAATTTAACTACTTCTAATTATAATGGGTATGGAGTTTCATGTCCATCAGCATTTAATGGATTTATTAACACATCAGTATCGGGCGGACTAGGTTTTGTTTCCTACTTGTGGAGTACATCGGACACAACAAATAGTATTTCAAATCTTTTCTCAGGAACATATTCACTTACAATAACTGACTCAACAGGCTGTTCACTTACAGATAGTGTTAGTTTGGATGAACCATCACAAATTACAGCGCTAAGTACTGTATCTGATGTATTGTGTAATGGTGATAGTACTGGTTCAGCAACAGTGATATTTGGTGGTGGAGTGCCAGATTATTTACTTGGATGGAACGGATTTACTTATCCACTTATTGGTGGCTTGAATGTTTTTACTACACCAATTGGAGTGCCTGCGGGTGTATATCCATTTAGTGTTAGTGATTTAAACGGTTGTACATTGCTTGACACAATCACAATCAATGAGCCAAATCCAATTTCAACGATAAATTCCATATCAGACTACAGTGGATTTAATGTATCATGCTTTAACGACTCTAATGCAAATGTAAGTTTTCAAATCAACGGAGGAACATCACCTTACCAGTTTTATCTTAACGGATTACTAGATACGACATTGTTTATTGATAATTTATCAGCAGGTGTTTACACAGACTCAATCATTGATGCAAATGGATGTATTTTTACTGACAGCTTGGTTATAACTGAGCCAAGTGAGATTACAGCGAATCTCATCTCTAATGATATTTCTTGCTATGGTAATTGTGACGGATTTATAGGTGCAATAGTTGGTGGTGGAGCTTCACCGTATAGTTATATGTGGAACAATGACAGTACACTAACAAATGATACAATTATAAATTTATGTGAAGGGAATTATTTTGTGAATATTACAGATAATAACGGATGTTTAATTTCTGATACATCACATATTATTGAGCCAGACTCAATTATTTTCTCAATTGACTCAGTGGCAGATGTATCAATTTATGGAGGTAACGATGGATTAATTATTTCAAGCGCAACAGGTGGATATGGAAGTTTTATATTCTCATGGCAGGGTCCAAATGGATACTTCTCGAATAGCTCTTCGCCAACGAACCTATATTCTGGAACTTATAATGCAACAATAGCTGATTCTGCAGGATGTATTGTGACTGATTCAGTATTTATTGATCAGCCCCCATCATTGACATCAAACTTAGATACAATTATAAACACATTATGTTTTTCATCTTGTGATGGTTCTATACATATAACTCCAGACGGTGGAGATTCTATATACTTCTATTACTGGACAGGCCCCAATGGATTTATATCATTTTCTGAAGACTTAGACAGTTTATGTGCAGGTACATATACTTTATTTTTATCTGATACAACTGATACCCTATCTTACACATATGAAGTTCATGAACCAAGCCAATTAGAAATAACTATGACCGCGGATACTATCACTTGTTATGGTGGGTCAGCTATAATTTCTGCATATCCTTTTGGTGGCACAAATCCATATTCTATTTTATGGGAAGATAGTTCAACAACAACTTCGACTATCGTTCAAGCTGGATTGTACAATGTACAAGTTGTTGATGATAACGGATGTACCAAAATTGATTCTATTATTATTTCACAACCTGATTCTATAAGCTTATCTGCTAATGTAATTGACATTAGCTGTAATGGTCTTTCAGATGGAAGTGTTAGCATAAGTGTTGACAATGGAGGAACAAACCCTTTCTATTACTCTGATGACAATCTTGTAAGCTTTCAAACTAGTAACATATTTGATAACTTAGGACCTGGATCAATCACAATAAGTGTTATTGACCAAAATAGTTGTACCAATCAAATCACAGCTATAATTAATGAGCCATCACTTATTACTGGCAGCGTTTCAACAACTGATGCATCATGCTATGACGCCTGCGATGGAACTGCAACTGCAACAGTAGTTGGAGGTACTGCTCCTTATTCTCAATCCTATCTTGGAAATAACCCCTCATCTTTATGTGCTGGACTATATAATTTAATTATTACTGACAATAACGGTTGTCAAAGCACTGTGTCTTTTACAATTGGAGAGCCAAATCCCGTAACAGTAAATGTTTGGCAAGATGGTGGCACTTTAATGGCTGAATCTGGCTTTATTTCTTATCAGTGGTTGGACGAAAATGGAAATTTAATCAGTGGTGCGAATAGTTCGACATTTACTCCATTATCTTCTGGCAATTACTTTGTACAAGTAACTGATTCAAACGGATGTTCAGGTACTTCCGTTGCAATTTATTTTGAAGGTACTACCTCAGTAGATGATATTTTAAACTCAATTAGCCTTTATCCGAACCCAACAAGCGGAGAAATATTTATTTCAACATCTGAACAAGCAGAAAAGGTTTCGATTTTAAACGTAAGTGGATTAAATATGCTAGAAATCTCTGTAGATGATATTAGTAGTAGAAAAATTAAACTTGATTTACATGACTATTCTAAAGGAATTTACTTTGTAAAAATTTCTTACCAAGACAGACATATAATAAGAAGATTTGTACTTCAATAAAATTTCATAAATTGCAAATCAAAAATACACTAGTACTATGAGACTTAAAATCACAAAATTAATTGTAGCTTTTTTATTTATTTCATTTAACGTAAATGCATCATTGGATAGTAGTATTACATCTGGTCTTAAAGCATATGATTGGTCCCCTATTTCAAAAGTTAAGAAGGTACTGCAGTATGAAAACACAAAAAAACTAACTAAAAGATCTATTGATCAATCAAAAATTGCTAATCAACATTATGAAGACGGTGTAAGCTTGATGAAAAACAAAGAATACAATCAAGCAATAGAAGAATTCAAAAATGCAATGAAAAGATATAAAAGAGCTAAAGTTTCTGACAATGCATTAAACTATGTGAGAACCAATATGGCTCTTTGCTACGCATTCACTGGTAATAAGCAAGATCAAGCTGTTAGTAAAAGATTTCTGGGTCTTCTGACTAAAAAAATATACAACGAAAATGATTGGAGCTACAACATAGCAATCGCATATAATAAAATTGGTGAGTCTGTTGAGGCTGCCAAAATTCTCAGTTCAATAATTAGAGACGATAAAAATAATTTTCAAAGCTATGTTACTCTTTCAAGTATATATGAAGATTCTGGAAATGAAAAAGAGTCTGTGAAAGTAAAGGAAAGGATGCAAATAGCTGAAGCAAAATTTATCAAAAAAGGAAATAAACCTAAAAAAGAAGAAAAAAATAATAATAAAAAAACAAAAAGAAATTACGCTGGTGAAATGCCAAACGTAACTAAATTAATTATTTCAAAAAAAGATGATCACTTACAATATGATAAAATCAACAAAATTGATGAAAGAAGCATGATATCAATTCAAGAAGGAATTAAAGAATATAATTCAGGTGTTGATTTACTGGCTAATAAGAATTATTCTGATGCTCAAACAAAATTAAAAAACTCTGTCAAAAAACTTTCTAGAGGAAAAATTAATGAAAACGGTTTGAATTTCTCAAGAGCAAATCTATCAATTGCCTTATTAGCAAGTGGTGAGAAAAGAGCTACTGGTCAAGCAAAAGGATATCTAAAGAACTTAACAAACAAATTATATAAAAATAGAATTTGGACGTACAACATGGCAGTAGCTCATTATGACTACTCGTCAAAAGTTAAAGGAACTCAATCAGATGAATATTTGAAAAAATCTATTGACCTATTTAAACTTTCTATAAAGCAAGATAAGTTGTTTCTTCCAGCATACTCAAACCTAATTTACATTTACAGAAAAAATGATGAACAATCAAAAGCTAACAGAGTAGAAAAAGCATATGAAAATGCAAGAGAGGATCTAATGAAATCTTTTAGCAAACAAGACCAAAAAAGCTCCGGGTTAAAAGATCCTTACATTTTTAGAGTAAATTTAGGCGTCTTCACTGAAAACAACACTCCATTAGATCTTTTCGATGAATCTAACTTAATTTCAGTGCCAATTGATGATAGTGAAACAATGTTTATTTCTGGCCTGTTTTTTAATCTTGATAAGGCAATTGAATATCAAAAAGGCATGAAAAAAAGAGGTTACGAAAACTGTTTTATTGTCGCCTACAAAGACGGTGAAAGTTTAGAGTTTTGAGATTCTATCTATCGTAATAATAATTAAACAAATCAGTCTTTAAATAAATTCCAAAGTATGATTCATTTGAGTCAGAGTTTTCGTTGACTAATGTTCTTGACCTTACAAAAACACCAACTTTCAAACTATTAGTCTCATCAACCAAATATGCAAAATCTAAAGCTAAATTTGTTATGTCAGTCTTAATGCCATTAAACATATCAATTTCATAATCAGATGACCTAAGATTATAATCTAAAAAAATATCATTGCCGTATGAAATATTGATATTTTCAAAGTCATCTAACCCAACTCTTGCAAAATTGTATTTAAAGTTTACACTAAATCTTTGATAATAGTAATCTAATTTAACTATAAACTCATCAAAATTAGCACCAAGTGGATGAGCTAATGGTTGTGCATAATGTCCATATGATGAGCTATTCCAATGTGAATATGTGTATGGTCTAACTAGGTTGTATTCCAAGTTTGTGTTAAGTCCAATAATTTCTAAAAAATCAAGAAACTTATAACCAATTTGATAACCATATTTATTTGCCCAATAACCATTATTTGATTTCATTTCTTCTAATGTAAATTCGTCAAGAATCAATTGAGCATATAAAAACTGGTTTTTAAATGTATTGATCTTTAAATCTATTCCAATTAAAGCATTGTCAGGAGATCCTAAGGAATATTCAACAGGTCTATAAAAAATTATCGGATTTAAGTAATTAATATCTAAGGAGCTTACACCTGGGGCATGATTTTCAGCATAAATTATACTTTCAAAAACACCAATTTTTATTCTATCATTAATCTCACATTCTAAAAAATGCAAGCTCATATATTTTCTACTCCATCCTTGATAGCCATCGATTATCGATAATTGATTGTTTCTTATATCCATAAATTCTGTGTAGAGATTGGTATATCTGAAAATTCCCAAATTAGTTTGTAATCTTAAAAATGGATAAGAAAAAGTATTGTCTGATAGAATTAATGATCTGTACCCATTTCCAATAAAGTGTTTACCATGTCCAAATTGGATAGTAAGATTATTATTTATCTTGTAATTAATATAGCCCTCAGAACGAGAGTAATCAAACCCCCTATTTTTGAAAGGTCTAGCTTCACCTTGTCCAGGAACAATTTCAACTCCAGGTAATCTGGTAAATCTAACTATTGAGTCTAAGTAATTTGGGAAAAAAGATTGATTTTCTAAAAAAAAAGATTGAAACTTAATCTTATTTCCAACAAATCCTTTTAATAGTAATCCTCTGCTGTTGTTCGAGTATGAATCTTCTTTGTCTATTGAGTATGAAAGATTAAGTAGAGGAGATACTACAAAACCAAAATTTTCTTTCGCATAAAAAAAATTCAAAAATTTATTATCAATTAATTCATTATTATTTTCGTTGTACAGAAAATTTAAAGAGTCAATGTCATTAAAAATTAGTGGTTTAAAAGTGGTGTTAATTTTTTTACTAACAAGCTTTTTTTCAACTTTCCCAAATTGTGTGTGAGAATAAAAATGGGCTTCAACTTGAGCTTTAATATTAATTGAAAAAAAAGTGAAAAGTGAAAAAAATAATACAAAGATTTTCATAAAAACTAAGTAATTATATTTCTCAGATCTAAATTTTTTATTTTAAAATTATTTTCTTTCAGTTGAAGTAAAAAACTTAAAATAGGTAACTTGTTTAAATCTTTATTTGACAGTTTGTTGCCTAAAGCAGATAATGTGTTAACTCCCTCTGCTAATACGTTTCTTCTTTCAGTAAAATTATGATTTAATATATTTTTTCCAAATGTTCTATTTCTACTCATGTCACTTAAAGAAGTCATTGAAATATCACTTATTCCACAAGAACAGAAGAAGGTATTAACTTCTCCTCCAAAAAGTTTCAATAAATATTTAATTTCCAGCAATATTTTAGAAATGCAAAGAAACCTATAGTTGCAAGAGTTATTGTCATAATCAACCATACCAATAAATATAGAATAAACGTTCTTTAAAATACTTAGATACTCAACACCAATAACATCTTTTGAGAAATCTAATTTTACACATGTATCTTTAAATATATCTAGAAACAAATTTTTATGTTTTTCTAATGAATATCCTAGCGTAAAGATAGTAGTTGAAGAACTAATAAGTTCTGAAGCAAATGATGGTCCCTTGAGAGTTAGTATGTGGTTCTTATCAAATGATATTTTTAAAAACTCGTAGACAGTTAGATCTTTGATTAACCCTTTAGAAAGATTAACAATTAATGTTTTGTTGCTTACGTAGGTAAAAATATCTTTTGACAGATCGGCGACATTTGACGATGGTATTGCAAAAAACAAAATATCAAAATTTTCAATGGTTTTTAAATCATTTGTTGCTTTTAAGTTTTTAGATAAATTATCAGTATAAAACTCAACTTTTTGATGACTATTGATTGAATTAACTTTTTTGCTACATCGAGAAAGAACAATAACTTTATTTTTTTTGTTGAGCGATAACTGATTTGCAATTGCTATTCCAAATTTTCCGGCTCCTATTACTCCAATATTCATAACTTAATTTACTAATATCTCTCTGGAATAACCGTTTACATATTTGAGTAAAATCGTTTTAATTTCTAGCTCAGACTGATTTTTACGAGCTGTAATAATTTTATCTATGCAGTCCTCAATTACTGAAATATCTAAACATTCTTCAGTAGCTTGCATTATACTCGGATGTTCTGATTGAACAACATCATTACCAATTAACAATTCTTCATAAAGCTTTTCTCCTGGTCTAAGACCAGTAAATTTAATTTTTATATCACCAGTAGGATTGTTATCATCTACTGGCTTAAGTCCACTTAAGTGAATCATTTTAATAGCTAAGTCTAGTATTTTAATAGGCTCACCCATATCAAGAACAAAAACATCACCTCCTCTAGCCATTGAACCAGCTTGTATGACAAGTTGTACTGCCTCAGGAATTGACATAAAATATCTAGTTATATTCCTATGAGTAATTGTAACTGGACCACCTGAGTTTATTTGTTGCCTGAACAAAGGGACAACTGATCCAGCAGAATCAATGACATTACCAAATCTCACCATTGAAAAACATGTATTTGTTTTTATGGAAGAAAAAGCCTGCAGTACCATTTCTGAGAACCTTTTTGATGCTCCCATAACATTTGTTGGTCTTACTGCTTTATCCGAGCTAATAAGTACCATGTTTTTAATATTTTCTTCATGTGCAGCTTTTGCCAAAAAATAAGTTCCAATAACATTGTTATAAACACCTTCTATTGGGTTTAGTTCTACCATAGGAACATGCTTATATGCTGCTGCGTGAAAGATAGTATCTATTTTATATTTTTTTAAAGTTGTTTTTAGTTGTTTATAATTTGTTACTGTTGCAAGTAATGGGACAATTTTAATATTATCATCTTTGTTTAATTCTTGATTAATTTTATAAAGATTATATTCTGAGTTTTCATAAAAAACAATTGTTTTTGGCTCTAACACTTTTATTTGTCTACATAGCTCAGATCCTATACTACCTCCAGCTCCAGTAACAAGTATATTCTTTCCAGTAATATTTTTCTCCAACAACTCTTTTTTGGGACTAACAACTGCTCTATTCAAAATATCATTTACCTCAACATGCTTTATATCATCAGTTGTTAAAATATCATCATTCAATTTTTCTATTGATGGTATTTGCTTAACTTCAATTGGAAAATTTGTAAGGATTTTAAGTAGTTCTTTCCTTCTTTCATAATTAATTGATGGAATTGCTAAAATTAATACAGAGGCTTTTTTAGTTTTTATCAGCTTACTAATTTCCTTTATTGAATATACCTCAAGACTTCCTATAAGAGAACCATATTTTGATTTATCATCATCTATAAAAGCAACTGGAGAAAAAATTGATCCCTTTCTTATAGTTTTCAAAATTTGAATACCTGCTGACCCAGCACCATAAATTATTGTTGGTTTTCCATCGTTAAGAAAGTGAAACCAAGAGTAAAGGTAAGCCTTGGAAAGAAATTTATAAGCAATTATTAATATGTTAGAAATACACCAATAAATGGGAATGATTGAATTTGGAAGAAGTGTTTCCTTGAAGAACCACATAAAAAAACCATGAATTAAACATGACATCGTAGTTGCTAAAAAAGTATTCAAGATGAAACGCGTTCCAATATATTTTAGTAGTGTTTTATAAAGATTTAGCCTTTGGAAAATTAAAATAGTTAATATAGGTAATGATATAAATATCCAATAGCTATCAAAAATTTCTGATGGAAATGCCTTGCCCATTCTTAAAACGAATGAGAAATATATTGCAACAACTATAAACAGCGTATCAAGTAAAACTAAAAATATTTGTTTCTTTCCCCTATTTAAATTTAATAATCTAGTTTTCATTTGCTTGAAATTATGATCTGTGATATTTTACTAATTTGCTCCTCAGTTAATGTTGTGCCAGAAGGCAAACATAATCCCAAATTAAAAAGTTTTTCTGAGGAGTTGTTATTGTAAAATTTATACTGTTTATATAGTGGCTGAAGATGCATTGGCTTCCAAATAGGTCTTGATTCTATTTTATTTTCTCTTAGTTTTCTAATGATTTTTTCTTTGCAAAAACCATTTTGTGAAGATACTAAAATTGTAGTAATCCATCTATTGGAATAGAAATTGAGTGGTTCTTCCAAAAATGAAATTTCCTCAATATTATTTAAATATTTCTTGTAGAGTGAAAAATTCTTTCTTCTTATTTTTATTTTTTTGTCAATTTGCTCAATTTGACCTAATCCAATTGCTGCTAAAACATTACTAATTCTATAGTTGTAACCAATTTCTTTGTGTTGATAATGAATGGTATTTTCTTTTGCTTGACTTGATAAAAACTTAGCTTTTTTACTATGTTCAAGGCTGCTTGAAATTAAAGCTCCACCTCCTGATGTAGTTATAATTTTGTTGCCATTAAAAGATAATACTCCAAAATCACCTATTGTACCTAGAGGAATGCCATCATAATTTGAACCTAAAGCTTCTGCTGCATCTTCGATCAATGGAATATCATATTTTTTTGATATTTCTTTGATCTCATTAATCTTCGCTGGCATTCCATATAAATGAACTAAAATTATTGCTTTGGGTTTTTTGTTGATTTTTAATGAATCATTAATTGCTTTTTCTAGTAAATGCGGACACATATTCCATGTCTCTGTTTCTGAATCAATAAAAATTGGTTCAGCATTACAATAAAGTATAGGATTCGCAGAGCCCACAAAAGTCAAACTTTGGCAAATAACAAAGTCACCTCTTTTAACTCCAAGTATTTGCAAGCTTAGGTGAATAGCAGCTGTTCCTGATGAAAGTGCCACTACATTTTTTGATTTTAAAAATAAGCCCAATTTATTTTCGAATTTATTAATATGTGGACCTGCTGGAGCTATCCAGTTAGAATCAAAAACATCACTAACATATTTTCTTTCATTTCCACTTAAATCTGGAGGTGATAACCATATGTCAAAATCACTCATTAAAAAATTCTAAAAATTGTTGCGAATATAATCTTTAAATCAAGAAAAAAACTTCGGTTATGAAAATAGTCCATGTTTATTTTGACTTTATCTGGAAATATTACCTCGTCATTATATTTTTTTGGATTACTTTTTTGCGATAAAATATACTCCTCATTGTAATATTTTAAACTTGCAGGTCCTGTGATTCCTGGCCTCAAAGCTAGAATTTTTCTATTAGCACCTTTAAGTTTATCAGCATATCCTTTAACATCAGGTCTAGGGCCAACAAAGCTCATTTGCCCAAAAAGCACATTCAAAATTTCAGGTAATTCATCAATTTTTGTTTTTCTTAAATATTTACCAATTCTTGTAATTCTACTATCATCAGAAACAGTGATAGTTATATTTTCATTATTTGTTTTCATCGTTCTGAACTTTATAATATTGAACTCTTTTGCACCTCTTCCAATTCTTTTTTGCAAGAAAAATATTGGAAATCCCGAGTCAATTACGATTAGAAATGAAACTAGAAGAAATAAAGGAAACAATAAAAAAATAGCAAAAACGGATAACAATATATCAAAAGTTCTTTTAAGCATCATATCCTTTTTTTTAGTGCATTAAAAGCATAATGCATAAAGTTATAAAATGAATCAATAAGATTTAACCTCTCATAGTTTCTGTAAACACGCCATACATCAATTGCAGCAAATAATTTATTTTTTGTATTTGAATTACTTGATAATCTATATGATGCTAAAACTTGATTTAATCCAAAAGCATATCCTTCATTTTTTAGGATATCAAGCCAAAGAAGCATATCATGAGATGTTCTAATATCTTTCATCAAAGGAATTCTAATGTTTTTTGTATCAATTATTACTGTTAAACATCCTATAATTGTATTTTTTAAATATTGACTGTGTGATATCTTTTCAGGTACGGAGATAACTTTATTAGTTGGCTTACCACTATTATCAATAATATCGTATGATGTAAATGAAAAGAAAATTTTATTGGTTTTCATAAAATCAATTTGAAGTGATAATTTATTACTATACCACTTATCGTCACTATCTAAAAATGCGATAAAGCGCCCTTTGGCAGATTTTATTGCATAATTTCTAGCCATTGCAGAGCCAACATTTTCTTTCAGCTCAATTAATTTAATTCTATCCTCTGAGGACTTTTTCTTTTTTATGAGTTTTACACTTTGGTCAGATGAGTTATCATCAATTATTATCATTTCCCAATTTTGGTATGATTGATTTACAACAGAATCAATACAATCGCTAATATATTCAGCAGAATTAAAACAAGGTGTAATTATTGAAACTTTATCTTTCATTTCTAAATATTTCATGTTGCTTTAAGACAACGTATACTTTATGAAAAAAGTTTATCTTAATTTTTGATAGAAGAAATCGAAATGGGTAAATTAACTTTATTATTAACTTTATTAAAGGATGATAAATTATTTTTAAATCACAATATGCTTTTCTAAAGTAGAATTTTTCAACTAAAAAATTCTCTACGTTAGTATTATGTAATATTGACCTAGCTCCCTCGCTAACATATTTTAAATTACTCAATGAAAGATAATATTTATTCATCACAAAATATAAAGCATAGCTAGTGTAAAATTTTAGGTAATCAGAATTAAATTTGATAACTGAATAATTACAATGACCCTTTAATGGATCAACAATTGCATATGCAACTAACTTACCATTTTCCTTTAAATTGACACCCCAAAACTCATACCTACTATTAAGAACTTTAATTGAATTTTCAAATTCAGCTCTTTTCATTGGTCTGGCTAATGTCTTATATCTTTTAACTGCATTAATGTAAACATCATAGCCATCGGTAATTAATATTTCTTTTTTAATCTTTTTGACACTATTTTTTTTTAATGCTCTTCTAATTTTACTTCTTGTATTGACACTATAATCTTCTAAATTATACTGTTTATCGCATATGACATACCAAAAATTTTTTTGTTTAGACTTATCAAAATTTTCAACCCATCGTGCAAAATATGAACGAGTTTTAATGATTCTTCCAGTAATGTTTTTTCTACTTTCTTTAATATTAATATGAGGAGGGTCAACAGGAATAATTGCTCCATTATATTGTTTCCAACTTTCTTTCATTCAACTTTCAATATTTTTCTTCTTAAAGTAAAGAAAATATAATAGCTTATTTTTAAAATAATACTAGCTTTATTATTGCAAATATTATCAACTGTCTTTTCATTTTCTTTAGTAAAATAATTTTTCCAATTTCCAGATTTACCAAACCTTAACAATTCCTTTCTTTTTTTAGAGTCAGTTTGAGAGTAGTACGTCAACTCTCCATTATTTATTTTTTCTCTCATGTTTTCAATGCTTGTTCGTTTTTTCAAGACTGTAAGTTGACTTTTATCAAAATCTCCTAAATCTAGATATTTTGAAATTTTATTTACAGAATCTTCAAAATTATTAATTAAATCACTATACAAAAATGAGTTTTTCTCATTTGAGAATCTGCTATAAAGTTTTCTTAAATTAAGAACCTCATAAGCCTTTAATTTGCCAATAAAGAAAAAATATGTTTGAAAACTTAATTTTAATTTACTTCTTATTTTAAAATGATGAAAATGTGAAACAATAACATCATTGATTTCTCTGTCAATGAAAAAAAACTTAATGTTATTATCAGCTTTCATATTAAAAGTTTTTTTTGATAAATAGTGAGATTTTGTTAAGTAATAATTTGTTTTATAGTCCTCATTTATAAGAAATTCATTCAATTTACTTTCAACAATTGATGTTGGTGAATTTACATTATTTGTGTATTTTTCTTTTGTATCAAAAATGTTGATTCCCTTTAATTTGAGTATTTCAGAGACTATAAAGTGCAACCAAGTAGATCCCGACTTGAAATTTCCATTACAAATAATTAACATTTCTTAATTAGTGGTGTTTGAATAAACAATAATGAAATAATAGTAAACATAATTCTTGAATCATTTAAACTTCCACTCAAAAGAGAGTTTAAAAAAAGAAAAATGAGCAAATAAAATAGCATTGGATACATTGACAGATGTTGCTGATGTTCATTCATTTTTATGAAAGATATTTTAAAAGCTTTTATCATTAAAAATAGAAACAATATAAATGAGATAAAACCATATTCATTAAAAATTTCCAAAAATAAATTGTGAGGATAAAAATGTTTTGCGTTAACTAAGTGGTATGGTTTTATCTTATTTGAATAAACTTGCCAATTACCCATTCCTACACCTAGCGGATAGTGATAAATCATTTCAAAACCTCTTTTTGTTAAATCTACTCTTGAAAGAGTAGATTTTGATTTTATTCCATGTTGAGAAAAGTTCATAAATACTCTTTTTGAATTTCCAAAATTGTATACCATTTTTTTTAAGTCAGTTGTGTTTGAATAAATAAAGAGAAATGATATTATTAATATGAAATAGAAAAATATTTTTTTAAAGTTCAATAATAAATACACTAATACTGTAATTAAAAAAGCAATCAGAGGACCTCTGCTACCTGAGGCAAGAGCAAGGGTGAAGAAAAATAACGATAACAAAAATTTTAATATAGTAAATCTTTTATGTGGGAAAGTGAATAGAATCAAAATTGATATTAGCATCCACCTACAAAAAACAATGGGACCACCTCCAAGAACTTCAAATCGTCCATTTTTAAGTTCTGACAAACTGAGCAAAGATGTAAGAGATAGAAATAATCCAACAAGAAAAAGTACTAAAAAAAGTTTCTTTACATCATCAAACTTAAAATTCTTCAAAATAACTAAGGATAAAAGTACAGTGATAAAACAAAAATTTATGAAGTTATCAATACTACCAGAGTAAGTTCCAATATCAGTCTCAAAAGTTCCATAAACTAGCCATAATAATGGAGTTATTATTATGACACTGAGATAAAAAAAAATTAAGTTCTTATTAGAATCATTAAAATATATTTTGATTTTAGAGCTTAAAAATAATGTTGAAAGAAGAATAAATGGGATTGAAAAAAAGTATGAAAAATTAAAATCAAAAACTTCTAATCTACTATCGTAAACTCTTCCAATAGCCAGCATAGCAGATGCTAGTAAAATGTAAATTAAATCAGTTACTTTATTTATTTTCATTACTAGAAATTATAAATGAATATAAAGACATGATTATTAAGAATATTGAAATTATATATGTAAAATAAATTACTGATGTAAGATGGTCTTCATTAAATAAACGAATAAATAAATACGAAATTGTCAAAAATGAAATGAATAAAATAGACATTACTTTTATTTTTGATTTGTGTTTATCCAAATTTTGAGAAAAAAAAGTTTGAAATAAAATTGATGCTATAAAAATTAATAAAAAGGGAATTGTAATTTTCTGCAAAAGGGATGAAGTAATAAGAACATCAGAAATTTTAAAAGCGCCTCTCATAAATATTATTTCGATAATATAATCTCCATAAAAATTAATAAAAGAATAGAATGATCCGCCCAAAAATATTACTAGAAAAATTGAAAAATAAGTTCTAATATTATTTTTAACAATAGAGTTGTATTTTAATATTAATGTATTAAGGTTTGTGATGATTGCGGTAAAAATTGCATTTAAAATAAAAACTGCGTATGTAAAGTAAGTTATTGTATTAGAACCATCTATTCCTGAAAAAAACTTAGTGGTTATTATTGTTAATGGCACTACATTATTTAATATCAATAAGTATATATTAAAATCAGAATAAGATAGATTTAAATTAGAACCTCTATCTTCTTTGCTCATGGGCAAGACATATGAGAAAGTAAGAGTTATAATTCCTAAAAATCTGCTTATTACTATACCAATAACAGAAAAAAATAGAGTTAAGGGATATAAAAAGCAAACTGAAACAAAAGCATTTAAAACTGATGCCTTTGCATATTTTAAAAAATTTCCTTTAGCTTGTAAAATTGTTAAAAAAACTGTGTTATAAAAATTAAAACATATAACAAAACTTAAAAAAAGGGAGACAAGAAAAAATACAAGTTTGTTTTCAAAATCAAAGAAAAAAATTACTAGTGATTGTAAAATTTGAGTGAATATGAAAATATAAATATTGAATTTTTTTACAAACGAATTTAAATTTTTCAATGAAACTTGTTGATTATCATTATAAAATTTTGTGAACTTAGGAAGCAAATTAGCTCTCAATGAATTACCAACAGTAAACTGTGATATAAAATCCGAGGCTGTTTTAATCATTAAATAATTAGCAAAAAGATTAGAGGTTCCAAAAACAAATGCCAATACTGGCTCCCTAATTAATCCAAATATTTTTTGCAAAACGTTGGAAAAAAATAAACTTGAAAAGTCTTTAATAGATTTTATTAAAGTTTTTTTTGAAAAAATATTTAAGAAATTATTCAATTTCTCTGAAATAGCAAAATATAGAACCTAATAAAAATGATATGAATGATGCTAAAATTGACCAAATAATAATATCGTCCTCAGCTTTATTAATTTTAATAAATGGCTGAACAAAAGTTAAAGAATTTAGATTTTTGGATTTAGTTATTAGTTCCTCTCTCATGTGAGATAAACTTATTATTTCATTACTCAAACTCCTATTTTTACCACTTAAAATACTGTAAGAAGAGAGATTATAATTTTGTTTAATTCCTTGAGATCTATTTGCTTTTAAATCCCTAATCTCTAATTCTATGTCCTTAATCAGGTCCTCATTACATTTTAAATATGTTTGATGATATTTTTTTATGAACTCATTTTCATTAATGTAATTTTCAAGACCAATTTGAATTTCTTTTAAAAGATCCTTTTTATAAGTAGTTAATTTTATTGAAAACTTGTTTAAAGCATAATATTTTTCATCCATATCTTGTTGATATAATTGCTCAGCTTCTATTTCTCTTATCGCTTTAGCTACATCTAAATCAACACTTAAAAGCTCAGATAATTGATTGTAGTCTTTATTTTGAGCATTAATATCAATTAAATTGATTAAATCAACGGCTGTTCTTTGACTCATTTCCTGTACTTGTTCCATTCTTTCGTACTCAGAAATTCCTGAACTACATATAGCTTCGGTTGTATAATAAGGTTTTTTTAATTTTTGAAAAGAAATTGTGGAGACAACACCTATCAATACGAATAGAAATAGAGTATTCTTGTTACGCTTAATAAATCTGATAAAGCTAGCAATTGAGTTACTGACTTGTAAATCGTCTGTCATGATAAAGAGTTATTAGAATTAATTAATACTCCCAGAGATCATGTTCAATGTTAAGTATCTCTGCCTTTATTCTGTCAGCCTCTAACAAAGCATCAAGACCAATCATATATTCGCTAATTTTTCTATCCATAACACTAGCCTCTTTTGTTATTGTTGATGAAAACATTCTTTTCCAAAACAAATCATCGTAAGTTCTTCTCTCTGCATCATTTTTCATCATATTAAAGACCTCTTTGTTGACCAATACTTCTCTTGCTTCAGGAAAATATACCCAAAAAAGTGGAGTATATGCTCCAGTCAATCTTCCAGTAACTTCGTCTTTAGCTTCTTGTAATGGACAAAGACCTAAAATCCTAACACCCATCTCAGATCTTTGTTTATCAAAATACCATTCTTCTTTTATCCTCCATTTCTTTACACTATTTCTGTCAAAAGGAACTTTATTTAATTTTGTGGTCTTCGCTTCATCAGGATCAGCTCCTTCAGCTACCGCATCCCAATCTATAACCTCAATAATTTCTTCCTTTGCTCCTCCTATTTTTTTAATTTCTTCAGATGTCATTTCTTCTCTAAATTCATCATCCATTGCTGCATTTCCAAAAGCTCTAATGCTGCCTTCTTGTATAGCAGAATAAATCACATCTATTAAACTTTGTCTATCTTGGATGGTATGTGCCACACCATCATTTTCAGGATAATAGAATGGATGGTTAATTTTTTCTCTCATATCTATTTCTCTCCAAATTTTTCTTGACCACATAACATCAGCTTGTCTGAGTGGAGAATATTTGTTGACCTTTTTATTTACATGGTGGTCTTTTCTGTATATTGAATTCATTTCGTCAACACTTAATACATCTTGCGAATAAGCTATTGAACAAAAAATGAATGACATTATTATAATTATAGATTTTTTCATAGTTTTTTATTTAATTTCAAGTACTAGAGGATCTAATCCAACAGGTTCAATATTTTTTGCATCTGTTCTTTTAGCTCTAATATCATAGATTGTTATTGTATTTCCAGATTTTGAATTTTTTATTATTCCTTCCATTTTAGAAGTAAACTTTGGTCCTTTTGCTTCAGCTTTTTGCTGTTCTCCTTTATATATCCCAGACATTCTAAATGATATAACAGAATATCTTACTCCTTTAAAATCAAAATCCTTTAGTTGTGCAAGTACTCCACCGGCATTAACCATTTTCATTTTATCAATAACTTTGCTGCCTCCAGCCTCAATTGTAAATTGCACGTAAGGCTTTGGTGGAGGAACTGGCTTTACTCTAAATTCCATCTCTCCCATCTTGGATCTTTTTCCATCAATATTTGCGAATAATGAAACCATTGCTTTTCCCTTTTTTGAAGGTCTAGCTATATATTCACCTTGTGACTTCTTAGTTGGCACAAGCTTTCCATTATTAAGTACAGCTGTAATCTCAGATGCTGCAAAACCTGGAACAGATATTTTTAAAGGGTTATCTACTTCAAGATATAAAATATTCATATTTACTGGTGACACAACAGCTGTCCTGTTAGCTACCAAATAACTTCCTTTAAATGGATATGTCTTTGTACCAGTTTCAGTCTTCATAGCAATTAGACCTCCCCATTTCTGTAACCCTTCCCTAACAGTTTTTTTTGAAAATATTCCTTTTCCGTTTACAACTCTTACAGTGTCGTAATCGCCTATCATTTGATAACTACCTAATCCTATTGAATCATATTCACCAACAAAAATTAACGGATCTTGAGTTGTATCTTTTGCAGAAATAAAAATATCTGCTCTAAAAGAATCTCCTCTTAATATAAAGCTAGATTGAGGAATCTGAATTGCCTCAGCAGATGTGAACTTTAAAGATCCAGCATCAATATTTTCTCTTAATAACTTAATTATGTCAGCCTCAGCATTTCTTATATCTGATTGCATTTTCGAGAGCAAAGTTAGTGCACCAACAGCAGGCATGTCTTCGAAATTATATTGTTCCCAAGACTGATCTCCAACTCCTTTTTGTCCAATTTTGTCGTCAGTATTTAGTGATGAATTTATATTGGAAGCTAGAACTTCATTTCCATCAGAGATAAAGAGTAAACTTTCTTTAAATGAATTGATCTTAT
>ENA-OSEY01000958-OSEY01000958.1-marine-metagenome-genome-assembly--contig:-NODE-958-length-20405-cov-3.562869_pt1 | contig 20405 bp, 20 predicted proteins | sample MGYA00248465_ERZ534230 | MGnify/ENA primary metagenome ERZ534230 (study PRJEB26409, sample SAMN06344110) | marine metagenome | isolation source: Sea water from surface | place: Atlantic Ocean:Southern...
GAATTTGAAAAAAATAATTTGACTTACGAACATAGATTAATTGATGATATGGTTGCATGTGCAATGAAGTGGAGTGGAAAATATATTTGGGCTTGCAAAAATTATGATGGAGATGTGCAATCAGATACTATGGCACAAGGTTATGGTTCTTTGGGATTAATGACGAGTACATTATTAACTCCAGATGGAAAAGTAATGGAAGCAGAGGCTGCACATGGAACAGTAACTAGACATTATAGAATGCATCAACAAGGAAAAGAAACTTCAACTAATCCAATAGCATCAATTTTTGCATGGACAAGAGGTTTAGCTCATAGGGCAAAATTAGATGATAATGATGATTTAAAATCATTTTCAGAAACACTAGAAAAAGTTTGCATTAAAACAGTTGAAAAGGGGTTTATGACTAAAGACCTTGCACTCCTTGTTGGATCTAATCAGAGCTGGTTAAATACTCAAGAGTTTATCGATAAAATTGACGCAAATTTACAAACCGCAATGTCTTAGACATCTCTAAAATTTTCTAGCAATTTTTTAAATGCATCTTCAGATTTATCCAAATTTTTTGCTCCAGCTAAAGCCATATCTTTTCTACCTCCTCCTCCTTTACCTCCCATTATTTCAGAGCATATTTTTACTAAATCAACTGCATTAAATTTTTCTAAAAGGTCGTCTGTAACACCAATAGCGATCGATATTTTACCCTCATAGCTGGAAATCAAACAAACAATTCCACTCTTGATATCTTTTTTACATACATCAATAAGATTCCTAAGGTTTTTAACATCAACCCCATCTAATTTTTCATAATAAAACTTGGAGCCTTTATATTCTTCAACTTTTCCTTGAAGAATTTTTTTTGAAACTTTTACTTTTTTAATTTTATTCTTCTTCTTTTCACTTTTTATTTTATTTTCTTCATTAATTTTATCAACCAAAGATTGAGACTTAAAAGCTAATGAACCAGTAACAGCTTCGATTCTTCTAATTCCAGATGCAACTGAGCTTTGGGTTATAATTTTAAAATTTTCTATTTCTGATAAATTACTAACATGTGTTCCGCCGCATAATTCTTTTGAAAAAGAGTCTTCACCCATAGTTAGTACTCTGACTTCATTATCATATTTTTCTCCAAACAGAGCAAGTGCTCCTGATTCAACCGCTCTATCATAAGATAAAATTTCTACCTTTACGTCTGATTTTGTATTTATAAGATCATTAATTATTTTTTCTATTTTAATCACTTCCTTAATCTCTAAAGATTTTTGATGACTAAAATCAAACCTTAATTTGCTAGCCGAAACTTGTGATCCTTTTTGAGTAACATGGGTACCTAAAACTCTTCTCAAGGCTTCGTGAAGGAGATGTGTAGCCGAGTGATTACACATAATCATTCTTCTATGTTCATCTTCAACTTTTAAAGAAACAATATCACCCTCGGAAGCTGACCCTTTTTCAACAACACCATAGTGTGCATAAATATTATTAATTTTCTTTTGGGTATCTAATACTCTAAAACTAAAATTTTTATTTTGTACAGTACCAATATCACCTAGCTGTCCTCCGCTTTCAGCATAGAAAGGTGACTGATTAAATATCAAAACAGCTTCATCACCATCATTAATTTTTTTAGAAATTTTATTTTTATGTATAATTTTTGAAATTTCTGCACTTGACTCTAGACTTTGATAGCCAAGAAATTCAGTTGAGTTACATTTACTTGAAACATTAAACCATATTGTATCAGTCTTATTATCTCCAGATCCTAACCATGACTTTCTTGCCTCCTCTTTTTGTTTATCCATTTCAAAATCAAAGCCCACCCTATCTATCTCAAGTTCATTGTCTCTGACTAAATCTTCAGTCAAATCAATAGGAAAACCGTATGTGTCATAAAGTTTAAAGGCTGTTGATCCACTGAAAGTATCACCTTTATTTAAATCTTTTATCTCTTCATTAAAAATTTTTATTCCTTTTGATAAGGTTGATAAAAATCTTTCTTCCTCATGAAAAACTGTAACTTTAATTAACTCTTCTGCCCTAGACAACTCAGGATAAGCATCTTTCATTAAATTTATTATCACATGTACAAAATTATATAAAATCGGTTTACTTATACCTAAAATATACGCATGACGCATAGCTCTGCGCATAATTCTTCTTAATACATAACCTCTACCTTCATTTGAAGGTAAAACTCCATCTGCTATTAAGAAAGTTATAGACCTTAAATGATCAGCTATAATTCTGAAACTAGAAATATTATCATCTGTATTTCTAACTTTAATTATATCTTCAATATTACTAATTATAGAAGAAAATAAATCAGTTTCAAAATTACTTACTTTACCTTCAAGAACTGTTGATATTCTCTCTAATCCCATACCTGTATCAATTGAAGGTTTAGGTAAAGAGGTTCTACTTGAGTCTAGATTTTGCAGATACTGCATAAAGACTAAATTCCAGATTTCTACAAATCGATCTCCATCTTCATCTTTTGAACCAGGAGGACCGCCTAAAATAGCCTCACCATGATCAAAAAAAATTTCTGAGCATGGTCCGCATGGACCTTCATCACCCATGGACCAAAAATTATCATCAGAAGAAATTTTTATTATTTTAGAATCAGCAAATCCAGAAACTTTTTTCCATATAGCTTCGGCTTCATGATCCTCACTAAAAACTGTAACAAGCAATCTTTCTTTTGGTAATTCAAATTCATCCACTAATAAAGTCCAAGCTAGCTTTATTGCATCTTCTTTAAAGTAATCACCAAAGGAAAAATTTCCTAACATTTCAAAAAAGGTCAAATGACGGGATGTATGCCCGACATTATCAAGATCATTATGCTTACCTCCCGCTCTCACACATTTTTGTGAACTTGTTACCTTTGCAAAATCTGGCACTTCATTACCTTCAAAGTAATTTTTAAATGGAACCATTCCTGCATTAACAAACATTAATGTTGGATCATTCAATGGAACAAGAGGGCTTGAATGTAGAATCTTATGATTATTTTTTTCAAAATAATCTAAGAACATATCTCTAATGTTAGCTGAGTTTGTCATTGTCGCCAAAATAACAGATATTCTGGAATTGGCGCAATAATTATATAAATTTACTTTTTAACAACTGATTCTGTCTTATTTTCTTCTAATTCCTGAACATCAGTAGTAGCTGAAGAAGTCCCTGTATCTTTAATAAGACCTGCACTTTCACGTATTGCAAGCTCTATTTGATTCGAAATATCAGGATTTTCTTCAAGAAATACTTTTGCATTTTCACGACCTTGCCCCATGCGCTCGCCCTCGTAAGAATACCAAGTACCGGATTTTTCAACAATTCCTGCCTCAACACCCAAATCAATTATCTCACCTTTTTTTGAAATACCTTTACCGTACATAATATCAAATTCAATAGTCTTGAAAGGTGGTGCGACCTTATTTTTAACAATCTTAACTCTTGTTTGATTGCCTATTATTTGTTCTCTATCTTTAATAGCTCCTATCCTTCTAATATCGACCCTGACTGAAGAATAAAACTTCAACGCATTGCCACCTGTTGTTGTCTCAGGACTTCCAAACATAACACCAATTTTCATTCTAATTTGGTTGATAAAAATTATCATACAGTTTGACTTTGATATAGATCCTGTGAGTTTTCTTAAAGCTTGACTCATTAAACGTGCTTGGAGGCCAGGTAAACTATCACCCATATCACCATCTAATTCTGCTTTTGGCGTTAGAGCTGCTACCGAATCAATAACAATAACATCAACAGCTGCTGATCTCACCAAAGTATCCGCTATCTCAAGCGCTTGCTCACCATGATCTGGCTGTGAAATCAATAACTCTTCGATATTAACACCTAAATTTCTTGCATAAACAGGATCTAATGCATGCTCCGCATCTATAAAACCACAAACACCACCCTGCTTTTGAGCCTCGGCTAGTACATGAAGAGCTAATGTTGTTTTTCCTGAACTTTCTGGACCATATATCTCAATTACCCTACCCTTTGGAAAACCGCCAATTCCTAAACCAATATCCAAACCAAGAGATCCACTTGGTATCGAAGAGATTTCAGCTATTGCACCATCAGAGCCTAATTTCATTATAGATCCTTTACCAAATTGTTTTTCAATTTGGCTTAATGCTGCATCTAATGATTTTGATTTATCCATATTCTTTTCTTCGACAACTTTTAATGATTTATTCATTTTTTACTCCATTTACTTAACGGTCAACTAATTCTTTGTACTACTTTTGTTCCTTTTTTGCAATAAAAATAAATAATTGAAAAAATTGAGTATTTTATAATATGTTCATGTTATGATCTTAAATAAGAAAAATAAGAAAAAAAAAATCGAATCGATCGGGTTATATTTTAATCATCTCGAAATATTTTTTCTTTGCGCTCATGAGATTCTTGAGCATCAATTGAAAGGGTTGCAATAGGTCTTGCAATCAATCTTTTTAAACTAATTTCTTCTCCAGTTTCTTCACAATACCCATATGATCCATCATCGATACGTGATAGAGCTTCATCAATTTTCATTATCAGCTTTCTTTGTCTATCTCTAGATCTTAATTCTAGGGATCTATCAGTCTCCGAAGAAGCTCTATCTGCAAAGTCGGCGAAATTAGACGGTTCGAACTGAAGATTATTAAGTGTTTCTTTAGTTTCAGAAATTATTTCATCTTTCCAATTGTTCAATTTTCTTCTGAAAAACTCTTTTTGTTTTGCATTCATAAAAGGTTCTTTTTCAGAAGGTAGGTAATTTTTTGGTAAACGAGTGGCCATATTTTTAATCAATCTGCAGGCGGTTTTTAAATGATAAATAAAAAAATCGCAACAGTTTTATAAATAAAAATAAACTTTGTTGAAATTTGTAACAGAGATAAGTAAGTTGATTGTAATTTTAATTAAATTAGAAGGTGAATAATGAAATTCGAAGGTACTAAAGATTATATTGCTACAGAAGATTTAAGAATAGCTGTAAATGCTTCAATAAGCTTAGAAAGACCATTATTAGTTAAAGGAGAACCTGGAACTGGTAAAACTGTGCTTGCTGAGGAAATTGCTAAAGCATTGGATATGCCAATTTTAACATGGCATATAAAATCAACTACTAAAGCCCAGCAAGGACTTTATGAGTATGATGCAATTACGAGATTAAGGGACTCACAATTAGGTGATGAAAGAGTTAAGGATGTAAAAAATTACATAAAGAAAGGAAAATTATGGGAGGCTTTTGAGTCTGAAAAACGCCCTATTCTTTTGATTGACGAAATTGATAAAGCAGATATTGAATTTCCAAATGACTTACTTCAAGAACTTGATAGGATGGAATTTTATGTTTACGAGACAGGCGAAACTATAGCAGCTGAAAAAAGACCTGTAGTTATTATTACCTCTAATAATGAAAAAGAATTGCCGGATGCATTTTTGAGGAGGTGTTTCTTTCACTATATTAGTTTTCCAGATAATGAAACAATGCAGCAAATTGTGGATGTTCATTACCCTGATATAAAATCTAAACTAGTTTCAGAGTCTTTGAAGGTCTTTTATGAATTAAGAGAAATTCCAGGACTTAAGAAAAAACCATCAACATCAGAATTATTAGATTGGTTAAAGTTGTTAATGAATGAGGATATAACTCCAGAAATGTTGAGAGAGAAAAACTCTAATAACATTATTCCTCCATTACATGGTGCTTTACTCAAAAATGAACAAGATGTTCATTTATTTGAAAGATTAGCTTTTCTAGCCAGAAGGGAAGATAATCAAAATTAAAAATGTTTATTAACTTTTTTCAAGAACTTAAACAAGCCAATATACCTGTCACGCTGAGAGAATACCTAACTCTTATTGAAGCTTTAAAAGCTGATATACCCCAAAGAAAAGTTGAAGATTTTTATTATTTATCAAGATCTACGCTCGTAAAGGATGAGAAGAATTTAGATAAATTCGACAGAGTTTTTGGTCATGTATTTAAAGGATTGGAAAACCTTGAAGAAATTGAAACTGCTGAAATACCTGAGGAATGGCTGAGGCTTCTTAATGAAAAATATTTAACTGAAGAAGAAAAAAAACAAATTGAATCCATGGGAGGTTGGGAAAAACTCATGGAAGAATTAAAAAAAAGGCTTGAGGAACAAGAAAAAAGACATGAAGGGGGTTCAAAGTGGATTGGAACAGCGGGGACCTCACCATATGGTGCAGAGGGCTATAACCCAGAAGGAGTTAGGATTGGTCAAAAAAATAATAGGAATTATAAGGCCGTTAAGGTTTGGGATAAGAGAGAGTTTAAAAATCTTGATGATGATATTGAGATAGGTATTAGAAACATTAAACTTGCATTAAGACGACTAAGAAAATTTGCTAGAGAAGGTGCTGCGGATACACTTGATCTTCCTGGTACAATAAAAAATACAGCTGATAAAGGATATCTTGATATCTCACTAGTTCCAGAGAGAAGAAATAAAGTCAAAGTTCTATTGTTTTTTGACATTGGAGGATCAATGGACCCTCATGTTAAGCTTTGTGAAGAGTTATTTTCTGCAGCTAGAACTGAGTTTAAAAATATGGAAAATTTTTATTTTCATAATTGTCTTTATGAATTTGTTTGGAAAGACAATAGAAGAAGGCATGCTGAGAGGCTAAATACATGGGATATTTTACATAAATACTCCTCTGATTATAAGGTAATTTTTGTAGGTGATGCGTCAATGAGTCCATATGAAATTACATATTCTGGTGGTAGTGTAGAGCATTGGAATGAAGAGCCTGGTGGTTTGTGGCTTGAGCGCATAAGTGATATATATTCCAATGTCGTATGGTTGAACCCAGTAGAAGAAAAACACTGGGATTTCACTCCATCGACACAAATTATAAACCAGATTTTAGCTGGAAGAATGTTTCCTCTCACACTCGATGGAATTGATAATGCGATGAGAGAATTAAGTATGAAGAAATAAATTATGAAAAAATATTATATTTTGTTACTTTGTTTTGTTTTTATTGGTTGCTCTACAATTTCGAAAGAGGAAAGATTGGCCATTGAAGCTAACTTAGATCATGAAGAATGTCTAAACTTAGGTTTTGCTGAAAATACTGAGGCCTATGGTGGATGTCGTTTAACTTTAAAGTCAATTAGGGCGCAAAATCAGACAACACAAGCAATTAAAAGAAATGGTCTTGATGACAGGTTTTGTCGCAGATGGTATTGCTGGTAATATGAAATCTGAAATTATAGAAACTGATTGCCTTATCATTGGCGCAGGTCCAGTTGGATTGTTCTCTGTATTTGAATTAGGCTTGTTAGATATTAAATGTCACATAATTGATATTTTGGACAGACCAGGTGGTCAGTGTGCTGAATTATACCCTGATAAACCAATATATGATATACCTGGAATTCCAGAAATTTCTGGTGAAAATTTAACTAAATCTCTATTAGATCAAATCAAACCATTCAATCCTGTCTTTCATCTATCTACGATAGTTAATGAATTAAAACGCCTTGAAAATGATAAGTGGGAAGTTGTCACTGACTCTGAAAAAGTTTTTCATACTAAAGTAATTGTTATTGCTGCTGGAGGTGGAAGTTTTCAACCAAAGAAACCGCCTATTGAGGGTATAGGTGAGTATGAAAATAAGTCTGTTTTTTATTCAATAAAAAACATTGAAAATTTCGAAAATAAAAAAATCTTAATTGTTGGTGGTGGTGACTCTGCCCTAGACTGGGTTTTAACTTTATATGAAAAGTCAAATAATTTAACCCTTATTCATAGAAGAAAAGAATTTCGAGCTGCACCAGATACAACCAACAAAGTTCTAGATTTGATTGAAAAAGGATCAATTGATTTTCACTTAGGACAGGTAAAAGAGCTTAGTGGATCAAACGGTTTGTTAACAAGTGTAACTTGTAAAAATAAGGAAGATGAGCAAGAAATAGAATGCGATGTTATGCTTCCTTTTTTTGGTTTAACAATGAAATTGGGTCCTATTGCAGATTGGGGACTAAACCTTGAGGAAAATCTTATAACTGTTGATACAGAAAAATTTGAAACAAATCAAAAAGGTATTTTTGCAATAGGTGATATTAATAGCTATCCAGGAAAACTTAAATTAATATTGTGTGGTTTTCACGAAGGTGCGTTAATGGCACAAAAAGCCCATGAGTACATTTACCCAGACAAAAAAGTAGTGTTCCAATACACAACCTCAAGTTCAAAATTAAAGAAAAAATTGGGTGTTATATAATTAGAATTGTTTTTCAGGTAAATTTACAATCAATCCATCCAATTCATTTGAGATTTTTATCTGGCATGAGAGTCTACTTTGGTCTGTAACATCAAAAGCAAAATCAAGCATATCTTGCTCCATTTGCTCTGCAGTGCCAGTTTTTTCAACCCAATTCTGATCAACATAAACATGACAAGTTGCACATGCACAAGCACCTCCACAATCTGCATCAATTCCAGGAACACCATTTTGAATTGCAACTTCCATCAATGACACACCTTCTTCAGCATCAACTGAATGTTCTGTTTTATCAAATTCTATAAATGTAACTTTTACCATTAATAAATTTACCTCTTATAATTGATTCATTAATATGTCTTTTAACAAAAAATACTATTTAATTAAAAGGATTAATTAAGTTATTACCAATCTGAAATACACAATTTTAAGAATAAAATAAATATAAAAAATGTCACAAAAAAAAATTAATCTAGATTGTAAACCACTAAATATTTTAATGCCTAGCTATAGGAGCCACCCTTATACAGGTGGACAAGGTATATATATGAGACTTGTTACAAAAGCTATGAGAGATCTTGGTCATAATGTTGATGTAATATCAGGACAGCCTTATCCTATTCTCGATGATGGAGTAAAACTTGTTAAGCTTCCCTCACTTGACCTATATTCTTATAATAATCCATTAAAAGCATTCAATTTTAACTTATTAAAAAATAAGATAGATCTCTATGAATGGATAAGTCATTTAACAGGTGGTTTTTCAGAACCATACACTTTTGGAGAAAGAATGGCAAAATGGGCTAAATATAATTTCTCTAAATATGATGTTGTGCATGATAATCAAACACTAGCTTATGGGCTTTTAAAATTAAAAAATTTTGGTCTTCCTGTGGTTGGTACGATTCATCACCCTATCACAATGGATAAAAGAATAGATATTCAACATGCTGAAACATTATCTTTAAAAATTTTAAAATGGAGATGGTATAGTTTTTTAAATATGCAAATGCATGTAGCAAGACAATTAGATCCAATTATTGTTGTTTCAGAAAATACCAGAAAAGACCTTGTAAGGGATTTTAAAGTAGACATTAAAAAAACCAGAAAAGTTCTTCATGGTATTGATCATTTAACATTTCGACCGATCAATGGAATAAAAAGAAAACCGAATCAATTAATTACTACTGCTAGCGCAGATGTTCCTTTAAAAGGCCTTATATACTTAATAAGAGCTTACGATCGATTATTGAAGGATTTTCCTGAACTTGAGCTTATTGTTATTGGAAAACTTAGAGATGGTCCAACATCAAAAGAATTAAATAAAAGGGGAATAAAAAATAAGGTAAAATTTGTCAGTGATTTAACTAGTAATCAAATTGCAAAACTTTATGCAGAATCCACAATTGCAGTTTCTCCATCAGTCTATGAGGGATTTGGTTTTCCTGCAGGAGAAGCTATGTCTTGCGGAATACCTCTAGTATCAACAAATGGCGGCTCATTACCAGAGGTTGTTGGTGATGCTGGAATAATTGTAAATCACTCTGATCCTGCCTCCTTATATCAAGGTATCAAACAACTACTTGATAATGATGAAAAAAGATTAGTTTACGGAAAAATGGGTAGAAAAAGAGTCTTAGATAAATTTACATGGAAAAGAGCTGCTCAAGAACTTGTTAATGTTTACAAAGAAGCAATAATTAATGCTGACAATTGATCTAAATAAATTAAATATCGCTGATGGTTCGAAAATATTAGATCTTGGTTGCGGAAAAGGACGACATATTCACAAACTGTATTACTACAGTAAATGTCATGTGATTGGTATTGACCTCTCTGTCAAAGAATTAGAACATACCTACAGGGGTTTTCAGCAATATCCAGATATTGATAAGTTCAAAGAGAGAAAATTCAGTTTGATGGCTGCAAACGCCCTTCAACTTCCGTTTAAAGATAATACTTTTGATCATATAATTTGTTCTGAGGTTTTAGAGCATATTTATGACTATGAGAGCGTAATAAATGAAATATTTCGTATTTCAAAATCTGGGGCTAGTGTTGGTATTTCAGTACCAAGATGGTTACCTGAAAAAATTTGCTGGTACTTATCAGATGATTATCACAATGAACCTGGCGGGCATGTAAAGATTTTTAAATTTGCCGAGTTAAAAAAAGCTTTTATAAAGATTGGTTTTAAATATAAAGGTAAAGAACACAAACATGGACTACACTCGCCTTACTGGTGGCTAAAATGTTATGTTGGTGTAAAAAAAGAAAATAACTATTTGGTAAATTATTATAAACTTTTTCTAGAATGGGATATTCTTAAAAGACCATTTTTAACTCGTTTTTTAGAAAAATTTTTTGATCCTTTGATTGGAAAATCTTTAGTTCTCTATTTTAAAAAAAATAACTGATCAAAACAAATGGATAAACTCAAAAATAAATTTGAAGGTTCAATAAAAAGAATAATATCTTTACAAAAAAAGGATGGTTCTATTCCTTGGACTAAGGATGGCGCATTTGATGCTTGGAATCATTTGGAATGTGTTATGGCGCTTAATATTTTTCGTTACACTAAACAAGTAGATTTGGGGTTTAATTATCTTAGACAAAATCAACTAGATGATGGTTCATGGTTAGGAGAGCTTGGTAGTACACAAGATATTGACAAAAAAAATGGAACTTTTGTCAAAAAAGAAAAAAATGATAAAACTTATTATAGAGACACTAATTTTGCGGCTTACATAGCAACAGCAACATGGCATGATTTTCTAATAAATAATTCAATTGATCGACTATTAAATAATTGGGAAATGATTGAAAGAGGAATTGATTTTGTCATATCCAATCAAATGGATAATGGTTCTATTAGATGGGCAGCCAAGAGCTCGGAGGCGCCAAATGATGACTCACTGTTAACTGGTTGTTGTTCTATTTATAAAAGTCTTATTTGTGCAATAAATTGTGCATCACGATTAAATATGAAAAAACCATTATGGGAAAGTGCTCTATGGAAATTAGAGGATGCTATCAAAAATAAACCTTATAGCTTCGATAAAACCTGGGAATCAAAGAAAAGATTTTCAATGGATTGGTATTATCCAGTGCTTTGCGGGGTAATAAAAAAAAAGGATGCAGAGAAAAGGATCAAATCTGAATGGAAAAATTTTGTTTTGAGTCAAGAAGGATGCCTTTGCGTTAATGATCAACCTTGGATAACAATTGCTGAAACTGCAGAACTTGCAATAACTCTAATTAAAATTAAAAAGAAAGATACTGCTAAAGATCTGTTACTTTGGATAGATGATTGCAGAGATGATGATGGTGCATATTGGATGGGCAAACAAGTTATTGAGAATATATTTTGGCCAATGGAAAAACCGGGGTGGACCTCAGCTGCAGTTATTTTGGCACATGATGCACTAAATAATATTTCTAAAGGGTCAACAATTTTTTTAAATGATAAACTAATTTAATTTTCGAAGCACTCTTAATGACTTTACTGCTTCAATCTCTATGAAATTTCCTTCAGATATGGCTTTCTTGTAAATCTCGTAAGGTGGTCTCCCTCCATCTTTGGGATCAGGAAAAACATCATGAATAGCCAATATTCCTCCTTTAATGATTTTATCTTTCCAATTCTTAAAATCATTAAAAGCAGCCTCTTGTGTGTGGCCACCATCAATAAAAATCATTGCCAAAGGTGTTTTCCATTTTTTTGACACTAATAAAGAGTCTGATACAATAGGAATGATTGTGTCGAGTAAATTAGCCTTTCTTATATTTCTCATAAATTCTGGAAATGAATTTATTCGCCCAGTTTCTTTATCAAATAAATCGTTATCATGATATTCCCAGCCAACTTGATTTTCTTCTGAGCCCATATGATGATCAACAGCATAAATACAAGAACCATTATTTTTAGCTGCAAGACCCAAATAAATTGTTGACTTACCACAGTATGAGCCTATTTCAAGTACTGGACCATGATCAGAATAAATAGATGCATACTTATACAAACATTTACCCTCATCTTCATCCATAAAACCTTTAATAGATTTTAGAAATGTAAGCTTTTCATTTGTAATTTCGTTCTTTGACATTATTTCATGTATTTTTGGCTGTATTCATGAAATTCTTTTTTTACTATTCCTGATAAAATATAGACGCCAATAATGTTAGGTATAGCCATTAAAAATAACGATGAGTCAGATAAATCAATTACTTTTGTTAGATCCAATGATGCACCAACTATTGCAAATGAGCAAAAGATTAGCTTGTATAAAAGTTCTATAGATTTTTTCTCTCCAAAAATAAATGTTATTGCTTTAACGCCATAATATGACCAGGAAATAGCTGTTGAAAAAGCAAAAAGAACTGCGACAACCGCCAAAACATATGGAAACCAGGGCAAAACAGTCCCAAAAGCCTGAGATGTCATCCTTGCACCTTCAATACCACCTCCTGAATTAAAAACTCCTGTAGTTACAATTACAAGTGCTGTGATAGTACAAATCACAACTGTATCAATGAATGGTTCAAGTAATGAAACAATTCCTTCAGTGGCTGGCTCGTTAGTTTTAACTGCTGAGTGTGCAATTGGAGCGGATCCAATCCCAGCTTCGTTAGAAAAAACTGCTCTTCTAAAACCCAAAATCAAAACACCCAAAAATCCTCCAGTTACGCCTTCTGGAGAAAAAGCACCAACAAAAATCGATTTGATGGCAAAAGGAATATACTCAATATTAACTAATAATATGATTAAAGATGCTAAAATATAAATAATTGCCATACTCGGAACCAATTTTGAAGTTACCGAAGCAATCCTTTTGATACCACCAATTATTACAATTCCTAGTAGTATAGAAAAAATTAATCCATAAACCCATGAATTACTCTCTAAAAAACCACCATCTCCTCCAGAAACATACACAATCAAATCAAGTGATTGATTAACCTGAAACATATTTCCACCTCCTAAAGAAGCAAAAACACAAAATACAGCAAACATATAAGCAAGAAACTTTCCAAAAATTGGCATTCCCTTCTCTGATAATCCCCTCGACAAATAATACATTGCCCCACCAGAAATACTTCCATCTGGATTAACATTTCGATATTTAACCCCTAGCGTACACTCACAAAACTTAAGTGACATACCAAGTAAACCTGAAAGTATCATCCAAAATGTTGCACCCGGGCCACCCAAAGAAATAGCAACGGCAACACCACCTATATTACCCAAACCAACTGTTCCAGATAAGGCTGTAGCTAAAGCTCTAAAATGTGAGACTTCTCCTGAGGATTCATTAGTATAGAATTTCCCCCTTACTAGCGATATTGAGTGTTTGAAAGCGGTAATATTGATAAATTTGAAATAAAATGTACAGAAAAGACCACCCAAAATTAGCCATATAACTATAAGTTCAACATTTGTTGAACCCATCGAAAGGCTGTAAAATACTATGCTAGATATAAGCTTTGAGAAAGGTTCCAGAAAGTTATTAATATTTTCATCAATACCGGCATAAGCCTCAAAGGGGGAAAGAAACATTAATGTCAAAAAAATTATTTTATATATATTTTTTTTCATAAATTAAGAAATCCTATAGATTAATTAGGATATTATTTGGTAAAAATTTAAATACAAACAAATTAATAATTTTTTAGGATAAATATGGCTCATCTAGAAATAAATTCATTAGTAAAAAAATTTGCCAAAACAAAAGCTATTAATGGTATTTCCTTGAAAATATTTGATGGAGAGATGGTTGGAATTATTGGTAAGTCTGGTGCAGGAAAATCAACCTTAATGAGACTAATAAACCGCTTGATTGAACCCACAAGCGGATCAATAACTTATAATGATATTGAAATCACTGCCTTAAAAGGAAAAAATTTAAGAGAATGGAGATCAGAATGCGCAATGATTTTCCAACAATTTAATTTAATTGACCGTTTAGATGTATTAACTAATGTCCTTAGTGGCACTTTAGGAATTAATTTTAAAATATTAAAATTATTCAAGTTTTACAACAAAAGAGAAAAAATAGAAGCACTTACATACCTTAATAACTTTGAGCTTTCAGATAAAGCATTACAAAGAGTTGATACTCTATCTGGAGGGCAACAGCAAAGAGTGGCGATTGCAAGAGCAATGATGCAAAACCCAAAAATTTTACTTGCCGATGAGCCTATTTCTTCTTTGGACCCTAAAAATTCGAAAGTCGTAATGGATGATATTAAAAGGATTAATAATCAAAATGGTATTACAGTCATATGTAACTTGCATTCACTGAATATAGCAAAACAATATTGTGATAGATTGATCGGTTTGTCTGAAGGGAAAATAGTCTTTGATGGAAATCCATCCAGCCTTACCAATGAATTGGCTGAACAATTGTATGATTTAGAAAATGAGTAACAAGCTTTTAGAAAAACATTTGAGTCTTTACTCCTCACAGTTAAAAACGAGGAAATTATGGAATATCCTAGTTGTATTTCTTCTTACAATATCTTTTCTGATAAGCTCTACAATTATTGACTTTAATTTTTCTAATATAGTTAATGGTGTTCCCAGGCTGGGAGATTACATAAGTCAAATTTTACCAAGTCTTGATATTAATTTAATTTTTGAAAACTCGGAAACTGAGGGTTCAATCAAATATTGGTATTTTAATTTCAAAAAATATGCTTTTTTATTATACGAAACATTTAATATGGCAGTTGTTTCTACAACAATCGGCTTTGTATTGGCGCTAATCCTCAGTTTTTTTTCAGCTAGAAATATAACACCAAATATTTATGGATATTATTTTGTTAAAAGATTTCTTGAATTTCTTAGAGGTGTTCCAGAAATTATTTATGCAATACTTTTTGTTTGGGCACTAGGGATTGGTCCTCTCGCAGGAATTATGGCAATTTCCATTCATACCACTGGTGCATTAGGTAAACTTTTTGCTGAAGTAAATGAAAATGTAGATCTTAAATCTTGTGAAGCTATTCGTTCTCATGGGGGTAATTGGTTATCAGAAATGCGGTACGGAATTATTCCAAAAGTATTACCAAATGTAATATCTTACACCCTTTTAAGATTTGAAATCAATATTAGGGCATCAACGGTTATTGGGTTTGTTGGTGCTGGAGGAATTGGTCAAGAATTATATTTGGTAATAAACTTTAATTATTATGAAGAAGTAAGCGCAATAATACTTTTGATTATTATAACAGTAATAGCTATTGATATATCTTCCAGTAGAGTGAGACAAAAAATAGTCGGAGAGATAAATGACTGATAAAGATATAATCTCTCTTTGTCCTAGAGCCTTTCAGCCAATCTGGAAACGTTCACCAATAGTATTTACTGGTTTTATTTTTTTTGTTTCTTATTTTTTGTTTTGCTTATATCTGTTTGATTTTTCAGTTAGCAAAATTGTAATTGGGTTCTCAAATATGAAGCCAGTTTTAACTGCAATGGTTACCTGGAAGGATTTCTTTAATTGGAATTTTAGTTCAATTTTTAGTGGATTAGCCCAAACGCTTGGAATGGCTTTTTTAGGTACTTTTTTAGCAACTTTAGTCTGTATACCAATAAGTCTTATCGCATCTAAGCAATTTTTTAAAATTAGTATAATTCGTTTCTTAATCAAGCGGTTATTAGACATTATAAGAGGAGTTGATATTTTAATTTGGGCAATAATTTATGTGAGAGCATTCGGTCTTGGGCCTTTTGCAGGATTATTGTCAGTATTTACAGCAGATCTAGGGACCTTGGGAAAATTATTCTCCGAGGCAATAGATAATGCTGATACTAAGCAAATTGAGGGAATGAAAGCAACTGGTGCAAGTAAAATTGCAGTAATTAGGTTCGGATTATTTCCTCAAATTTTTCCTATATTTATCTCTCAAAGCTTGTATTTTTTTGAATCAAATACAAGATCTGCTGTTATATTAGGTGTTGTTGGTGCTGGAGGAATTGGTCTACAACTAACCGAAAGAATGAAGGCTCAATATTGGGATCAGTCCCTATTTATTATTCTTTTAATACTTATTATGGTCACAATAATCGATACTATATCAAGAATTATTCGTATGAAAATTATCAATGAATAAATTCCTCAAAGAATCCAATCAATTCTTTAAAATTGGCTTTCCAATGCTAGGTTCTCAGTTATCATTTATGATAATGTCCGCTACTGATACAATTGTGGCAGGAAGGGCTGGCGCTGAACAACTTGCTGGTCTTGTGATAGCAAACTCTTTTACTTATCCTCTATTTATGTTGATGGCAGGTATTATTTTCTCAGTCATACCAATAGTGGCTCAACTTAATGGAGCTAATAAAAATATAGAAATCGGGCAAAAGATTAGAGAAGTTTTTTGGATAGCCTTTTTGCTTGGATTACTATTATTTCTCATATTTTATCATGGAAGCGAATTATTAAAATTTTTACCGATTGATGATGATATTGTTTCAATATCTGTTTCCTATCTAAAAGCTATTTCTGTAGGCATGTTTTTTTACATACTTTACAGATTATTAAGTTCGTATAGTGAGGGACTTACCCTTACCCTTCCCGTGTTTTTTGTTGTTTTTTCTGGAGCATTAATAAATATCCCATTAGATATTATTTTTGTTTATGGTTACTTTGGCTTACCTGAAATGGGAGGTGTAGGTTGCGGATATGCTACTTCAATTGTTTCAGCAATGATGTTTATAACAATGCTGGGTATCATTGTGTTCTCAAAACCGTATAAAAAGAATATGTTATTTTCAAAATTTAATGGGCCAACATTAAAAACCTCAATCGAAATTTTTAAACTAGGTTTACCAATTGGGTTTGGAATATTTGTTGAATTAAGCATGTATTCTGGTGCTGCTATCATACTTGCACCACTTGGAGAAAATATTGTTTCAGGTCATGCTATAGCTTTAAATATTGCCAGTATTGCATTTATGTTGCCGTTGGCAATTGGTCTTGCTGCATCGACAAGAGTTGGTAATTTGTTAGGCGAAGAAAGATTTATTGATGCAAGATACTCATCTAAAATCTCTGTATCACTTTGTTTTATAGGTGCGCTACTAAATGTAACAATTTTAATCATATTTGGTAATAAACTAGTTTCACTTTATACAACGGATCCTTTGGTTTATTCCGTTGCAAGTTATTTAATTATTTTTGCTGCCATTTTTCAAATTCCTGATGGTATTGGTATGGGAAGTCTTGGTGCATTAAGGGGATACAAAGATACCTTTATGACTATGGTTTTCATCATTATTGCTTATTGGGTATTTGCAATGCCTTTTGGATACTATTTAACATATCACGGGATCAATGAACCAATGGGAGAAAGCGGAATGTGGATCAGTATGATTTTTGGTTTAACAATATTTGCTACACTTATTTCAAAAAGACTGACTAAAATATCATCACAATATGAATAGTGTTATTAGATTGCATATTATACTTTTACAGGACTAAGCCATTTATTAAATTTATTGTCTTTTCCACTAATTACATTAAGGAAACGGTTTTTAATAGTTAATGTTTTTTCTCCCGTCTTACCAGAACCAACTAGTTTCCCGTCAAGGCTGTTTACAGGGCAAATTAAATGGCTTGATGATGTTATGAAAACCTCTACAGCTTCTTGCAGTTCTTTAAGTGGTATTCGTCCAATATTCATTTCAATTCCCTCATCTTCGGCTATCTCGATAATGCTCATTCGAGTAATTCCATGTAAAACTTCATCTTCCTTAGCTGTCATTAACACCCCAGCCTGGCTAACCATAAATACATTAGAGGTTGGCGCTTCAGCCACATAACCATCGCTATCAGTAAGTATAATTTCATCATATCCGTTCTTTCTGGCCTTCCATTTAGCTATCATAGGAGAGGTATAATTGGCGGCAATCTTTATCTGAGGATCAATTATATCTTGTCTTCTTTGGTGTTTATCTTTTTCGATCCAAACACTCATGTTTTCTGATTTATGAAATACATTTGAATTTTTTTCGATAATATCTTTTTGCGGTTCATAAGCTGCAATCGCAACTTTTGTATAGGGATCCTGGGGTACTACATCAATTTCGATAGATGCAATATAAACACTGATTTTAATGAATTTACTTCCAGGATTTTCTTTAACCGTAGCAAAAACTGCATCAATTAATTCGTCCTCTTTATAATTAATAGGAATTCCAGCTAGAAGACATGATTTGAAAAGTCTTTCAATATGCTTATCAACCCTAAAAATAAATGTTCCATTTTCATTTTCGAAAATAGGAATAAAACCAAAAATTAGAGAACCTCTTTGGTGAGAGTGCGACAGGATATGAACTGATGCATCATTCCAGTCAATAAATACCCCATCTATCCAAATTTTTCTTTCCATATGATAAAACGAATCACCTTTTAATATTTTTATGATAACCTAAAATTAATATGTACCCTATTCTGATAAATATATGGATGACCATAGGCGTTATTACTTTTATTACTCTTTTGATTGTAAGTGCCCCTTACGGAAGGCATATAAGGTCTGGATGGGGATTAACAATACCCAAGAGATTAGGTTGGATATTAATGGAAAGCCCAGCATTGTATCTTCTTTGGATATACTATTTTCTTTATGATGGCTTCAGTAATCCTGTTCTGATTTTCTTTCTGTTTATTTGGTCAGTGCATTATTTCAATAGAAGTTTTATATGGCCAATGAGAATAAAAAAAGAAGGTAAAATGCCAGTTTTGGTTGCCTTAATGGCCTTCTTCTTTAATGCCGTTAACACTTTCTTACATGGGTATTGGTTTTTTCTTCTTGATATTAATTATGATATTTCATGGTTTACAGAGCCAATCTTCTTAATTGGTCTTTTGGTATTTCTTTTGGGTATGTACATCAATATACACTCGGATAACATTCTTATGCGTTTAGCAAAAGAATCAGAAGGTTACAAGATTCCAGATAAGGGTTTATATAAATATGTATCTAGCCCTAATTATCTTGGTGAAATATTAGAATGGCTAGGATGGGCCTTTTTAACTTGGAGTGTATCTGGGTTAGTTTTCTTTTTCTGGACTGTATTTAATTTACTTCCCAGAGCAATTAGTCATCATAAATGGTATAAAGAAAAATTTGAAAAGTATCCAAAAGAGAGAAAAATAATAATACCAAAATTCCTTTAGGGTCGCTTACGCATAATTACTTTATAATAAAGATTTGTTAACCATTTGGGTGTTAACCACATTAAAAAAGCTAGAAACTTATTAATACCTCCGTTTATGAATAAATCCTTTCCCTTCATTGTTTCATTGAAAGCCTGTTCAGCAACTGTTTTTGAGTCCATCCACATAAAGCTTGGTATAGATCGTTTGAAGTCCCCCATTTGATCATGAAATTCTGTATGAGTAAAACCAGGGCAAACTGCACAACAGAAAATATTCTTATCCCTATATTCCTTATGAATACCCTCTGAATGTTTTATTATCATGGATTTCACAGCAGTATACATACCTCCGGAATTCGAAGCTGGGGCAAAACCTGCTAAAGATGCTATATTGATTATTCTCCCAAAACCCTTATCAAGCATGTTTTGTAAAAATAATTGGGTTAAGGCAATAACTGAGGTAGACAAAACATTAATAAATTTGATGTGATCCTCATAAGAAGTCTTATGAAAACTATTTAGCGTCCCATAACCAGCATTATTTACTAAAAAATCAGGACTAAAATCATTGTTTAAACACTCGTCATGTATTCTTTGATACTCAGTTATCTGACTTAAATCCGAGGTAATTATCAAAACCTTAATTTGAAATTTCTTTTCTAAATCATGTTTTATTTCATTTAAAATATTCTCTCGCCTAGCTAATAAAACAAGGTTTATACCTTTTTCAGCCATTACATATGCCATGTCTTTCCCAATACCAGATGATGCACCAGTAATAAGAGCATCTTTTCCTTCAAAATCATTCATTTAATTAAGCTTTCTCAAAAGTCAAATATAACTTATTTAATCCCCTTAAAGCAAAATGTGACCTGTGAAGTAAATCATTTTTTTTCTTATCAAGTTGGATATTTTTTAATCTTTTTAAAAGAATTTCGAACGCTAACCTCATTTCCTGTCTCGCTAATGG
>ENA-OSEY01000959-OSEY01000959.1-marine-metagenome-genome-assembly--contig:-NODE-959-length-20385-cov-4.926975_pt1 | contig 20385 bp, 21 predicted proteins | sample MGYA00248465_ERZ534230 | MGnify/ENA primary metagenome ERZ534230 (study PRJEB26409, sample SAMN06344110) | marine metagenome | isolation source: Sea water from surface | place: Atlantic Ocean:Southern...
AGTACCCATAGGTGCAAAATTAGTTGCTAAATTATTAGAGTCAGCTGGAGCTACAAGAATAATTACAATGGATCTCCATGCTGATCAAATTCAGGGATTCTTTGAAAAACCTGTTGATCACTTATATGCTTCATCTATTTTTGTTCCATTTTTAAAATCCTTAAATATCAAAAACTTAACTATTGCGTCACCAGATATGGGTGGTTCTAAAAGAGCTTATGCATACTCAAAATTTCTAGACTCTGACGTTGTTATATGTTATAAACAAAGATCAAAAGGTAATACTATTACACACATGGAATTAATTGGAGATGTCACTGGGAAAAATGTTGTTTTGATTGACGATATGGTCGATACTGCCGGAACATTAACAAAGGCTGCAGATTTAATGATTGAAAAAGGGGCAGAATCAGTAATAGCTATTTGTACACATGCATTACTCTCAGGTGATGCCTATGAAAAAATTGAGAAATCTAAACTAAACAAATTAATAACAAGCGATTCAATTGATATTAAGAATAAATCTAATAAAGTTGAACATTTATCTTGCTCAAAAATGTTTGCTGGGGCAATGTATAATATTCATAATAATAAATCAATCGATAAGCTATTTATAAATAAATAAAAATGAAATCAATAGAAATCAAAAGTAAAAACAGAGAAAATACTGGTAAATCAAATACAAATTTATTGAGAAGAGAAGGTAATGTCCCATGTGTTTTGTATGGAGGTAATGAAGTAGTACATTTTTCTGCGACACAGATAGGATTTAAAGACTTGGTTTATACAGCTGCTGCCCACACTGTTGTATTAAATTTTGGTGATAAAAAAGTGAATGCTATTCTTCAGGATATACAATTTCACCCGGTAACTGATAAAATATTACATGCTGATTTTTATGAATTATTTGATGATAAACCAGTAACAATGGAAATACCCGTAATTCTTAGTGGATCAGCCCCTGGAGTTATGAATAGTGGTGGTGTTTTAAGTAGAAATAAAAGAAAGATAAAAGTAAAAGCACTCCCGGGTAATCTTCCTGATTCTATTGATGTAGATATTTCTTCACTTGAATTAGGAGATAAATATTACACATCTCAAGTGGATGACCAGGACTTTGAAATACTTCACCCAGATAATACTGTAATCTGTCAAGTTAGAACATCAAGAGCATCAATGGCATTACCAGAGGATGAGGAAGGAGTTGAAGGAGAAGAAGGAGTTGAAGGAGAAGAAGGTACAGAAGCTGCTGAAGGAGCAGAATCTAAAGGTTCTGATGCTGAGGCTTCTAAAGGCTCTGACGCTGAGGCTACTAAAGATGAGTCTAAAGAGTCTTAATATTTCTTGTTATATAATTAATCTTAACTTTATTAAGGTTATAAATAATGATGAATTTTCTTAAGAAGATCTTCTCAAGTTTAAATAATAGCTCTGATATGAATAAATATCTTATTCTAGGTATTGGAAATATTGGTAGCGAGTATGACGATACTAGGCACAATATTGGCTTTGAAATTGTTGATCAACTTTCTCAAAATCTAGAAACCAAGTTCGAATCTGTAAAACTAGCTCAAAGAGCAGAAGGTGCTTTCAAAGGAAAAAAGATAGTTATAATAAAACCGAACAATTATGTCAATAATTCAGGAAGATCATTAGTTTATTGGCAAAAAAAAGAGAAAGTTTCACTTGAGAATATTCTGGTTGTTTGTGACGATTTAAATTTGTTTTTTGGAAATATTAAATTAAAAGCAAATGGTACATCTGGAGGTCATAATGGTTTAAAAGATATTGAAGATAATCTAGGAACTTCTAATTATGCTAGGTTAAGGGTTGGAATATCAAATAATAATAAGATTTCTAAATCAGATTATGTTTTAGGAAAGTGGAGCAGCTATGAAATGTCGAATATAAATAGTCTTACAATTAGCTCAATTGAAATTATTTTCTCATTTATTCAAATTGGTATACAAGAGACAATGAATCTCTACAACAAGAAAAATTTTATTAAATGAAAATTTTCAGGAGCATTGAAGATTATAATTTAAATCAAAGAACCATTCTAACAATTGGAACATTTGATGGAGTTCATGAAGGTCACAAGAAAATCTTGAATAAATTAATGTCCACATCAAAAAAAAAGAATTTATCATCTGTTGTCCTTACATTCTTTCCCCACCCTAGGATTATATTAAATAAGTATAATGAAGTTAAAATGATAGATACATTAGATGAAAAAATTAAAGCTTTTGAAAAGTTAGGAATTGAAAATCTTATAATACATCCATTTGACAAAAATTTCTCATTATTGTCTGCTGATCAATTTATCAAAGATTATTTAATCGAAAAATTAAAAATTAATCATATAATTATTGGGTATGATCATAGATTTGGTAAGGGCAGAGAGGCATCAGTAGATGATTTAAAAAAATATGGAGAAAGTTTTGATTTTATAGTTGAAGAAATTAAAGCACACGAGGTTGAGTCTATAGCTGTAAGCTCTACTAAAATTAGAGATTCAATTAATAGTGGTAATCTTGACAAATCGGCAAAATTTTTAGGTAGATTTTTCAAAATAACTGGAAAGGTTATTAAAGGTGATGGGTTGGGAAAACAGATTAATTATCCAACTGCAAATTTATATGTTGAAGAGAATTATAAGATTATTCCTAAAGATGGTGTCTATTTTATAGAGACATTAATTGATAATAAAGAATTCCATGGAATGATGAATATTGGCCATAGACCTACTATAGGTGAAAATAAAAAATCAATAGAAGTTCATTTATTTGATTTTAATAAGGATATCTATGATAAAACTATCTCTGTTGATGTATTGTTAAAAATAAGAGATGAGATAAAGTTCTCATCAATTGAGGCCTTAAAAGAACAATTAAAAAAAGATGAAACTTATTGTAATCAGTTAATCAACAAATAAATTTTATCTTTGATTTAAAATAATTATGCTTTCAATTGATTACATCACAAACTCAAAAGATGACGCAATTATAGGCCTTAAAAAAAGAGGTTTTAAAAATCTAGATGTATTAGACAGCATAATAGAGCTCAATAATAACCGAAAAAAAATACAACAAGATCTTGATAATATCCTGTTTAAGTCTAATACAATTTCTAAAGACATAGCAGAGGCATTTAAATCAGGCAATAATGATATTGACATTAATAGTCTTAAATCTGAGTCGTCAAATTTAAAATTAAAGTCAAAGGGTTTGGCAGAGGAATTAGATACAGTTAAAAATAAAATATCAGATTTAATAACTACAGTACCAAATATTCCTGATTCAAAAGTTCCTGATGGACTTTCTGAGGAAAATAATATTGAGATATTTAGAAGCTCCAATTTTAAAGAGTCTGGATACAACCTAAAAAATCACTGGGATCTATCAAAAGAATATGACATTATTGATTTTGAATTAGGAAGTAAGATAACAGGATCAGGATTTCCAGTGTATAAAGATAAAGGTGCCAAACTTCAAAGAGCATTAATAAATTTCTTTTTAGATAGAAATAGCTCCGCAGGATACAATGAGTTTCAGGTTCCTCACTTGGTAAACTCAGATTCTGCTTATGCAACGGGCCAGTTACCTGATAAAGATGGTCAAATGTATCATGTTACAAATGATGACTTATATTTAATTCCTACAGCAGAGGTTCCTTTAACAAATATTTATAGAGATAAAATCCTAGCAGTGGACCAAGTTCCAATTATGATGACTGGTTATACCCCATGTTTTAGAAGAGAAGCTGGAAGTTATGGATCTGATGTGAGAGGACTAAATAGATTACATCAATTTGATAAAGTTGAGATAGTAAGGATTGAACATCCTGATAAGTCTGATGATGCATTAATTGAAATGAAAGAGCATATAAAAGGAATCCTAATCGATCTTAAACTTGATTTTAGAATTTTAAATTTATGTGCGGGTGACTTAGGTTTTACATCTTCGATTACATATGATTTTGAAGTTTTTTCAAAGGGTCAAGAAAAATGGCTTGAGATAAGCTCAGTTTCAAACTTTAAAACATATCAATCAAATCGTCTAAATTTAAAATTTAAAGATAAAGATGGTAAAAACTATACATTACATACTCTAAATGGTAGTTCACTCGCTCTTCCAAGAGTAATGGCTGGGTTAATTGAGAATAATCAAACTGAAAATGGAATTATAATTCCTGATGTTTTGCTACCATATACTGGATTTGATAAAATAAACTAATTCTATGATTGAAAATGTTAGTCCAAAAAAATTCCTGGGTCAACATTTTCTTATTGATGAAAATATTTCAAAGAAGATTGTTAATGCTGTTAACTTAAAAGAATTTGATAAAATAGTTGAAATTGGACCAGGAAAAGGTGCCTTATCAAAATATCTATTTGATTTTAGTGATAAATTAATTCTTATTGAATATGATACTGAGTCTGTAGAATTTATAAAAAGTTCATTTAAAAAACATAACCCAAATATTATTAAAAAAGATTTTTTAAAATATAATTTGAAGGATGTGTTGACTCAGACTAGTAAAAACTTAATCATAGGTAACTTTCCATATAATATTTCATCACAGATTATCTTTAAAATATTGGAAAACTATTTATTAGTAGGTAATCTAATAGGAATGTTTCAGAAAGAAGTTGCAGAGAGGATTATTAGTAAACCTAACTCCAAGGAATATGGAATAATCTCTGTAAAAACTCAGTTATTGTATGATGTTAAAATTTTGTTTGATGTTTCACCTAATGTATTCTTTCCAAAACCAAGAGTTAATTCATCAGTAATTTCATTGACCAGAAAGAAGAATATTAATATTAATTTTGATCTAAAGCTATTTGATAAATTGGTAAAACTTAGTTTTCAGCAAAGAAGAAAGAAAATAAAAAACTCTTTAAAAAAACTTGATATAAAGGAAAATATTCTAGAAGATAGTATCTTTGGTTTGAGGCCTGAGCAACTATCTGTAAATGACTTTATTAGATTAACACAAAAAATCAGTAATGAAACAATTTAAAATTAATGATGAGTTAATTAGTAAGATTAAAAAGCTTATTGAAGATAACAATACACATAAACTTTTATCTAGTCTCGCAGATATTCATTACGCAGATTTAGCAGAAATTTTTGAATTATTAGAAATAACTGAAGTAATTTTTTTAGTTAAAATTTTTGATAAACAAAAAATTGCAGATGCTTTAGCAGAGATTGATGAAGACTTAAGAGAAATAATTTTAGAGAAATTATCTGCTAAAGAAATTGCCGAAAAAATTGTTGAGCTTGATACAGATGATGCAACAGATGTTATTTCTGAATTAACCGAGGAGAGACAAGAAAGAGTATTCTCTCAAATAAAAGATGCTGAGTTAACAGATGATATTAAAGAGTTACTTAAATATGATGAGGATACAGCTGGTGGTTTGATGGCTAAAGAGTTAGTAAGTGTTAATGAGAATCTAAGTATCTCCAAATGTCTTGATGAGATAAGAAAACAAGCAAAGAATGTAACTAGAGTTCATTCCATTTATGTTGTTGATTCAAAAAACAGATTAAAAGGAAGACTTTCACTTAAAGATGTTGTTACTGCTAAGTCTAGATCAAAAGTTAGGGATATATATATTCCAAATGTTGATTATGTTACTGTTGATCAAGAGGGAGAGGATGTTGCAAAAATTATGTCTAAATATGATTTGGAAGCCATTCCTGTTACAAATAAAAGTAAAACATTACTCGGTAGAATTACAATTGATGATATTGTCGACTTAATTAAAGATGAAGCAGATAAAGACTACCAGTTAGCTGCTGGTATATCATCTGAAGTTGAAGTAAATGATTCAATTTTTCAATTAACTAAAGCAAGATTACCATGGCTGTTTTTAGGACTACTAGGTGGACTTGGAAGTGTTTTTATTCTAAAAGATTTTGAACAAATAATGAATCAGCCTGACCTTAGAAATTTATTTTTTTATACTCCTTTAATTGCGGCTATGGCTGGTAATGTAGGTGTACAATCTTCTGCAATTATAGTTCAAGGTTTAGCAAATGATTTGGTAAAAGGTTCATTACTAAATAGACTTTTCAAGGAAGTTGGACTTAGTTTAATTAATGGTTTTGCTCTTTCAGTTATTTTAATAATTTTTGGTCAAATAGTTAACCAAGATTTATCTATGAGTCTTACTATAGCTGGGTCAATGATGGGAGTTATAATAATTGCAGCACTAGTTGGAACTTTTGTCCCTATAATTCTTGATAAACAAGGAATTGATCCAGCTATTGCTACAGGGCCTTTTATTACTACTGCTAACGATATTTTTGGAATCTTTTTATTCTTTTACATAGCAAAAATTTCTTTAGGATTCTAATGAAAAAAATTCTTATACTTTGTACTGGCAACTCATGTAGAAGTCAAATAGCTCATGGGTATTTAAATCATTTAACAGATAATTCTGTATCTGTATTTAGTGCAGGGATTGAAAAACATGGATTAAATTTAAATGCTGTTCGCTGTATGCTTGAGGATAAAATTGATATATCTAATTATACTTCAAATTTAGTAGATGATTATCTAAAAATTAAATTTGATTTTATTATAACTGTATGTGATAACGCTAATGAGACATGTCCGGTTTTTTCAGGTGAATCTTTAATTAAAATACATAAAAACTTTTCAGACCCTACGAAAATTGAAAACGGTGAATATGGGAACCATTTTATAAAAACAAGAAATGAAATAAAGAAATTTATTCAGAACTTCATAGAGAATTATCTAGATAAATAATCATCAATTATATGTTTATTCATTCGAACAATTTTCCATTGATTAAGACCATCAATTATTGCACCAGTTTTTTTATAAAAGTCAATAGCAGGTTTATTCCAATCAAGAACAGACCACTCTACTCTATTTACATCTCTTCTTCTTGCTTCTTCTAGAAATGATTTATATAAAATTGTTCCTATTCCTTGACCTCTCATTTTTTCTGTAACAATTAGATCCTCTAGATGAAGAGTATCTCCTACCCATGTAGAATATCTTGGAGTATAGAATGCTAGTCCTACAATTGTATTATCAGCTTCAGCTAGAATACATTGATATTTTGGATTCTCCCCAAATCCATCTCTTATTAACTCCTTTTCAGTTACTTTTACAGCATCTGGTTCTTTTTCATATACAGCAAGTTCAATTAATAATCTCAATATATCTTTCACATCATCTGAATTAGCCTTTCTAATTGTAGTATTAACCATAATTCAATTTAAAAAATTAATCGTTTTTTCAAGAAAAAATTTAGGATTATCTGCATGAACCCAATGGGCTGCAGATGGTACCTTTATTATTTCAAGATTTTTAAAAAAAGAATTCATTAACTCATAATCTGATTCATTTACATAATCAGAATTTTCACCATGAATAAGTAATGTTGGGTTATCAAAAGAAAAATCTTCTTTTAAAATTAATGAAAGCTTATTTTTAAAATCATACAATATATCAAGATTAATCTTTAGACCTAATGTATCTTGGTCTTTCCAATAAAGATTTTTTAACAAGAATTGTCTAATTCTTTCATCAGAAATTAATTTTGAAAGTTGGAAATCTGCATCATTTCTTGATTTTATTGTTTTAAAGTCAAGAGATTTTAAGCTTTCAAGAATATAATTATGTTGAGGTTTGTACTCTTTAGGAACTATATCTACAATTATAATTTTTTTAAGTAACTCTGGATAATTTTTAGCAAAAAGAATTGTAATATTACCCCCCATTGAATGTCCCAACATGTAAAAATTTGAGATTTTATGATGAGAGATATATTCGTATATATCTTCTACCATTAAATCGAAGCTAAATTCATTACTCCAAAAACTTTTACCATGATTTCTTAAATCAATAAGATGAACTTTAAATCCACTTTCAGCAATTTTATTTGCATGAGATTTCCAATTATCTCCCATACCAAGAAAACCATGAACAATAAGGATATTCTTATCAGAATCACCAACAATTATGGAGTGAAGCAGATTCAATTTAAAATTTTTAAATAGGATTTAATTGTAGACTGAAGGCCAAAATAAATTGACTCTGAGATTAGTGCATGCCCTATGGATACTTCTTTAAGATTTACAATATTGTTTTTAAAAAATTCAAGATTTTCTTGATTTAGATCGTGCCCTGCATTAAGTTCAATTCCAATTTTATTAGCAGCCTCAGCACATTTTACATATTTATTTATTGCATTATTCTTATCATTTAAATATTGTTTTGCATATGGTCCAGTAAATAATTCAACTCGATCAGCATTAATTTTTTTTGCACCTTCAACCATTTTGTAATCTGGATCGACAAATATAGATACTCTTATAGAGTTTAATTGAAATTCATTTACTACGTCATTTAAAAAATCGAAATTATTAATTGTATCCCAACCTGAGTTGGATGTAATTGCGTCATCTTTATCTGGGACTAATGTTACTTGCTCAGGTTTTACTTTACAAACCATATTTATAAATTTTTGAGATGGATTTCCTTCAATATTTAATTCAGTAGTAATATTTTCTTTTAGATCATATGCGTCAGAGTATTTTATATGCCTTTCATCTGGTCTTGGATGAATTGTAATACCTTCAGCTCCATATTTAATTATATCTTTGGCTGTTTTCACCAGGTTAGGATAATCTTCTCCCCTAGCATTTCTAAGGGTTGCAATTTTATTAATGTTTACACTTAATTTTGTCATATGAATACATTAAACTTAAATGCAAATATAGTACTTAATAAAGTTTTAAAGTTTGTATTTTAGCCATATGAAAATTGCTATTTACATAGCATTTAATAATACTTCTTCAGTGAATTGCTGCAAGGAAGTTATAGATATTGTGTCAGAAGAAAATGATATAATTATTGATTCAAAAATTAAAAGTGAGCTTAGTAAGGAATTCCAGAGTAAATTTTCATTTTTTGATTCATCAGACCCTATTGATATAGATATTGACTATGTTTTTGCAGTTGGTGGAGATGGAACAATATTGAGATCGATAACATACGTTAAAGATTCAGGAGTGCCAGTATTAGGAATAAATGCAGGAAGGCTTGGCTTTTTAACTAGCGTACAAAAAGAGAATATAGGTGAAGCAGTAAAAAAAATAAAAGATAATAAGTTTAGCATTATAGATAGAACGCTGCTGGAGGTAAAGTCAAATTTAGCTAGTAAGTTTTTTTCATATGCACTAAATGAAGTTACAATTCAAAGGAAAGACACAACATCTCTTCTAAATATATCTTGTTCAATTAATGGTAATTATTTAACAAATTATTGGTCAGATGGATTAATTATATCAACTCCTACAGGTTCAACAGGTTATTCTCTTAGTAATGGTGGTTCTGTTGTCTCTCCTGAGTCCAAGATAATTATATTGAATCCAATTGCACCACATAACATTAATATGAGATCTCTAATTATACCAGACGATTCAGAAGTTAAAATTCAAGTTGAAGGAACTGATAATATTAATTTATCTTTGGACTCTAGAATGTACTCGTTTGATTCAAAAAATGAAATTCAGATATCAAAATCAAAATTCACAATAAAGACAATTAAACTTGATGACGATAACTTTTATAAAAGATTAAGGGAAAAACTCTTTTGGGGACAAGATATGAGAAATAATAAAATTGGCGACTGATGAATACACCTAATCATGTAGCAATTATAATGGATGGAAATGGAAGATGGGCCGAACAGAAAGGAATGCCAAGAGAGTTTGGTCATCAACATGGAGTTAGATCTGTAAAAAAAATTGTTGAGGAAGCTAATAAGTATAAAGTGAAGTACTTAACACTATTTGCATTCTCTGTTGAGAACTGGGGAAGACCTAGTTATGAAGTAGAAACATTAATGAGACTTTTAGTAGAAACTCTTAAAGATGAATTTGAGGATTTGATAAATAATAATATAAAATTAAATGCTATAGGTGATGTTAAATCTCTTCCCAATGAGGTAAGATATGAATTAGGCAAAATTATCAATAATACTAAAGACAACACAGGGATGACATTAACTTTAGCCTTGAGTTATGGTGGAAAACAAGAGATTTTTAAGGCTGTCAAAGAGATTTCAGAAAAAGTTAAAAATGAGATAATTAATCTTGATAATTTTGATGATTCCATCATTAATGACCATCTTTACACCAAAAATTTACCAGATGTAGATTTGCTAATTAGAACTAGTGGTGAACAACGAATTAGTAATTTCTTATTATGGCAAATAGCATATGCTGAATTATATTTCACTGAAACATATTGGCCTGACTTTTCTGAAGAAGATTTTACTGATGCAATTATCGAATATCAAAAAAGAGAGAGAAGATTTGGAAAAACTAGTAAACAACTTTAGATCAATAATCTATAAAACTATTACTGTGCTCCTTTTAGCATCAGGAATGATATATTCTCAAGATGTCTACAGGAAGGGTGGGACCTATGTGATAGATACTATAACCGTGGTTGGACTTGAAAATTTTAGTGATAGAACAGTTGTAACATATAGTGGTTTAAGAGAGGGGCAGTCTATACAGATGCCAGGGGAAGAGATTAGCACAATTTTAAAGAAGCTATGGAATCTAGAGCTATTTAGCAATGTTGACCTATATATTACAGATATTAAAGATGGAGCTATCAAATTAGAGATTAGTGTGGAAGAATTACCAACACTATTAAATTTTAAAGTTAATGGTGTTAAAAAGAGTAAAGCTGAAACTTACATTGAAGAGACTGAATTGTCTGAGGGTAAAAGGTTATCCGAAAGTTTTCTTACGAATACAAAAAATTATATCAGGGATGAGCTTAAAAAAGATGGATTTTTAAACTCAGAAGTTAAACTTATTACAGTCCCGGATTCAATTGGTTCTAATAAAGTTAATCTTAATATAAATATTGATAAAGGTGAGAGAATTAAAATAAGAAATATAAACTTTTCAGGTAATGACATATATAGTGATGCGAAGTTAAGATCTAAGTTAAAGAAGACAAAGAGAAAATTTCCACTTCGATTTTGGAAAAAATCTAAACTTATTGATACAGACTACATTGAAGATAAGGAAAATATAGTTGCATTTTATAAGGAGAAAGGATACAGAGATGCTCTGATTCGTTTTGATACAGTTATCTCAAATGACGAGAAAACAGTAGATATTAATTTGAATGTAGAGGAAGGTAACAAGTATTATTTTGGTGACATAAATTATATTGGAAATAGTTCATATGCAAAATTTCAACTTGATCAAATTCTTGGTATTCAAAAAGGCGATACTTATAATGGTGTACTACTTAAAGAAAGGATACAAGATGATAATCCAGATGCTAATGATATATCTAACCTATATCAAAACAATGGATATTTATTTTCATCCATTAATGCAGTTGAGGTAAGTGCTGAAAATGATACTATTGATTTTGAAATTAGAATTAATGAGGGAAAACTTGCTAGTTTTAATAAAATTTCTGTAGTTGGAAATACCAAAACTAATGATAACGTAATTTATAGGGAATTAAGGATTAAACCCGGTGAACTTTACAGCAAGGATAAAGTAGTAAGAACAATTCGTGAAGTTGGGCAACTTGGTTTTTTTGATGCAGAACAAATCAGTCCAGATTTTAAGAATGTTGATCCTAATCTTGGAACTGTTGATATTGAACTTGGTTTAGTTGAATCTGGCGCTAGTCAACTAGAGCTTCAAGGTGGATACGGTGGTGGTGGATTCATGGGTACTTTTGGTGTAGCTTTCAATAACTTTTCAGTTAAAAATATTAGGAATAGAAAAGCTTGGAGACCCTTCCCAAGTGGTGATGGACAAACATTTGCTGTAAGACTTCAAACAAGCTCATTCTACAGTACAACCAGCTTTAGTTTTGTTGAACCTTGGTTTGGAGGTAGAGAACCTGTACAATTTTCTGTTTCACTATCCTCAACTACTCAGTACAGATATGATTATTTTACAAGAAGAGCTGACAAAAGTCAATCTTTTCAAATAAAAGGGTTTAACCTTGGAATAGCCAAAAGACTTAGAGTTCCTGATGATTATTTTGTTTTATCTCAATCAATATCATACCAGTATTATAATCTAAAAAATTATTTTACTGGACTTTTTACTTTTGGTAATGGTGAGTCACACAATATTGCATATAATATTGCACTATCTAGAAATAATACTTTTACTAATCCTATTTTTCCAGTTGGTGGATCAAACTTCAGTCTAACTGCTAGATTTTCTCCGCCATATTCATTAATAACTGGTGATGATTTTTCAGATGTTGAACAAAGACCTGAATATCTTGATAGAAATGGCAATCCAATTCAGTCAGAAATTGATCAGGCAAAATTTAGATGGTTGGAATTCTATAAGATTAAATTTGACGGAAGCTGGTATACAAGATTGTTTGGAAAATTTGTTTTAAAAGCTCAAACTGACTTTGGATTTTTAGGAACTTATAATAAAAACAAAGGTAATATCCCTTTTGAAAGGTTTTTCCTTGGAGGTGATGGAATGATGCAATATGCCTTGGATGGGAGAGAAACAATTGCTTTAAGGGGTTATGAGAACCAATCTTTATCGAGCAGGGATGGGTCTATAATTTATAATAAATTCTCTCTTGAGCTCCGTTATCCTATTAGCTTAAAACCCTCTGCTTCGGTATTTGCATTAAGTTTCTTGGAGGCTGGTAATGGGTTTGATAATTTTAAAGATTATAGTCCTTTCGACTTAAAAAGATCTGCTGGTGTTGGAGTAAGGATATTTATGCCTGCATTTGGTCTTCTTGGAATTGATTTTGGTTATGGATTTGATAGTGCGAATATTTCAAGTAGTGGAGGAACCTCTGGATGGCATACTCACTTTGTAATAGGTCAACAATTTTAACTAATATTTGAATAAAAATTACGATATTGCAAATCGAAATATTTTATAGATTATGAAATCAATATTAAAATTAATTACGGTTGCTTTTTTAACTTTAGCACCACTGACTGTTTTTGCTCAATCTAATGTTGCTCATATAAATGTTCAACAATTAATAAGTGAAATGCCTGAAGTTGTTGCTGCTCAAAATGAGTTAGCAAAACTTGAAAAAGATTATACAACCCAAATTGATAATGCTTTTAAAGAATTTCAGACGAAAGCTCAATCTTATTCTGCAGATGCTGCAAATCAAACTGATGTAACAAATCAGGCAAGGCAAAAAGAACTTGAAAGTATGCAGACTAATTTACAAGAGTTTAGAGACTCAGCTGCTCAAGAATTACAAAAAAAACAAATGGATCTTATGACTCCTCTTCTAGAGAAAGCAAGAAATGCCATTACTAAAGTAGGAAAAGAACAAGGCTTTAACTATGTAATAGATTCTAGTCCAAATGGAGGGCTTATACTTGCAGAAGGTAAAGATCTGATAGAAGATGTTAAGAGAGAGCTAGGATTCTAAATTTTATAAATTAGAATACATAAGGCTTTTTTATATAAAAAGGCTCAAAATAAGCTAAATCTTCAAATCTTTTCTCTAAGAATGATTCATAAGATAGTTCAATCATATTTAGAGATGATAATGTTTCTTTTCTTAATTCTAGGTTAGAATTATTCAAGGACTTAATATATTCAAATGATTCCTTTGTATTTGTTAATACAGAATAGTTTAAATCAGAATATTTATCTAGAAAACCATTGCTAATTTTTTCAACCTTTGGTTCTATTATCTCATTTAATTCAGTATTATAAATAGTTGTATAAAAAAACTCACCTTTATCTCTAATCATAGGAATAATAAATTTATTATCCTCGTTAACTGAATTAGCTAATATTTTTAATGATGGAATTCCAATTAAACTAATTTTATGAGGGTAACATAATCCTTTAGCAACCGAAAAACCAATTCTTAATCCAGTAAAAGATCCAGGACCTGTTCCTATCGCAACAGCAGAAAGATCATTAACATTAAATTTATTTTGATTAAGAATATCTCTAATAGATGTAGTTAGTAGTTCACTATGTTTAAATTTATCCTCCTCTATATCAAGGTTTGATAATAACTTTCCTTTTAACGATAGTGAAATAGAGCAGTTTTTGCTTGATGTCTCTATATTTAAAATTAATGACATCTTAATATATTTTTAATACTGCGGAACAGATAATGGTAATCCAAAATAAAATTCTAGGACTTTTAATCTAAAAATATAATCAAATTTAGCTCTAATATTTTCTGAAACAGATGCCTCATATGCTTGCTTTGATTGGATAAAGTCAAAAGAATTTAAAGATCCAAGTAAATATCTATCTGTTGCATCTTCAAATGCACTTTTAAGAGATTTGACAGTTTTATTAGATGCTTCATATAATTTGATAGCACCAACCAAATCATTATAAGCCTGATAAACTGTATTTTCTAGATTAAGTTTTTCCTGCTCATATTGGAATTTTAACCTCTCTAAATTTATTTTAGTTCTTTGAATATTATTGGATATAGCTCTTCCCTGAAAGATTGGTATATTAATTCCAAAACCATATGTCTGCCCTTTATTAAGATCAAATTGGTCATTAAAACTGGGTAAATTATCTACATACGAAATTCTAGTGTTCCATGAATAAAAAGATGTTATAGAAGGCAGTCTAAAAGATTTTGAAATCTGAATATCTTTTTCAGCTATAGATATGTTTGTTTCAGCTAATTTTATATCATTTCTAAATGTTTTGGCTTTTTCAAAAATTTCTTTTGGTGAGTTCTCAAGAATATCAGAAAAAGGTATGCTAAAATCCTCATTTGCAATATCAAAATTTTCATAATCGTCGAGAAGAAGGACCTGAGCAAGGTTTAACTTTGCATCTCTTAAATTATTCTCTGCTTGAACAACACTTTGTTCTTGGGATGCAAGGTTTGCCTCTATTTCAAAAATTTGTCTTGGTGAAAAAATACCTGAATCAATTAAATCTTGAGTTCTCTCATATTCAACTTTAGTAATTTCAAGTTGAGATTTTTGAACCTTTAGTATTTCTTTATTAAACATAATTTGTAAATAGGAATTGGCTACAAATAACTTTACATCATCCTTGATATCTTCAAGCTGATATTTTGAAGCAAGTATTTCAAGATTAGCTCGATGCAATTGATTCACATTTCTAGATCCATTATAAATAGGAAGACCTATGGAAGCAGTAGCTGATGAAAACTGAGTAGTTATTTCCTCTATAATATTTGTAGTAACATTTATACCTCTACCAACATTCCATTGATGGTTTGCTGATGCCCCAATTGTTGGGAGAAAATTTCCAATTGCATCAGATCTTCCCAATTCGGAATTATCAAGATTTAGTTCTGATTGCTTAATATTAATATTTTTTTCTAATGCAATGTCGATTGCATCTTGAAGAGAAATAATGTTATTATCTACTTGAGAAAATGCAATAGTTGAAATAAAAAATGCAAATAATATATTCTTTTTAATCATAATTTTTTTTTTAGTCCTCTCTAAATTGATCAAACGCAGATTCCTCTGGTTCAATTTTTATAGGTTCAGTTTTGTTCCAAATTTTTATTTTATCATCCATTGAAACTCCAGATAATATTTCAACTTTAATTCCATCAGATAGTCCAGTAGTTACATCTCTTCTTTCAAAATTTTGATCTGAAATTTCAACTTCAACATAAGGTAGTTGAGTCCTTCTGTCAAACTGTAGAAGTGCCTCTGCAATTACCATGATCTCTTGCTTATTCTCAACAACTAAAGATCCATTTGCGCTATAACCAGCTCTTACAAATGTATCTTCGTCAAGAGTTAGATCAGCCTCAATTTTGAACTGTACAGCTCCTCCCTGCTCTGTTCCTTTAGGAGCAACAAATTTTAGTATTGCATCAAATTCCCTGCCTGGAATTGCAGCCATATTAACTTTTAGAGACTGACCCAATTCTAACTTACCAACTTCTGCCTCGTCAACTTGACCCTCAAAAATCATTTCATTTAGATCTGCAATAATTGCAACAGAGGTACCTTCATTAAAATTATTAGCAGCGATAACCTGATCTCCTAATTTTACAGGAATTTCTAAAATTGTTCCTGAAACTGTAGCTCTAATATTAGTATTAGCTGTTGAAGATCCAGCTACCGACCCTTTCCTTAGAATTTCCAGATCATTTTGTGCAGCTATTAAGTTTTCTTTTGCAGTATTATAGTTAAGTTCGGCGTCTTCATAGTCTTGTTGAGAAATTATTTGTTTTTCGAATAATTCTTTTGCTCTTTTAATTTGTCTTTCGGCATTTTGTACTGTTAATCTTGCCGCAGTGACTTGAGCTCTTGCTCCATAAACAGATCTTTCGTCTGGAACAACCTTAATTATTGCGATTAATTGGCCAATTTCAACAATATCTCCCTCCTCAACCAAGATATTATCAATTATTCCATTTAATTGAGGTTTAATATCAACTTCATCTTCAGGTATAACTGTTCCTGTTACTACAGAAGTTTTCTGAATACTTGAAATAAATGGAGACGAAGTATCATATTCAATGGATGATGTGCTATTAGTTCTGACAAAATAGGCTATAGCAAACAAAAATCCTAAGATTAGTAAAATGATTAATATATTTTTTAGTTTCATTATTAGTTATTTAGTTATTTATTCTTCTCTAAGAGCTTCAATTGGCTTAATACTTACAGCTCTTTCCGCTGGTATTAAACCAATTAATGTTCCAAGTGTTATCATAGTTATAAATGCTCCGGAAACAATTGTTATAGGAACAGTTGGGTTTGTAAATGGAAAATCTTCTAAACCAGATGTTCCAATATTAATTATAAATAAAAGAAAAGCTCCAACAATAATTCCAATTATTCCAGCAATAATAGTCAGGAAGACAGATTCTAGTACAATTTGAACCTTTACCTCCCCAGGAGTAGCTCCTAAGGCTCTTCTAATTCCAAGCTCATTTGTTCTTTCTTTAACAGCAATTAACATGATATTTCCTATACCTATAACTCCTGCAAAAATTGTAGCAATTCCAACAACAAGAGAGAGAAATACCATTCCCCTGGTAAATTTTATTATGCTTTCAAATAATGAGCCGATATTAAATGATCCAAATGCCTTATTATCCTCCGGGTGAACAACTTTTCTAATTTTTAAATTTTCTTTTATTGTTTCTTCTAAGTAATTTGGATTAACATAATCATATCCCGATATAAACATAAATCCAAATTTGTCTCCTCGATTATAAATTTTAGCAAATGTTGAATATGGTATTGTAATATCAGAGTCCGTTCCAAATCCAGATCCTTCAGTAAACCTCTCAACACCTATTACTTTGAAATTAATATCATTTATTCTTATATACTTTCCGATTGGATCTTCATCCTGATCAAAAAGCCTTTCTTGAGTTCCTTCACCAATAACTGCAACTTTTCTTTCAAACCTAATATCATCATCATTAATATATCTTCCTCCGTCGTAAATCTTAATAACTGATATTTTTGCTTGATCTGGATAATTTCCAAATAAATTAAAATTATCCGATTTTAATCCTCTAACGACTAATGGAGGTGAACCAGTAAAAGCACCAGCCTGTAGTCCAGGTGATATAAATTGGATCTCTGGTATTCGATCTCTTAAATAATCAACATCTGAAAGTTCAAAGATTGGAAACCTACCCTCTTCGAATCCCTTGTATGGAATAGTAGTAGATTGAACCCAAATTCCCATTGAGTTTTTACTCAGTCCACTAAATGCCTCATCAAAGCCATTCTCAAGTCCTTTAGCTGATCCGGCTAATGCTATATAAATAAAAATACCCCAAAATACACCAATAGTTGTAATTATAGTTCTCGTCCTATTTTTTGAAATTGATTCAAAAATTTCATCCCATGTATCTCTATCAAATATTTTCTTTAGATTATTCATCTCGTAATGCTACAATTGGTTTTATACTTGCTGCTCTTTTAGCGGGAACATATCCTGCAACTACACCAAATACAATTAGTATTATAGTTGCAAAAAATGCTATTCCAAAGTCAACACCTGCTCTTGTAATAAAGTAATCCTGTAAAGCTCCCGAGTCAAGTGAGTTCAATACAACAATCCCGAGAATCATTCCAAAAAATCCCGAAAGGGTAGTTATAAAAATTGATTCACTCAATATCATTTTAATTATTTCGTTAGGCTCAGCACCTAATGCTTTTCTAATTCCAAGTTCCTTTGTTCTCTCTTTAACAATAAAAACCATAATATTAGATATTCCTATGATGCCAGCAATTAATGTACCTATCCCGACAAATGTTATAATTATTTGTAGAGCATTTGCAAATTGAAGTGATCTGTCAATTTCGTCAGCAACATTTCTTACTCTAATACCACTTGGATCAGATGGATCAATTGATTTTCTCTTCTTTAATAGTGATTTTACATTATTTGAAAGTTTAACTGCTCCCGAACCACCAATGTTTTGATCAAAAGTAATTGCCAATGTTCCAATTATATCTGTACCTTTTAAAATCTGTTGTCTTGTAGTATATGGGATAATTAATTTATTTTCCTCAGTGTCTCCGCTTGTATCTTGGAAAACCCCAACTACTTTAAATGCTCTTGATCCAAGATTAATAAATTTACCTAAAGGATCTTCTCCTTTAAATATATCTCTCGCAACTAACCTTCCGATTGTTGTAACTTTATTTTTTTCAATTATATCTTTTTGATTGATATATCTTCCTTTCATTAATACATGTTTTTCTATCTGTTGATTTGATGGAGCAACAGCATTGATATCAAATTGATAGGATTCTAATTTATATTTAATAGGTTCACTTACAAAAAGGCTTGGATTAAGATATTCAATAGACTCTTGAAATTCATCCATAATGGCATCAACATCTTCATTTTTTAGCTCAATTTGTCTATTAGTTTTAAATCCTCCATACGGTTTAGTAGTTTTACCTGGATAAATAAAAATTACATTATTAGCTTCATTCAAAAATAGGTCACTGTAAGAATTCTTAAGCCCTTCACCAAGTCCAAATAAAATGATGAAGATCAATATACCCAGAGAAACAGTAAAACCTGAGAGTGCAGTTCTAAGCTTATTCTTTTGAATAGACTGAAAAATTTCTTTCCAACGCTCTACATTAAACATTCTTAATAATATTTTGTTTTATTTTTTTATCCTCAACAATTACTCCATCTCTCAAGTGAACTACTCTTTTACACATTTTAGCAATATCATGTTCATGAGTTACCACTAGTATAGTTTTACCCTCATTGTTAATTTTTTGAATAAGAGCCATAACCTCCATTGATGTCTTTGAATCGAGAGCTCCAGTAGGCTCATCAGCCAAAAGGACCTTTGGATTTGAAGCTAATGCTCTAGCAATTGCAACTCGTTGTTTTTGTCCGCCTGATAATTCACTTGGTAAGTGTTCAGCCCAATCTTTCAAACCTACTTTATCTAAATAATTTAAGGCGGTTTTTTGTCTATCTTTTCTGGAAATACCCTGATAATAAAGTGGCAATGCAACATTTTCAAGAGCATTTTTATAATTAATTAAATTAAATGACTGGAAAACAAATCCTAAAAATTTATTTCTGTAGTTGGCTGCTTTTTTTTCATTCATGTTTGCAATTCTAATTTTATCAAGATCATATGTTCCATTATCAGAAGTATCCAACATGCCAAGAATATTTAGAAGTGTCGACTTCCCAGATCCTGAGGAACCCATTATTGCAACTAATTCACCATCTTCAACAGAAAAGTCAATTCCTTTTAATACATGAAGAGAAGAAGAACCTATCTCATAGGATTTATGTAAATTTTTAATTTCTATCATAGATGTGCAAAATTACTTTTTCTTATACTAATATGTGTTATACTAACATTAAAATTTATTAATTAACTGGGATAATTATTATTTTCTTATTTTGATTTAAGTTAATTAACATTTTCTCAAACTTTGGTGGACCTAATACTGGTTTTACATTATTTGAACTACCAAATTTTTCTTTTGGTATTCCAATTAGGTTAAAATCCATCTTTTGATTTTCATTTTCGTCATGAAAAAACTGAATTGCGTATTTTCCAGTAGAAATTGAGTCAAAAGAAATTTCAGCAGAGTAATTAATAACTGGTGATGTTCCAACTATCACTGGATTTTCATTCTCATCAAGAATACGAATATATATAGGTCCTTTGTTAGATTCAAGATTATTTATTTCCATCTCTAAAGAGATATCACCTCTAAGTTCAGTGATATAAAATTTAGTAGTTTCCTCTTGAGAAAAAATTAAATTTAAAAAAAGAAAGTTTAAAATAATCAATATATGTAAGTATAGTTTCATAGTGGTAATTTAAATAAATCTTCAACTTTAC
>ENA-OSEY01000960-OSEY01000960.1-marine-metagenome-genome-assembly--contig:-NODE-960-length-20380-cov-3.881692_pt1 | contig 20380 bp, 16 predicted proteins | sample MGYA00248465_ERZ534230 | MGnify/ENA primary metagenome ERZ534230 (study PRJEB26409, sample SAMN06344110) | marine metagenome | isolation source: Sea water from surface | place: Atlantic Ocean:Southern...
TTATAAAACAAAATAAAAGACACCGAATAAAGATATCTAAATTCGGTACTTATTATTTGCATAAAAGCCCGGCTAGAATAGGCAGAAATCCAAAAACAAAAGAAGAATTTAAGATTCCAGCCTCAGAGAAGCTTTCATTCAAAGCCTCAAACAAAGTTAAGTCTATTTTAAATTAATAAAATGGTCGGGATGGCCGGATTTGAACCGACGACCACTACACCCCCAGTGTAGTGCGCTACCAGACTGCGCTACATCCCGAAAATAATATATAATACACCCTTCATCTTAGAAAAATTATAAAAATAAAATTGAAATTGCAAAATAAACTTAGTTCAATAATATTATTTATTTTTATGTCTAATATTATTGCCGACTATGAGGTTGCAACAAATTCAGGTATTGTTCAAGGATATAAAAAAAATAATATTGTTTACTGGGATGATATTCCTTATGCAAAACCACCAATAAATGAACTTAGGTGGAAAGCTCCTAGACAAATAAATCAACCTAAGAAATTAATATTACCAAGGGATAATAATTTTTGTGTTCAAAGACCGTCTTCACTTGGCGGAGCTAGCGGAGATGGAATGTATGTTGGTACAGAAGATTGCTTATATTTAGATGTAGTTGCTCCAGCAAATAAAAATTCAGTATTAAAACCTGTTATGTTTTGGATTCATGGGGGAGGAAATACGTCAGGACTAAAAGATTTATATGATTTTAGCAAGATGGCAAAGAAACATGATGTGTTAATAGTAAGAGTTAATTACAGATTAGGTCCTTTTGGATGGTTTACTCATCCATCTATACAAGAATTACAAGAAGGTTTAGATAAGTCATCTAATTATGGAACACTCGATATTATAGAAGCTTTGAGGTGGGTAAAAGAAAATATTCATTTATTTGGGGGTGATCCAAATAATGTTACTATTTTTGGAGAATCTGCTGGAGGCCATAATGTTTATTCTTTAATCGCCTCGAGTGAGGCAAGAGGTCTTTTTCATAAAGCAATCTCTATGTCTGGATATACAACATCTGTAAGTCCTAAGGATGCATACAAACCAAGTAAACAATCTTTTACGTATAATCATTCAAGTTTTAATGTAGTTAACAAAATATTAGAAAGTCAGATTAAATCTAACCCTTCTAAAAAATTCTCTAATGAGGAAATAAGAGACATATTATTAAATCTTTCCACCGAGGATTTTTTTCAACAATATTCAGACAGGAAATCATATGAAGAAATTCCACTATTAACTGCAGATGACATTGTTATACCTAGTGTAGGACTTAAGGGCGCGCTTAGTGATCCAACACTTATAAATATCGTGCCAACAATAGCCGGTTCTAATCGTGATGAGGTTAAACTTTGGCTTGGAACTGCAGAATATTTTGTAGAATTAGATTATTCTTTTTTTGGATCGATGCTTAATATTCCTAAAGTAGTTCTAAAAAATGAGGATTCATTTGAAGCTTTTAATTATTATAGAAGTTCAGCATGGAAGATTCGAGGAGTTGATATTCCAATAAACGCTTTACGTGAAGCTGGAAATAAAAATTTATATTCTTATAGATATGATTGGGATGATCATAGAAAATATCTGGTAGCCGATTTTAAAAAACTCATTGGAGCAGCTCATGCTACAGAAATACCGATACTAGCTGGAAATTCTTTGCTGGTAGGCGGGTATCCTCTATCTGATTTAATTTATCCTCCTGGCAAATCTAAATTTTATTTGTCTCGTAATATGATGATTTTTTGGACTCAATTTGCAAAGTCTGGAACACCAGGCGAATCAACAAATTCAATTGAATGGAAAAAAAATATGTTATCTCAAGAAACTAATTCAAGCTATTTAATTCTAGATAATAAAAAAAACTTAAGAATGGAGGCTGATAATAATACTCTTAAATCTTTGTCTGAAGAGCTTTATTATGATGATCGATTAACTGAAATTGAAAAATGTGTTGTTTTACTTCAAATGTTTACATTTGTTGGAAATGATGAATACGATGATCATATTAAATATTATCAGGGAACTTGCAATAGAACTAAATCAGAACAATTTATAAAAGCTAATGCTAGCTATATAGAATATTAATTTCTAAAAAAATTTTTTAGTTTTAAAACTTCAATATCTTTTATTTTTATTAAATTTGCCATTCTTCTGATTAATTTTTCTTCATCAACATCTAACTTATTATCAGCATAGGCCATTTTCCACATAAAATACAAAAGATCTAGTTTTTCCTGTTTAGAATAACTCTCATTAATATCCTCCACAAATTCATGAAAAGAAACACTGTCTTTACTATAAACTTCAATTATATTTAAGATTTCTTTTTCACTTTTACCAACTTTTTTAGCAATTTTTTGGATTTCGCTCATTAATACAGATAATTCATCTTCAGTTATTTCACCATCAGATCTTGCAAGCTCATATGCTAGAACAGATGCTGTGAGTTCAATTTCAAAATTAGGTTTCTCTTTTTCAGAAACTTTTTCTTCCTTTTTAAAAAAATTAAACATTACTTATTTTTTGAAAATTTTTGTTTTTATAAGTATAGGCAAATATAAAATAACCTGCACTATAGATTAAAAACAGTAACATTGAAATCCATGGTGCAAAATTATTTTGTAAAAAAATTCCAAGAAAACCTGTAATCATAGAAATTAGAAGAATAATAATAAAAGTTAATTCAGGGGAAAACTTATGCATTAATTTGTGGTGTATGTGATCTCTACCTGCAGATGCAAAACTAACGCCTTTTTTGATTCTAGAAAATATAAGACCAACACAATCAAGAAGTGGGATCGCAACAAACCAAATAACGGTTATTGGATTCATATCATAATAACTATTTTGAGAAGCATAAACCGCTGACCAAGCCACCCAGAAACCAATTAAATTTGAGCCACTATCTCCAAGAAAGACAACTCGCTTTTTCCCAAAAAATCTCAAATTAAATATTAGGAATCCAATCATTGATCCAATTACTAAAACTAACATTGAGTCATAAATTAAACCTGAATAAAACCCTATAAAAAGAAGTGATAGCATAGCAGAGCCGGAACATAGACCATTTATACCATCAATCATGTTGAACGCATTCATAATGCCAACAACACAAAATACAGTAAAAGGAATGCTGAACATGCCAAGTTTAATCTCTCCAAGTCCAAACAAATCTCCTAAGGATTCTAAATATACATCAGTAGTGTAAATCATATATATCGCTAAGAGACATTGAATAATTATTCTTTGTGATGGCTTTAATCCTTTATTTTTTCCCTTAAGATAGTCGTCAATTAAGAATAATCCAAGCAAAGGAATAGATATCATTAAGAGCTGAAATGTAAAATCTGGTACATATCCATTTAGGTCATTCAAATCAATATATAATTTACCAGATATTAACAAAGCGAATAGTATACTTATTCCACCTGTTAATGGGGTTGCTCTTTTATGAAATTTTCTACTTCTGTTTGGCAAATCAACAAGCAAATTATATTTTTGAGCGAAGTTTACTAGAAGAGAATTTATAGCTATGGAAGCAATAATGCTTATAATTATATAATCAAGTATTATTGTTAGTTCCATATTATTTTTTTAAAGATTTATGCTTAAATTATATTTAGAATCTAAGTTAATAAAATATATATTCATTATATATTTTATATTCTTTTTTTCATTCTTTATTAGTGCCAAAACAGATCAAAACATAGAAAAACTGAAAGCACCTGTTGGCTTTAAGATTTCGCTATATGCAGATGACGTAATATCACCAAGACAAATTACTGAAACTAATAGTGGATTCATTATAGTTGGCTCTAAGAGTGGAGATAAAATTCTTGCCCTTTCTGATAAAGATCAAGATGGATTTGCCGAAGAAAAAATTACAATTGCTTCAGGTCTTAAAAACCCTACCGGAGTTACCTATCATAATAAAAATTTATATTTTGCAGAAATTGAGGAAGTATGGATGATTAAAAATATAGATGCATGGCTTTTATCAAACAGACAAGTTCCTCCGGTAGTAGAACTTTTTATGGACAATCTTCCTTCTGAGACTTGGCATGGATTTAGACATATAAGATTTGGACCTGATGATAATATGTATATACCAATTGGTGTTCCATGTAATATATGCATCGAGCCTCAAACAAAAGATAAAAGATTTGCCGCAATTCATAAATATGATAATGGTGAATTAGTAATGGTCGCAGATGGCGTGAGAAATTCTGTTGGTATAGATTGGCATCCGGTCACAAAAAAATTATATTTTTCTGACAATGGAAGAGATTGGTTAGGAGACGATTCTCCTTCGTGTGAGTTAAATGTGATTCACAAAGATGGTAGCTTTTATGGCTTCCCTTATAAGCATGCTAAGAATGTTATTGATCCAGAATACGGAAAACTAATTCCAACCGTGGGAAGAGATTTTGAAGATCCAATCGCTGAATTAGGTCCTCATGTAGCACCTCTTGGTATTGAGTTTTATGACGGTAATAAATTTCCAAGTGAATATCATAATAACTTATTCATTGCACTGCATGGATCATGGAATAAATATAATGGTAAATCTGGTTATAAAGTAGTGATGATTAGACTTGATGAGGAAGGAAATTATATTTCTCAAGAAGATTTCATAACAGGCTGGCTTGAAAATGAAATTGCATGGGGAAGACCGGTACAGCCATTTGTAATGAGCGATGGCTCAATGCTGATTTCTGATGATAAATATAATGCAATTTATAGAGTAACTTATTAAATCTAGAACAAATTAAATGAATATAATAAATTTGGATAAAGAAAAAGAAATCGCAATTAAAGCTGCAAAATTAGCTGGCAAGCTTCTTAAAGAAGATAAAAATATACTAAATTTAAAGATTAATAGTAATCCTAGAGATACTAAATTGAAAGCTGATATAAAATCAGAAGAACTAATATTAGATATATTAAACTCAGAATCTAGTTATCCAGTTCTTGCTGAAGAAACTGGAAAAACATCGGATGATCTTGGAGATATTTTTTGGGTTGTTGATCCGTTGGATGGAACAGCAAATTATAATCGTAATATTCCAATCTGTTGTGTATCAATTGGTCTTGTAAAGAATATGAAACCATTGATTGGTGTTATTTTTGATTTTAATAATGACGATATATTTGTTGGTGACAACGTCAACAATCTCGCTAGATTAAATAATAAAGATATAAAGGTATCAGATATCCAAAAAAAAACTGATGGTGTTTTAATCACAGGCCTACCATTTAATACTGATTATTCTGATAGTGCTTTGAAAAATTTAATTTCAGATATGCAAATATGGAAAAAAGTTAGAATGATTGGTTCTGCTGCCATGGCTTCATGTTATGTTGCATCTGGTAAAGCCGAATTATATCAAGAAAAAGGTATCTATCTTTGGGATATAATAGCTGGTGCAGCAATTGTAGAGTCTGCTGGCGGAAAAGCAGAAATTCATAATATGAATGACACTTTTCAAGTTGACGTCATATTTTCAAATTCAAAAATATAAATTCTTATGAAAAGTTTAGTTTGGTTAAGAAATGATTTACGTATGGATGATAATCCTGCTCTAAAGCATGCGTGTTTAAATTCAGATGAGGTTCACTGTTTATATCTTTATCAGCCAGATCAAATGAAATTACATAATGTGGCAAGTTGTAAAATAGAATTTATCATTGAAAACCTAAAAGATCTTGAATCTAGTCTCAACAAGATTAACGTTCCATTAACTGTCATAACATCGAAATGCTTCGATGATTGTCCTAATCTAATAATTGATGTTATTAATAAAAGATCAATTAAAAAAGTATATTGGAATAATCAATTTGGTTTTGATGAACAAAGAAGGGACTCAGCGGTAAAAGATGTCCTCGATAGGAACAACATTTACAATGAATCATTTGATGACCAAGTCATATACCCGCCAGGAACAATTCGAACAATGGAGGGAAAGCCATATTCAGTTTTTACACCCTTTAAAAGAAGATGGATTGAAAACTTTAATATGGATTTTTTGGATATTGAATTTAAATATACAGTAAAAAAAGAATCAAATATTAAATCTAATCTTAATAATATCTCTTTTGAAAAGGATCATTCTGTTGATATGTCTATTTGGCCTGCTGGAGAAGAGACTGCATTATTAAAATTAACTGATTATTTGGATAGCAAGGTCATTAGATATGCTAAAGATAGAAATGATCCTATTTTAGAGGGTACTAGTAGAATTTCTCCATATCTCGCTTCTGGAGTCATTTCATCTCGGCGATGTATATTAGAAGCGTTAAAAAGAAATGATTTTAAATTAGACTCTGGTGAAAAGGGCGTTGTTAAATGGATTGATGAAATTGTTTGGAGAGAATTTTATAAAAATATAATGTTTTCTTTTCCTAAGGTAAGCAAGGGAAGACCATTTCAAGATTATACAAAAAATATAAATTGGCGTTTTAATGAAGATGAATTTGAAGCTTGGAAAAATGGTAAGACTGGATTTCCGATCATTGATTCTGCCATGAGACAGCTTATGCATGAAGGGTGGATGCACAATAGATTGAGAATGGTTGTTGCTATGTTTTTTACTAAAAATATGTTGCATGATTGGAGATTGGGTGAAGCCTTCTTTATGCAAAATTTAATTGATGGAGATTTTTCATCCAATAATGGTGGATGGCAGTGGAGTAGTTCTACTGGTACTGATGCTGCACCATACTTTAGAATATTTAATCCAATAACTCAGTCTAAGAATTTTGATTCAGACGGCATATTTATTAAAAAGCATATATTTGAGTTAAGAGATTTAGACAAAAAAGAGATACATGATCCTTCTTCAAAAATAAGAGAGCATTGTAAATATCCATCTCCAATTTTAGACCTTAAATCCTCAAGATTAAGAGCAATTGATGCTTTTAGTGAAGCAAAAAATTAAATTTTTTTTGTAGTTAAGCAGGTTGCTCTTAGGTATACTGAAAAATCATTTTATAGGGATTTGGAGGAAATATGAGTGATTATTCAACTGATTTAGAAATAGCTAACGCTGCTCACAAAAAACCTATTGAAGAAATAGCAGATTTATTAGATATCGACTCTGATGATCTAATAAGATATGGAAATGATAAGGCTAAATTATCTACAAAGGCAGTTAATTCTTTATCAAAAAAAGAAAATGGTAAGTTAATCTTAGTAACTGCCATATCTCCAACGCCTGCTGGAGAGGGTAAAACAACCACCAGCGTAGGTTTAGTAGATGGCCTATGTCACATTGGAAAAAAAGCAATGATATGTCTAAGAGAACCAAGCCTAGGACCATGTTTTGGTATGAAAGGCGGTGCTGCAGGTGGTGGTCATGCTCAGGTGATACCTATGACTGATATTAACCTTCACTTCACAGGTGATTTTCATGCCATAGGTGCAGCTCATAATCTTTTATCTGCATTAATTGATAACCATATTCATTGGGAAAACAAATTAAATATTGATCCTCGACGTATAACTTGGAAGAGAGTTGTTGATATGAATGATAGATCTTTAAGAGATATTACATGTGGTTTGGGAGGAATTGGAAATGGTATTCCCAGACAAAGTGGTTATGATATAACTGTTGCATCTGAAATAATGGCTGTATTTTGTCTTGCTTCAAATATCGATGATCTTCAGAAAAGAATTGGAAATATTGTAATTGGGTATACCAGAGACAGAGAACCTGTTAGAGCTAAGCAATTAAATGCAGATGGAGCTATAACTGCATTATTAAAAGATGCATTTCAGCCTAATTTAGTTCAAACACTCGAGAATAATCCTGCATTTATGCATGGAGGTCCTTTTGCCAATATTGCACATGGGTGCAACTCAGTTATTTCAACAAAAACTGCTCTAAAACTTGCAGATTATGTTGTTACTGAAGCTGGATTTGGTGCAGACTTAGGTGCTGAAAAGTTTTTTGATATTAAGTGTAGAAAATCTGGATTAGAACCAGATGTAGTTGTTTTAGTTGCAACAACAAAAGCCCTTAAAATGCATGGCGGTGTTAAAAAAGAGGACTTAACTAAAGAAAATGTTGGTGCAGTTTCTAAAGGGTGCCAAAATCTTGAAAGGCATATCAAAAACATTGAGAAATTTTGTATTCCTGTGGTAGTTGCAATTAATGATTACGTTACTGACACAGAAAAAGAACATAGTGCAATAATAAATTATTGTAAAAATCTTGGTATTCAATGCACTGTATCGTCACACTGGGAAAAAGGCGGCCAAGGTGCGGCTGAATTAGCAACTGAGGTTGCAAAGGTAGCAGATTCAAATTCAGCAGAATTCAAAACACTTTATGATGATGAATTATCTTTATGGGAAAAAACCAAATTAATTGCGCAAAGCATATATGGAGCATCTGATATCATTGCTGATAAGAAAGTAAGAAATCAATTTAAAAAATTAGAAGATGATGGCTTTGGAGAATATCCAATTTGTATGGCAAAAACACAGTATAGTTTTTCTACAGATCCTTTATTAATGGGAGCTCCTTCTGGACATGATGTGCCAATAAGAGAAGTAAGGCTCTCTGCTGGAGCAGAATTTGTTGTTGTAGTTTGTGGAGAAATTATGACAATGCCTGGTTTGCCAAGAGTACCAGCTGCTGAAGCTATTGGCTTGGACGAAAATAATGAAATTACTGGGCTTTTCTAATTAAATCTTTCTAGTTCATTTAAAAGTATTTAGTTATAATTTGTCTCGAGTTTTGGAGAAGAATATGAGCAATGATTTAAATTTTTATATTAATGGCGAATGGATTAAGTCAGAGTCAAATGAACTAATTGATGTTATCAATCCAGCGAATGAAGAGATTATTGGTCAAGTTACCGCAGGAACAAAAGATGATATTGATATGGCAGTTAGTGCCGCAAGCGAGGCTTTCAAATCATTCTCTAAAACCTCACAAAATGAAAGAATTGAACTATTAAAAAATATCATTAAGGAATATGAAAATAGGTATCAAGACTTTGTAGAAATTATTACAAAAGAAATGGGTGCGCCAAACTGGCTATCTGAAAGGGCTCAAGCAAATACTGGACTAATCAACTTTAAAGAGACTTTAGAGGCTCTTGAAGAATATAAGTTTGAAAAACAAGAGGGTGGTTACACTTTAAGAAAAGAGCCAATTGGAGTTATTGGAATGATCACACCATGGAACTGGCCAATGAATCAAATTACTACTAAAGTATCTTCTGCAATTGCTACTGGTTGTACTATGATTTTAAAACCAAGTGAAATCTCTCCATTCTGCTCAATGTTGCTCGCTGAAGTAATGCATGACGCTGGTGTTCCAAAAGGAGTATTTAATCTAGTAAATGGTTACGGACCAATAGTTGGAGCAGCTTTATCTGAACATGAAAAGGTAGATATGATGTCATTTACTGGCTCCACCAGAGCAGGCATTGCAGTAGCAAAAGCTTCTGCAACAACAGTGAAAAGAGTTCAGCAAGAGCTTGGAGGTAAGTCTGCAAATATTATTTTAGATGATGTTGCTGATCTTGAAAAATCCGTTAAAGGTGGAGCTGGACATTGTTTTTTAAATTCTGGTCAGTCCTGTAATGCTCCAACAAGAATGCTTGTATCTGCTAAAAATTATGATAAAGCTGTGGAAGTTGCTGTAGCAACTGCAAATAGTACCTCAGTTGGCGATCCTAATGGCGAGTTTAGACTTGGTCCAATAGCAAATAAGGCTCAGTATGAAAAGATTATTAAAATGATCGAGATTGGTATCGAAGAAGGTGCTCGTCTTGTAGCTGGAGGTGTTGAAAAACCTGAAGGTTGCGACAAAGGATATTATGTAAGGCCTACAGTGTTCGCTGACGTAACAAATGATATGACAATAGCAAAAGAAGAAATCTTTGGCCCAGTTTTATGCATCATGAAGTACGAAACTGAAGAGGAAGCTATTCAGATAGCTAATGATACAGAATATGGTCTTGCCGGTTATGTGCAAGGTGAATTATCTCATGCTATTGAGGTAGGAAATCAAATAAGGGCAGGCCAAATAACTATTAACGGGGGAGCAAGAGGAAATGCTGCACCTTTTGGAGGCTATAAAGCTTCAGGAAACGGCAGAGAACACGGATTGCATGGCATTGAGGAATGCTTAGAAACTAAGGCTATTATTGTTCCAGCTAGTTAATCTAGAAGATCTGGCTGCATTTTCACAATTTTATCAAATGCTGGTTGATAACTTGCCCAAGCAGCTATATCGTTGGCAATAAACTCTCTAGTTTTAATAGCAGTTTCGTGTGGAATTACAACTGGTTCTCCGGCTGCTTCTGCCATGAGTTGAGCCTGGCAACATCTTTCCATTGACATATAAAACCATAAAGCAATATCAACCGATGGACCAGTAGTTAAAATTCCATGGTTCTGCAGTATAGCTACTTTTTTATCATCCAAGGCTTTTGCAATCTCATCACCTTCATCAACCTCTTCAACAACTCCAGAAAAGTCTTTATATATGCCTTGATTTTCATAAAACGCACACGCATCTTGAGATATGGGATCTAAAAGCTTTCCAAGAGTAGAGAAAGTTCTTCCATAAATTGAATGTGAATGTGCTGCTGCATTTACATCAGGTCTTGCCTTATGCAATCTAGAGTGAATAGCAAAAGCTGCAACATTTACATCTTTATCACCTTGCACAACCTTTCCATCGTGATTAACTAGTAATAAATCAGAAACAGATATTTGAGAAAAGTGTACTCCTAAGGGATTTACCCAGAAATGGTCTTTAAATTCAGGATCTCTATATGTTATATGACCAGCAACTCCTTCGTTAAAACCAAAGTAGTCAAACAACCTAAAGCCTGCAGCAAGTTTTTCTAACTGATTACGTCTTTCCTCAGCTGGATTTGCAAATTCTTGAAAAACCAGGCCCTTTTCTTTAATTGGCAGACGTCCGTCTGTTGTATCTATTTTAATAGGGGTAACATTTGACATAGTATTTATTCTCCTAACCTCTTTAATGTTAAAATAGCTTATCAAAATATGGTGAAAAGATGAAATTTAGAATTGAAAAAGATAGTCTTGGTAATGTCAAAGTACCTGCAAAAGCATTATGGGGTGCACAGACGCAAAGAGCAGTTGATAACTTTCCTATTAGCGGCATTAAAATGGATTTTCCATTTACAAAATCTTTTGTCTCCTCGTTAGGCCTTATTAAAGATGCAGCTGCAAAAAGTAATTTAAAGCTAAAATTAATTAGTTCAAAGAAATCAAAAGCTATATCAAAAGCCGCAAAAGAAGTTTGGCAGGAAAAACATCATAATGAATTTCCTATAGATGTTTTTCAAACTGGATCTGGTACAAGCTCAAATATGAATGCAAACGAAGTTATTGCAAACTTAGCAACAAAATATTCCAAAGTAAAAATCAGTCCAAATGATGATGTAAATATGAGTCAAAGTAGCAATGATGTTATACCAACTGCAATAAAAGTAAGCTCTCACATGGATCTAACAAAAAAACTTTACCCAGCCCTAGATGGATTAATAATAGCAATTGAAAATAAAGCTGAGACATTAAAAGGTACGATAAAAACAGGAAGAACACATTTAATGGATGCTATGCCCATAGATTTTTCTGCAGAATTGAATGCATGGTCAAGTCAATTAAGATCTTCTAAAGAAATGTTAAATATTCTTGAAAAGAAATTGCTTGAACTTCCTCAAGGTGGAACAGCGGTTGGAAGTGGAATTAATGCTCATAAACAGTTTTCAAAATGTTTTGCGCAAGAGATATCAAAGTTATCTCGAAGTAATTATAAATTTATTCCTAGTAAGAATTTTTATCATGAACTTAGTGCACAAGATTGTTCGGTACAACTATCGGGTGAGCTAAAAAATCTTGCCTTAATTCTTATGAAAATATCTAATGATTTAAGATGGATGAACAGTGGCCCGCTTACCGGATTAGCTGAGATAGAACTCAAAGCACTTCAACCAGGTAGCAGTATAATGCCAGGTAAAGTCAATCCTGTAATTCCTGAAGCAGTAGCAATGGCATCAGCAGATGTAATTGGTAATGATGTATCTATAACTGTGGCATCACAATCAGGCAATTTTCAGTTGAATGTAATGTTACCTGTCATAGCCTATAATCTTCTTAAAAGTATTAATCTTTTATCAGGAGCTATGAATGTTTTATCAAAAAAAGCTATAAGTAGTTTTAAGGTTAATCATGAAAATTTAGCAGTATCAATATCAAAGAATCCAATACTAGTAACGGCCTTAAATCCAATAATTGGGTATGAGAAGGCTGCTTCAATTGCAAAGAAAGCATATAAAGAAAATAGGCCAATTATAGATGTTGCTGCTGAAGAGACTGATATACCAAAATCAAAACTTAAAAGATTGCTTGATCCTGCGAAGCTTTCTAAAGGTGGTACTTAATTGAGTAGTCAGCTTTCAAAAGATAGTTGCGAAGCCTGTAGGCTAGATGCTCCTGTTTTGAGCGATAAGGAAATAAGTGATCTTTCTACTCAAATACCTTCTTGGATAGTTTATGAAGAGGAGGGGGTTAAAAGACTTGTATGCTCCTTTGCATTTTCAAGCTACAAAGATTCAGTAAATTTTACAAACAAAGTTGCTGAATTAGCTGAAACCGAAGATCATCATCCTGAGATAGTCCTAGAATGGGGAAATGTCACCGTGTCTTGGTGGTCGCATAAGATAAAAGGACTGCATAAAAATGATTTTATTTGTGCATCAAAAACTGATGATCTTTTTCAAGAATCTAACTAAACATAATCATAAAAATGGAGCAAAACGAAAAGCCGTATCAATTTTTAGCATGGACTGCGACTGCAATTTTAATTCTTGCTGCAATTCTTGCTAGCTTCGTTCCAGCCCTAGAATATCATCATTGGGCATTTATACTTGCCAATTCATTGTGGGTAATCGTTGGATTTCTTTGGAGAGAGATGACTTTGATTGTTTTAAATGCGGGCTTAACGATAATTTATATTTTTGGATTAATTTTATAAAAATATAAATTTTGAAATAAAAATTAATGTTAAAAACCAGGCAGCTGAAGATATATTTTTTAATTCACCATTCGTGATTTTTAACACAACATAAGAAAGGAACCCTAATGCAATCCCATCTGCAATAGAAAATGTCAACGGGATCATTATCAAAATTATTAGTGCAGGCAAAAGCTCTGTAACTGTATTCCAATTAAGTTTTTCTATTCCTCCTAACATCAAAATAGCAACGTATATCAAAGCTCCAGCAGTTGCATAAGCAGGAATGATTGATGCTAATGGAGATAAAAACATTGATAGAATAAATAAGAATCCAACAATAACTGCTGTAAGACCGGTTCTACCACCCGCTTCAACACCGGCTGAACTTTCAACATAGCTTGTTACAGGAGAACATCCAAAAAATGTACCGAATATACTCGCTCCACTATCAGCCTTTAGTGCTTTATCAAGATTTTCTGCCTCTCCATTTTCATCTAGGAGGTTGGCCCTTGTAGCCACTCCAACTAATGTTCCAGTAGTATCAAAAAGGTTTACAAATAGAAAAGACATAATCACTGTTAACATGCCAATATTAAGTGCACCCAAAATATCTAGTTTCAAGAGTGTAGGTGCAATACTTGGTGGAGATGAAATTACGCCATTAAATTTAATAAGATCTGCTGCTACTGCAATCATGGTAATTATTAATATACCTATGATTATTGCGCCTGGAATTTTTCTTGCAGATAAAGCGGCTATTATAAGAAATCCTAAAGCAGCAAGCAGTGTCTCAATTTTTGAGAAATCTCCTAGAGCTAATAATGTTGCATCATTAGCAATTATAATGCCCCCACTTTTTAATCCTATAATCCCAATAAATAAACCTACTCCAGCTCCCATAGCTATTCTTAAATTCATAGGTATGCTTGAAATCATCCAGCTTCTTAGATTTGTAACACTTATTATAAAAAATAAAATACCTGCAATAAAAACTGCACCTAAAGCAATTTCCCAAGAGTAACCCATTTCACCAACAACTGTATAAGTAAAAAAAGCATTAAGTCCCATACCTGGTGCAAGTCCAATTGGCCAATTTGCAAAAATTCCCATTACCAAACACGCGATAGCTGCTGCTAAACAAGTACCAACAAAAATAGCACCTTTATCCATTCCACTTGCTTCCATTATTTGAGGATTCACAAAAATAATATAAGCCATAGTCAAAAAAGTAGTGAAACCAGCAATAATTTCTGACTTTACATCAGTATTATTTAACTTGAGCTTAAAAAAATTATTTAAGAAATTTATCATGCAAATAAGTATATTCTAAATGACACAGATGATGTTGAAAGTGTTAATATTAATCTTAAATTAATTGCTTGCGTACTGTTCTTATATTTTAATTTTTTTGGCATAAGAGTTGCATGCAAATATATATAAAATACATCTTAAAAGAGGATACATTTACTATGAAATTTATTACGTTATTTAGGACGATTATAGCTTCATCATTTATTTTAATTTTTACAAATCATATTCAGTCACAAGATGGCGAACTTGTATTTGAGGAAGTTATTGTTACTGCTGAAAAAAGAGATGAAAGTCTTCAGTCTGTTTCACAAGCCGTTACTGCAATTACTGATTCTGAAATCTCAGCAAAAAATATAACCTCATTCGTTGATTTATCAACTATTGTGCCAGGAGTGACTGTTGCTAAAAATGAAGGTTACAAAACCATAATATCAATAAGGGGTGTTGGTAACGAAACAAACCAAAATGCTATTGCAGCTCCTTCGGTTGCCTATCATATGGATGGTATTTTTATTGCTTCTCCATTTTCACTGCAAACTGATTTTATTGATGTTCAAAGAATTGAGGTTCTAAGAGGCCCTCAAGGAACATTATTTGGGCAAAACTCTACAGGTGGCGCAATAAATGTAATTAGTAATAAGCCAACTACTGAGGAACTGTTTACTAAAGCAGATATTACTTATGGTGATTATGGTATGAAGCAACTCAGATCTTCAAGCAATATTCCAATTTCTAATAACGTAAGTACAAAATTGTCTCTTTCTGCAATGACAAGAGAAGGTTTTACTGAAAATCTTGCTACCGGTCAAGATCTCGATGATGCACATAACTTAAGTTTTAGAACAGATTGGATGGTAGATATTAACGATACAACCAGTTTAAGAATATTTGGTCAATACTCTAGTGTTGATAGAAATGGCGCAGCTATTAGAGGAATTGACGATCCATCACCAGGAATGCGTAAATTATCTCAGAATACAATTTCTAAACAAGAATTAACATCATCAGTTGTTGCAATGATTTTTGAAACAGATCTCGGCTATGCTAGCTTAAAAATATTAGCCAGTTCTCAGGAAGATGACATTTCAGTCACAAGAGATAATGATCGTCATAATTTTGGCGATCCAGTACTTTCCATACCTGGTTTAGGTGCAGGTGCAACCTATCAACAAGCAGAATTTCGTCCAGAAACATCTCTTGTTGAAACAACGACATTTGAAGTAAACCTTATATCTAATGAACCTGCAATGGATGGTAAGCTTGATTGGACTGTTGGCGCCTTTTATATGGATCATGAGATAGAAAATGTGATAAGAGGTTATAGGGATGATGACCTAGATGGAGTTTTTAAATATGTTTGTGATGCATCTTTTGCAGATCCAAGCTATTGTTATGATCATGATTACGGTATTCCAGGAAGATTTGACATTTTTGGTCCAGCAGCTGATGTAGACTTTTTCACTGATGCTTTTCCATATAGAGAATCTTTGTCTGTTTATGCTCAAACAACTTATAGTTTTAGCGATACTTTTAGACTTGTATCTGGATTAAGATATTCTGAAGACACTTTTGGAACTGACGTAACAAACTTTCTTAATACGGAAACTTTTGTAGCTGAAGGCACTACAGATGAAGTTACTACAAGGGTTACAGGCGAATACGATCTTGCAGATAACACAATGGTGTATTTAACATTAGCTAGCGGCTTCAAGCCAGGTGGAAGTAATTTAACATTTGGTTTTGACAATGATAATGCTCCTCCAATGGTTTTCCCTACCTTTGAGGCAGAAACAGTTGATTCAACAGAAATAGGTATCAAGACTGACTTATTCAATGGAAAGGCTAGGGCAAATATTGCTGCTTTTTCCTATGACTACGAAAATCTTCAATTTCAAGCAACTGATCCTGACCCTTACAGAGGAGGTGTAGCTAATATTCCTGATTCAGAAATGTCAGGTGTTGAAATTGAATTCACTGCTTTAGCTTCTGATTCATTTACTTTTGATATGAACTTAGCTTTCCTAAATTCTGAAGTTTCATCTGATTATTTTGTTCTCGATAATGTCGATGCTTATCAATATTTCTTTGGAGAGGAAGATTTAAGATACGGTTTAAGAGAGAATGTAAAGGGTAATCAGCTTGCTAAAACACCAGAATTTACAGCTGATGTTAGTTTAATGTATGAAACTGATCTTCCATCAGGTAACTACCTTACAGCTATGTTGCAATATGTAAAAAGAGGTAAGTTTATGCAACGTGTTAGCAACAACCCAGTTGTTGATGCCATACCAGGTTACGACATTGTAAATCTTAATATCGGTATAGATTTTAATAACAATATAGGTTTAAACATGATGTTATTAAATGTAACTGATGAAGATGGAATTAACTCTAGCATGACTGATGTTTTTGGAGTTGCATCTACAGGGTTGGAATTAATTCCACCAAGACAATTTATGACAAGAATTAGTTACAATTTCTGATTTCTCTTTTTCTTACAGTTATAATTTATATTTAGGGCCTTTTAAAGGCCCTAGATTTAAGTAATGAATAAGCTATATATCAAATCAGAAGACTTATTGAGAGATTCATTCACTCTAGCTTGGAATGTCTTTGAAAGCGGTTTTGCCCCAAACTATATCATCGGCGTTTGGAGAGGTGGAGCACCAATTGGCATCGCAGTTCAGGAGTTCCTAAGTGTGCTAGGCATAAGATCTGATCACATTGCAATAAGAACTTCATATTATTCTGGTATTGATGAGAGAAAAGATATAGTTCAGGTATATGGCTTAAACTACGTTATAAGGCAGCTTGAATCTGAAGATAGATTATTAATTGTTGACGATGTTCATGATACTGGTAACTCAATAAATCAAATCATAAATGATATAAAGGCTGCTTGTAAGAAAAATACTCCTGAAATAAAAATAGCCACTCCTTTTTATAAGCCTGAAAACAATAATACCAATAATAAACCTGATTATTATCTTCATGAGACTAACAAGTGGCTTGTATTTCCCCACGAATTGGAAGGCCTATCGATTGAAGAAATTAAAGACAATAAACCAGAGCTTGAAGAATTAATTTCAAAGATAAAAGATAAAATTTAATTTTTGTTTGGAGTCAGTTTTGCACAAGCTTTTTTTTCTTTTTATGTTTGGTTATAATCTGACATGGAAAAATTAAAACATAAAGCGTTAACGTTCGATGACGTCTTACTCTTACCAAGATATAGCGACTTTCTTCCTAGTGAAGCTAGTATAAAGTCACATCTAACAAAAAGTATTTCTTTAAAAATGCCATTGCTATCTGCAGCAATGGATACTGTAACTGAGTCTAGGATGGCAATCTCCTTAGCAGAAGCTGGAGGAATTGGTATTATTCATAAAAATAATTCTATAGATAGCCAAGCTGCTGAAGTGCGAGCGGTAAAAAAATATGAGAGCGGAATTGTAAGAGATCCTGTAACTATAAATTCTCAAAAGACAATTGGAGAATTAAGGCAGCTAACAAGTGAGTTGAGCATTTCAGGAATGCCTGTTGTAGATGATGGAAATCTTCGAGGAATAGTAACAGGCAGAGATTTTAGATATGCAGAAAATATGGAAGCTAAAGTAGCCACAATAATGACGCCTTTATCAAAGCTGGTAACTGTTAAAGAGGGCTTTTCTCAGGAAGATGTGATGAAATTAATGTACAAGAATAGAATAGAAAAAGTATTAGTTATTGGAGAAGATGATGCTCTTACAGGACTGGTGACTATGAAAGATATTGAGAAATCTGCTCAACATCCAGATGCAACCAAAGACACATCCGGAAGACTGCAAGTTGGTGCTGCTCTTGGTACGGGTGTGGATACACTAGATAGAGCTCAGGCCTTGTATGAGTCTGGTGTTGATGTATATGTAATAGACAGTGCTCATGCTCACTCTAAAAATGTTATTGATACTATTAAAAAAATAAAATCTACTTTTAAAGATATTGATGTTATTGGAGGTAATATTGCAACTTCAGAAGCAGCATTAGAGCTTGTAAAAGCAGGTGCGGATGCAGTTAAGGTTGGTATGGGGCCTGGCTCAATATGTACAACCAGAATTATTGCAGGAATAGGAGTGCCACAAATAAGCGCAATTTTAGACATCAAAAATGCTTTGAAAAAAACAGATATAAATATCATTGCAGATGGTGGTATTAGATTCTCAGGCGATATTGCTAAAGCAATCGCAGCTGGAGCAGACTCAGTAATGCTTGGGAGTCTATTTGCTGGCACAGAAGAAGCGCCAGGAAAGGTTGAGCTTTTTCAAGGAAGAAGTTTTAAGACTTATCGAGGCATGGGTTCATTAGGGGCAATGACAGAAAGAGATGACGCTAATAGATACATGCAAGAAGATATTGATCAGAGTAAACTCGTTCCAGAAGGTATTGAGGGAAGAGTTCCTTATAAAGGTTTAGTAATTAATGTTATAAATCAATTGGAAGGCGGATTAAGACAAAGCATGGGTTATGTAGGATGCAAATCAATCAAGGATATGCAAAATAATAGTCAATTTGTTGAAATTACAAATGCGGGGATGACTGAAAGCCATGTTCATGATGTCATGATCACAAAAGAGGCTCCAAATTACCAAAGAAGTTAACTTTAAAATGAGTAAGCTATCAGTCAATAAAAAACATATTGATACTATTTTAGTACTTGATTTTGGTTCTCAATATACTCAATTAATTGCAAGAAGAATTCGAGAAAGCAATGTATATTCTGAAATTCTTCCTTGGGACATTGATGAAAAAAAAATACAAGACTTGAATCCAAAAGGTGTTGTTCTTTCTGGTGGACCAAACTCAGTTACTGATTCCTATACACCAAGAATTCCTCAATGTATTTTTGAATTAAATATTCCAATTCTTGGTATTTGTTATGGCATGCAGACTCTGGCAGAACAAATGGGTGGTCAGGTAGTATCTGTTGATAAAAAAGAATTTGGACATACAAATTTAGATGTCGAAAATGATTCAGTTCTCTTCAAAGACATTAATAAAACAATAAATGTTTGGATGAGTCATGGTGATCAAGTTCAAGATTTACCAGATGAATTTGATTTAATTGCTTCCACTAAGACTGCTCCGATTGCAGCCATGCAGCATAAAAATTTACCTATTTATGCAATACAGTTTCATCCTGAAGTGACACACACACAAGATGGTCATGTTCTGCTAGATAACTTTATTTTTGAGATTTGTCATGCTCGTTCGGACTGGAAAATGGATGATTTAATTTCTTCAAGAATTAAAGAAATAAAAGAGCAAGTACAAGATAACAAAGTATTACTTGGTCTTTCTGGAGGTGTCGATTCTTCTGTCACTGCTGCACTTTTACATAAAGCTATTGGTAAAAAATTAGTATGTGTTTTTGTTGATAATGGACTTTTAAGAAAGGGAGAAGCAGAGCAAGTAATGCAAACATTTAAAGAAAATATGCAATTAAATGTAGTTAAATCTGATAGTCAAGACACTTTCCTGAGACATTTAAAAGAAATTGAAGATCCTGAACAGAAAAGAAAAATTATTGGAAGAACTTTTATTGATGTTTTTGATGCTGAAGCAATGAAGCTCAAAGACATAAGATTTTTAGCACAAGGAACAATTTATCCTGATGTCATAGAGTCTTCAGGCTCAGAGTCAAAAGAAGCTCGAGTGATTAAATCTCATCATAATGTTGGGGGTCTTCCAGATGATATGAAGCTAGATTTAGTAGAGCCATTAAGAGATTTATTTAAGGATGAAGTAAGAAAAATGGGAATTGAGCTTGGAATACCTAAAGAGATGATAGAAAGGCATCCTTTTCCTGGTCCTGGTTTGGGAGTAAGGATACTTGGCGAAGTTACTAAAGAAAAAACCAAAATTCTTCAAAATGCTGATCATATTTTTATCGAAGAATTAATTAGAGCTGATTTATATAACTCAGTTAGTCAAGCCTTTGCAGTTTTGTTGCCTGTAAAATCTGTGGGTGTAGTTGGTGATGAAAGAAGATATGCAGAGGTTATT
>ENA-OSEY01000962-OSEY01000962.1-marine-metagenome-genome-assembly--contig:-NODE-962-length-20371-cov-4.631517_pt1 | contig 20371 bp, 21 predicted proteins | sample MGYA00248465_ERZ534230 | MGnify/ENA primary metagenome ERZ534230 (study PRJEB26409, sample SAMN06344110) | marine metagenome | isolation source: Sea water from surface | place: Atlantic Ocean:Southern...
ATTCTTCTATTGTCAATTGCTGAGGTATTTTATTAAAAAAAATTTTGGCTGCTGATCTAATCCCATCGGCTTGATAACCAAAATCATACTTATTTAGATACATAGCAAGTATCTCCTTCTTAGTATATCGCCTTTCAAGTTGAACAGCTATAACCCATTCTTGTGCTTTTTGAAGAATTGTTTTAAAAATATTTCTAGAACGTATCCCCACAAAAATTTGTCTTGCTAACTGTTGAGTGATTGTACTAGCGCCTCCCCTTTTTCCAAAATATACGAATGCTCTGAGTGTACCGCGCCAATCTATCCCAGAATGTTCATAAAAACGCTCATCTTCAGTCGCAATTAAAGCGTCAACCATATGAATAGGAATTTCATCAAAATCAATCGGAGTTCTATTATCATTAAAATAATATTTCCCAAGAATAGCTCCGTCAGCTGAAATTATCTGAGTGGCCAAATTAGTTTTTGGATTTTCAAGTTCTTGAAGATCTGGCATTGGACCATAGATCCCTAATGCTGCCCCAAAAAATAATATAAATCCTCCTAAAATAAAAAAAATGAAAGATCCCCAAAAAAAACGAATGAATTTTCGATTATAATGTTTTTGTTTATTTATACTCTTTTTAACCATTTTTACTGATCCTCTATACTAATTCCTACAGATATAATTCCCTTTAATTTACTTATACCTTTCTCTTCTCCATTATTACGTACAGCCTGAGAAACCTCTATAATCAGTGGTTCTTCATTGGACAAAATTACTCCTCCTTTCCACCATAATTTGCTTTCTTTTATCTCATTAAAACCACTACCTAACCAACTCCCATCTGCCGATGCCATATCATATTCAAGTGTGTCATGATAAATTATATCTTCTCCAGATCTTAAAGATGCTAGAAGGAAAATATTTGAATATGGATAGTCATTATTATTTCTCAAACGTAGAAAAATATTTTTTTTTGATGAATTAACTATTCCTTCAGGGATTTTAAATATTACTGGATTCACCCCTAGTCCTTCATTTGAGACTGACTTATAAAATGTGTATCCTTTCTCTGGACTACATCCAAAGTTTATAGTAATTAAATTTACAAGTAATATATTTCTTATTAATCTTTTCAAATCAGGTTAGTTGATTGTTATTATAATTTAAATCTTAGAGCATCTGAGCGGCCTTTTTTGAAAATTTTATTACTATTATGCTTTCCTTTCCTAGAGATTTTTCTCTGTTCATATGGCAAATTGATAACTTCTTTGCAATTTTTTGAGCAACAATTATCCATTTTTGATCTACATGAATTGCATTGAATAAAAAGTAAATGACAAGCTTCATTAGCACAATTAATGTGGGCATCACATGGAGCACCACATTGATGACAGGAAGCAATTATATCATTTGAAATACGCTCCGCTTTTCTTTCATCAAAAACAAAATTTTTGCCAATAAATTTATTTTCCAAATTTTTCTCTTTTACCTGTCGAGCATATTCAATGATTCCGCCCTCTAATTGATAAACTTTTTTAAAACCTTTATGTTTGAAATAAGCTGAAGCTTTTTCACAACGAATTCCGCCTGTACAATACATCAGAAGCTTTTTGTTTTCCTTATATTCTGACATATTTTTTTCAATTAGAGGCAAGGAATCCCTAAATGTGTCAACATCAGGAGTAATAGCACCTCTAAAATGTCCTATTTCACTTTCGTAATGGTTCCGCATATCAATGCATATTGTGTCATCATCATTTAGTAAATCATTGAACTTTTGTGCATCTAAATGGATACCCTTTTTTGTTACATCAAAACTTTTGTCATCTAGTCCGTCAGCTACAATTTTTTTACGGACTTTAATAGTTAATTTTAAAAATGATTTCTTGTAGTGTTCTACAGCTACATTAATTCTAACATCTTTTAAAAAAGAAATAGTGTTTAGATGATCTTTAAATGAAGAAAATTTTTCTGAGGGTAAGCTAAGCTGAGCATTAATTCCTTCATAAGCAACATAAATTCTTCCCAAAATTCCTAATCTATCCCACGACAAAAATAAATGATCTCTGAAAAGCTTAGGGTTTTTAATGTGCGCGTATTTATAGAAGGAAAGCGTAAGTCTATCTTTTTTAGACTGATCTAATATATCAGCTGCTTCTTGCGCACTTAGTTTGTTGTACAGTTGCATGCTATAAACCTTTTAAGTGTAGTACAAAGTTAGACAAAAGGTTTATTCTCCAACCAAAAAATTTATAACTAAATAAAATCTTAAACTTTAGTTGATGTTAATGTTTTGGGATTAAATGTCCCATTTTAAATAGGACGTGTTTATTTGCGGTATAGAGTGAAAATGAGTTCCCTTTCGCTATTGTATAATTTTGCTAAGTTTTCGTCAATGTTAAAAATTAAAGTCGAATTTTCTAGAAGTAAAACAAATTGCTCTTCAAGCTGCCTAAGCTGATCATTGCATCCTATTTTGGTAGATGCAATCAAGAAAAAATTAATTGTTTCATCAGTAATTTTAATTTCACCAAAAAAAGTATTACAACCCAAAGAAGCAGAAAAAGAATCGTTTTCAAAAAAAAAATTTCCTCCTTCTTCAATATTCCAATTTCCCAATATTGTTTCTGCAAGGTTATTTTGAAAATCTTCTTTTTGACAACAAAAAAATGTTACTAAAGCAAAAATTAGAAGGAATCTGTTTATCATAGTTTAGCTCTATGGAAAATATTATTTAATATTTAATCAAGGTATTTATTTTTATTGCCTATTAACAAAAACTTGGTCTGACGCCCATTTACATATCTAAATCCGTTTGGCCCAAAATATCCTGCTTCCTCCAGCATTACTCGAATGTCTTTATCCCACTCTTTAATATATACTTTTGCATTTAATTCAATTGCATATACAGTGTTTTCGTGTAAAGGATGGTCACCCGACCCTGGAACTCCATCTTGAGCATCCCACATTCCATATGTTGTTCCTGCTGAGTGACCATACAAACCAAGTGGATGTGTATATATTTGTGGCCTAAGACCCTTTGCTTTACTTGCCTGTATTGCCATTTTCAATGTTGTGTTACCGGTCCTTCCCTTTTTAAAATTGGAGGTTAAATCATCTTGAACATCATTCCCCTTTTTAAGAGCTTTCTTTAGATATTCAGGAGCTTCTGTTTCATTAGTTCTTAATACATATGCTAATTCTTGGCAATCCGTATTTAATGTTAAATATGTGATTCCAAAATCACAGTGAACTAAGTCCCCTGAATTTATAATATCAAACTTTGATTCTCCATCAAAACCATATAAATCACTTTGCCCAGTTCGCTGTACATCTACAGTGGGATGAAACCAGGTTTTTAATCCTAACCTAGAAACTTTTTCCCTCATCCACCAAACTACGTCATCAGTTGTTGTAACTCCTGGGGTTATAACTTTCGAAGAAAAAGCTTCTTTAATAATATTATGTGTGATTTCTACCAATGTGTTATAAATAGTCATTTCTATTGGTGTTCTTGTTTCAATCCATCTTACTGCTAAGCTTTCTGCTGAAACAATTCGTTTTTGAAATTTAACTGGAAGAGAATTCATAATTCCATCAAAATCTGTTTTGGCCAAACCATCAGCTATCCCAAAGTTATCTGAAATATTAATCCCGATTTTATTTGGATTCTGACTAATTATATAATCTGACAGTGCTTTCCATTGGTTTGGTTCTTTCTCTTTGTCCCAAATGGAACGAATATTTTTACCAAAGTTGTATCTAGTGATGGCAACAGCATCAACTTTATTTTTCATTTTGGAGAAAACCAAAATTGTTCTTCTTCTCGCATTAAGCCAAGTTGGGGGTAACAAAGTTTTTACTACAGGATCTTCATTATATTCACGTGTTATCAAAACCCAAAGATCTATGTCTTGCTCCTCCATAAGTTTGGGGAGTAGATTTTGAATACGTTCTTTTTGGATTTTTTCTATTAAATCAGCTCTTTCTCTGAGAGATAAAATATTTTGGGAAAATAAAGGAGATGCTATTATTACAAATAAAAAAAATAACTGTTTCATTAAAAAAATTTTAATAAACCTACAAAAAAAAAATTGTTAATAATGCGATCTAAAGGTGCTTGGAAGCAGAAATAAGAAAATGTAATTTAGTAAAAAAGTTATAATGTCAGATCAAGAAAGTTCAAAGCTGAAAGCACTTAAGCTTACATTAGATAAATTAGATAAGACCTATGGTAAGGGAGCCGTAATGAAACTAGGTGACGAAGCTATTGAAGAAGTGGAGTCTATACCCTCTGGTTCTTTAGGTCTTGATATTGCCTTAGGAGTGGGAGGATACCCACGTGGTAGAGTCATTGAAATCTATGGTCCCGAATCTTCGGGTAAGACAACGTTGACACTTCACGCAATAGCTGAATGCCAAAAGCAAGGTGGTATAGCAGCTTTTATTGATGCAGAGCATGCCTTTGATCGTTTTTATGCAGAGAAACTTGGAGTCGATGTGGGTGAATTAATAATTTCTCAGCCTGATCATGGTGAACAAGCTCTTGAAATAGCAGATAACTTAATTCGCTCTGGTGCAATTGATATAGTAGTAGTCGATTCAGTAGCAGCCCTAACACCCAAAAGTGAGATCGAGGGAGAAATGGGAGACTCAAAAATGGGATTACATGCACGTCTAATGTCACAGGCTTTAAGAAAGCTCACTGCCTCAATAAGTAAAACAAATTGCACTGTTTTTTTTATAAATCAACTTCGTGAAAAAATTGGGGTAATGTTCGGTAATCCTGAGACAACTACAGGCGGAAATGCACTTAAGTTTTATGCTTCTGTTCGTCTAGATATTCGACGATCTACACAAATTAAAAGTGCTGAATCCGAAGTAATGGGAAACAAAACAAGAGTTAAAGTAGTCAAAAATAAAGTTGCTCCACCTTTTCGTACAACTGAGTTTGATATTATGTATGGAGAGGGCATCTCAAGAATTGGCGAAATTATTGATCTAGGGGTAAATTATGAGATTATAAAAAAAAGTGGCTCATGGTTTAGCTACGGGGACACCAAAATTGGTCAGGGTAGAGATTCTGTAAAAACACTTTTAGAAGACAATCCAGAGCTATTGGAAGAAATTGAAAAAGAGATTGTTGATGCTCTAAAGAAAATAAATGAATAATTTATCATTAGAATGCTAGCTTTTTCCAAACTTCTATAGCTTTTAATGACTGCTTTTTTGGATCTTCTAATAAAGATTTTTCGATTTGCTGATGAACTATAGTGGATAAAGACTTAATACTATCTTCCCCTAATGTGGAAGTCTCAATAACTTTTAAAGCTCTAACACGAAGAGAACCACAGTATCCATGTGTAGTATACCAAGGGAACTTCCTTTTGCAGTCGTAAAAAACAAGAGGCAATATTGGTAATTTGTGCTCTATTGCCATTTTAAAAGCACCTATTTTAAACTGATTCAAAAGTATTGTTTCATCTAAATATTCTCTTTCGGGAAAAACACAAATACTATATCCTTTACTAATAAGTTCGTTTGCACGCTCATATACTTGAAAACGACTTTTATAGCTACTTCTATCTACCGTTATGGCTGATCTTTTATATAAATATCCAAAAATTGGAATTTTTTCAATCTCTTTTTTTCCTACAAAAACAAATGGTTTTTTTCTCATACGAAACATCAACATAATATCTATGTAACTAGCATGGTTGGCCACTAAAATCATGCTTCTATCATCAGGTGGAAAATTGTTAAGTCTTTTAATTTTGAATCCCATTCCTATTAAAACAAAAGGAGACCATATATTTCTTGCTACCCAATATAGATAGCGATATCCGTTGGGGAGTAATAAAAAAATTGCTAGTGGAATAAAAAGTAATATTACAGGAAAGGCTGACAAAACATAGAACCAAATTCTCCAAAGTATCAAAAGGACTTTTCTCATGAATCAAATATATTCATTTCATAAAATTCTAGATAGGAGAGTTGCTCTCAAATTAGAGGAAATGTACCTTTGTTTAAAATTTTTATAATGGCACGCATTTTAACTGGTGTTCAATCAACCGGTACACCTCACCTTGGAAATCTTCTTGGAGCTGTTCTTCCTGCAATAAAAATGGCTAAAGAAACGAGTGATGACTCTTTTTTATTCATTGCTGATTTGCACTCTCTTACACAGATAAAAAAAGGTGATATACTTCGAGATAATACCTTTTCTACTGCTGCTACATGGCTTGCTTGTGGACTTGACGTAGAAAAAACACATTTCTATAAACAAAGTGATGTGTGTGAAGTTGCAGAATTAACCTGGTATTTAAATTGTTTTTTCCCATACCAACGTCTCACACTTGCCCATTCATTTAAAGATAAATCTGAAGACTTATCAGATGTAAATACTGGTTTATTTACTTATCCTATGTTAATGGCTGCAGATATACTTCTTTATGATGCAGAAATTGTACCTGTTGGAAAGGACCAGCTTCAACATCTAGAGATTACAAGGGATGTAGCTTCTAGATTTAATCACCAAATGGGAGAAACATTTGTAATTCCTGAAGCAAAAATACAAGCTGCTACTCAATATGTGCCTGGAACTGACGGACAAAAAATGAGTAAATCAAAAAAAAACACAATAGATGTTTTTTTACCAGAAAAGAATTTGAAAAAACAAATAATGAGTATTCAAACTGATAGTGTTCCTATTGATAATCCCAAAAATCCAGAAACTTGCAACGTTTTTGCACTTTATTCGATTTTAGCATCTAAATCTGAAACTGAAATTTTAAAAGATAAATATCTTTTAGGAGGTTTAGGATACGGACAAGCTAAGCAAGAACTCTTCGATTTAATATTAACTCGTTTTTCCAAAGAACGTGAGAGGTACAACTACTACCTCCAAAATCGTGGAGAAGTTAACTCCGCTCTTTCTAAAGGAGCTGAAAAAGCAAGAAAAGTTGCTAAAAAAGTTTTATTGAGAGTTCGCAACAAATTAGGTTATTAATAATTATATAATTAAAATTTAAATTAACCAGATAAATTAAGTTTCTACCTTTATTATAATATTTTATTATTTTTGATCAATGCAAGTATCCCGCTTCATACAAGAACTTCTCTATCAGTACGAATGTGTTACAATCCCAAACTTCGGTGCTTTTTTAACACGTTCATTCGGAGCAAAACTGGATGATAATGGAAACTTTTTCCCTCCTAGAAAGGAAGTGACTTTTAATCAATTATTATCATCAAATGATGGAATATTAGGAAATTATGTTGCCAAAAGAAATAAAATTTCTTACGAAAATGCTATCAGAATTATTGAAAAAGAAGTAATTGTCTGGAAAAAGAGATTAAAAACCCAAACAGTTCTTTTCCCAGGTGTTGGTGAAATCAAGCTTAATCAGGAAAATAAATTTGAATTTTCTCCTTTAGGAAAAATAAATTTTGAATTGAGGTCTTATGGACTTCATTTCTTTGAAAGGAATAAAATTAAAGAACGTACATTTACATCAAAAACAATTAATGTCATGGAAGACAACAACAAAGAAGACTTAGTTTTTACTCCAGATCAGGACGAAAACAATAAAAAATCGCCTATTTTAAAATATGCAGCTATCGGAATAATTGGTGTAGCCATGCTAGGCGGAGGATATTTTTTTAGTGACAAATATGTCACCGAACAAAGAATCGTTGAACAAGAAAAAGCACAAAAGAAAATTGAAAAAAACGTTCAGGAAGCAACGTTTGAATTAGAAGATTTATCACTAATCAATTTAGTTGCTTCAACAAAATCTGAAAAAGAGGATATTATTCTAAAACAAGATTATTATAGTGTAATCGCAGGCTCATTTCGTTCTATGGAAAATGCTACTAAAAGATTAGAGCAATTAAAAAGTGAAGGATACCCTGCAGAACTTGCGGAAATAAATCCGGAGGGAATACACCGTGTAGCTTACGGAAGATATCTAACGAAAAAAGAAGCTATAAACATGCTTTATTTCATCAAGTATACACTTAAAGAAGAGGCTTGGTATTTAGAAGAGAAATAAAAATCTTTACATCTGATATACCCAGTCTTTTGGATTAAGAGCTTTAATATTGTTAAATATTCCAAATTGAAGCTGTGTCCTTCCTGTCTGCTGGTTTGTAAAAACCTCACCTATAATCTGTTTTGAAGAAACTTTTTCTCCCTTTTTGACATATAACTTGGAGAGATTTGTATAAAGAGTAATATAACTACCATGGCGTATTAAAACCGATGGGTTACTGCCTTTAATCATAATAACAGACATTACCTCACCTTCAAAAACAGCTCGAACCTTTGCAAAAGGTTCTGTGGATATAGTTACACCGTTGCTTTGAATAATGGTGGTCTTTACTACTGGGTGTCTTTGTCTGCCAAATCCCTGAGTAACTACACCTTTTTCTAGGGGCCAAGGAAGGCGCCCTTTATTTTCTTGAAAATTTTCAGCGATAAGTTTTGCTTCAGGTGTAAGTTGAAAAATTTCTCTTGATTTTTTCCCTGAAATTCGATTGGATTCAGCTATGGCCTCTCGGATAAGTCTATTAATTTCTTTATCTATTCTTTGACGTTGTTTTTGTTTTTTTTCGATTTGTATTCTCAATGTATTTTGCTTGAGCCTCAAGGTATTGATTAATTCTTGTTGTTTTTTTTGTTCCTGAATCAGCTTTTTTCTAATCTCCCTATTGTCATTGATTAGTTTTATTTTCACTTCATTTTCCTCAATTAAAACTTGATTTAAATTCTGTAATAATTTTGTTTTCTCGCTGATTTGAAGTCCTTGTTTTCTTCTATATCTAGCATATTGTTTTAAATACTGAATCCGCCTATATGCCTGTAAAAAATTCTCAGAAGAAAACAAAAACATCAACCTATTTTGAAGAGATTTGCTAGCATAGGATTTTTGAATCATTTTAGCATACTCTTTTTTTAATTCATTCAATTCTTTTCTTTGATTTTCAATGTTTCTTTGATTTATGTTTATTCTTCTTGTTAAAAGGTTTGCTTGCTGATTTGTTACCTTAATTAATTCTAACCTAACATTTAATCTTGTTTCAATATTCTCTACCTCATTTAATGCAATTTTTTTGATTTTTGTATTTGAAAAAAGGAGATTATTAATTTGTTTAATTTCCTTTTTTAGTTTTAAGCGTTGATCTTCAAGTCTTTTTTGTTCATTATTTTTAATCTGAGAAAATGATTGGTTCAATGAAACCGTAATAAATAGGCACAAAAAAAATAGCCTTTTCATTTAGAACTTAATTTTGGAATAACCTTGAGGGATTTCGAATGGAAAAGTCAATCCTTCAGTAAAATCAGTTCTGCTAAAATTTAAAATAAATTTTTTCAAATTATTTCCATCGAATAAAGTTATATCAATTAAAGTAGGCAAGGATTTCCCTTCAATTTTAATATGCCTTAAGTATTTTATTGTTAAACTATTTGTTGTTCCAGGAATAAGAAAGCGTTGCTCCTTCAGTAAAAAGCTTACAGGATCAAAAAAAAGAGTAGGTGTAAAAATTGAACGCTTCCCTTTTGGAGATAGTATATAATATTGAGGATTCATGATCTGTTTCCACTGCCCTTGAGCAGGATCAGAAAATGGCTTACCTAGAAATAAATTTTCCAAATCACTAAAGCCAATGCTTGTTCCAAAAGAACTATTAATTAGATTAAAGTTACCTTGAAAATAGGTTTTTTGGAATTTTTCATAAAAGGAAATTTCATTGGGTGTAACTTTCAGTTTTGCAATAGGTATTAACATTGTAGCACTTAACCAAATTATTTTTTTTGTTTCCATTCTTAGCTGAACTATAATCTGCTGTTCTCTTTTCCCATCATCGTATACTACTTTAATTCGTGAGCGAAGTTTGTTTATTTTAGGGTAATTTGCTTTTATTTTTTGAGCTAGGGCCTCTAAATCTACGTTTTTTATAGGTGTTCTTGTAGGCAATACATTTACTGTTTTACATGAAATAATGAATATGAAATTCAGTATACATATTGAACTCTGGATTAAGGTTTTTTTCATTATCTATTTTTCCCCTGTACTCCCAAATCCTCCAATTCCACGATTGGTCTCAGGAAGCTCTTTAATTATTTTCCAATTAATCTTTTCATATTTTGTTAATACCAATTGTGCTATTCGATCACCCCTATTAATAGTGAACACTTGGTTTGACAAATTTACTAGTATCACGCCAATTTCTCCTCGATAGTCAGAGTCTATGGTCCCAGGGGAATTTAGAATTGATATCCCATGTTTAGCAGCTAGCCCACTTCTAGGCCTTATTTGAGCTTCATATCCTTCTGGTAAAGCTAGCTTTATTCCTGTAGCAATAATTTTTCTTTCTAATGGCTTTAAATCTATGGGGTGATCTAAAAATGCCTTTAAATCAACACCTGCAGAAGAAATAGTGGCATAGGCTGGAAGTTCAAATGGGCTTTCATTTATTATATAAACTTCTGTCATTTCGCTGAATTGTTTTGTTTAAATTTACGAAAACACCTTCCTTAAAAGTTTAATTAAAAAATTACTTTCCTCTTTTTTGTTAACGGTTTAAATCAAAAAAGTTTTTTAAAAAAGTTAGTTGTCTGTACAATTAAAATAACGAACACCCTCCCAATCCCTTTTGAAAAAATCATTTTTATCTTTTATAAATTCTTCCAAAGTACTATTTTCGGGAACCATAGATAACCACATAATTGGGTAATTATCAGGAGCGGATGTTACCTCTGAACGTTCATAAGGGTGGCGGTATTTATATCTAGCATGTCCAGCTTCATGATAAAATGTGTATAGCCTTTGAACAACAGAAAAATCTTCCCAAAATGATTTGATGATTTCAAAACTCACTGTCTCGTCATTACAAACGTCATAAGCTCTTCCAGCATGATCAGCTGTAACTCCAGATGCAAAATCAGGCTCATTACCAAAAAAAAGATTCATTGTTCTGCCATACCCTGGGTCAGGCTTCCCCGAACGAATAGCATCAGCAACAAAAAGTTCCCAATATTCTTCTAGAGTACTGTTTTCATCTATAGCTGCATAAAAAGGGTCAACTTCTTCTTCTAATTCTTCTTGAGCAATTGCATCAGATTCGATTATTTCTTCTTCTTCTTCGTTACCACAAGAAAATAAAGTAAATAAAAACAATGGTATGTATAATAAATTCGAGTGTAGTACAATTTTCATAATTCTTTTTAATAGCTTCTGCAATATAATTCTTTTTGTATTATCTAATTTTTTGGATAAAAAAATTTTAAATAATGTTTAACTTATATCCTATTAAAATAAGTATTAAATATTGACAGAGAGTTTTTTGTTTTAGAGACTCTCATTACATATCTAGTTATGTCAAAAAAATCTTTAGTTGAAAAAGCTAAAAGAGTATTAATTGGAAACTTCCAGAAAAAAGGATTCACTATTCCAAGTAAAAATCTTTACCCTTTTCAGTGGAAATGGGATTCTGGATTTATAGCTATCGGTTTAGCACATTTTGATATAGAAAAAGCAAAAAAAGAAATAGATAGTCTTCTTAATGCTCAATGGGAGAATGGGTTTATACCGCACATTGTTTTTCATACTAAAAATGACTCATATTTTCCTGGAGCAGATTTTCATAAGTCTTCTTTAAACCCAAAATCACCAAAACATATCGAAACTTCTGGAATTACTCAACCCCCAGTATTAGGCTTTGTTTTAGAAAAGCTTTATAATATCGCTGATAATAAAATAGAAATTTTAAAATTTATAAAAAGTCAGATTAACAAAGTCTACAAAAATCACCGTTATTTTTATTCAAAAAGAGATATAAAAAATGAAGGATTAGTTTACATATATCACAATTGGGAATCAGGAACAGATAACTCTCCTGTCTGGGACGAAATATGGAAAACAATGAATCCACCTAGATATAAATTTGAAAGAAAAGATACTACTCATGTTGATTCTTCCCAACGTCCGACAAATAGAGAATATGATCATTATATTGATATAATTGAACTTGCCAAAAGATTTAACTATGATGATAATAAAATTGCTAAACACTCCCCTTTTCTTATTCAAGACCCATTATTTAATTCAATTTTGATAAGATCTAATGAATGTCTAATTCGGCTATATAAAATTTTGGGTGGAAATGAAGAAAAAATTAAATACTTAAAATCCAAAAATGAAAAAAGCCTCGCTAATATTAATAAAAAACTCTATAATTCATCAATCGGAGCTTACTCACACTTTAATCTGAGAAACGGAAAAAAAATTCCGCTTATTTGCTCCTCATCTTTTAGTCCTCTTTTTTGCGGAGCTCCTGATCATGATATGGCAAAAAAACTGAAAAATACTTTGATAAAAAAGTTTGGAAAACAAGATTATTATCTTTGCTCATCCTTTGATCCAGAGGGGAAAAAACATGATTAAAAAAAATATTGGCGAGGACCTATTTGGATTAACTTAAATTGGATTCTTTACCATGGTCTTAAGCGATACCAATATGAAGAAATAGCTAAAAGAATCAAAAATGATTCACTTGAATTAGTAAATAAATTCGGTTTTTACGAGTATTTTAATCCATCAAAAAAAACTTCCAAAGAAAGTAATATGGGATATGGGGGAGAAAACTTTTCTTGGACTGCTGCATTAACAATTGATTTTTTGAGTGAAAAATGACTTTTAAATTACGCTTTCTATTAGATAAAACTAATTCTCCACAATAATGACAAAATTTTAAGAATTTAAATGAACACACTAGATTACATAATTATCCTAATCTATTTAATATTTTTTCTGGGAATAGGATATTTCTTTAAAGAAAATAAGAGTTCAGAAGATTATTTTCTTGGTGGTAGAAATATGGGTTGGTTACCACTAAGTTTATCAACTATGGCAACACAATTATCAGCGATTAGTTTTATCTCTGCTCCAGCTTTTGTTGGGTTGAAGGATGGTGGAGGACTTCAGTGGCTTACATATGAATTTGGTGTCCCTTTGGCAATGGGTTTTTTAATGGTTGCTCTTATCCCTACTTTATACAAGTCTGGTGTTGTTAGTGTATATGAATATCTAGAAAAACGCTTCGACTCTTCTTCTCGTCTTCTAATTAGCTTTGTTTTTCAAATAAGTCGATCAGTTGCCACAGGAGTTATGGTATATACTATGGCTTTAATCCTGCAAGCTACTATCCAAATAGAATTTTGGATCTCGATTTTAATTATTGGTGCAATCACACTTATTTACTCTTTTCAAGGTGGAATGAAAGCGGTCATATGGGGAGATGTTATTCAAATGATTGTTCTTTTTCTTGGTATTTTAATTTGCTTAGGTTTTGGTTTAAATGAATTAGGAGGTATTGAAAGTTTTATTTCAAAAGTTGATAAGAGTAGAATTGATGCAATAGATTTTTCAAAATGGGGGTTTTCAAATTCTGATGGTGATGATGCCTTTGGATTTTGGCCAATGGTTATTGGTGGAATTTTTTTATACGCTTCTTATTATGGAACTGACCAAACTCAGTCTCAACGTTTGCTTTCCTCAAAAAATTTAAAAACAATTAAGAAATTACTCTTTGCCAATGCCTTTTTTAGATTCCCAATAACACTTACATATTGTATAATGGGGCTCATATTGGGAACATTATTTAGTCAAGATTTTTCATTTCAAGAGAACCTAAATTTGGTTTATCAGAATAACATTGAGTATTTAGGGGGGAAAAACGCTGATCTTATGGTTCCTGTTTTCATAATCCATTATTTACCAAATGGTGTAATAGGAATTTTAATAGTATCTATTTTGTCTGCAGCAATGTCATCTTTAAGTTCAACAATCAACTCTCTTTCTGCAGTATCCATGGAAGACTTTGTTAAAAGATTTTACCCAAAAATTTCGGATGAAAAATATGTTCAAAGTTCTCGTATTCTTTCTCTTTTTTGGGGTTTAACGTGCCTATTTTTAGCCTTTTTTGCAGGTAAAATTGAAGGGACTGTAATTGAAGTTATTAATAAAATAGGTTCTGTTTTCTTTGGTCCTATTCTAGGTGTTTTTATTTTGGCCATACTTACAAAAAAAACTCATGCGGTTGGGGCAAATATTGGTCTCTTTTGTGGTGTTGGGCTAAATATTATTTTATGGTTATATGTTCCCGAAATTTTTTGGTTTTGGTGGAATGCTATAGGTTGTCTAATCACATTTGGTACTGGAGTTCTTGTAAGTGTTTTAATTAAACCCGTTACAACTAGTGAGGAAATTATAACCTACTCAGCGGGAAAACGTGAAGTTATATTACTTTTTGGATACTTCCTTCTAATTGTAATCATAAGTAGTTTGATAAGTAAGCTATTTTAAAATCATGAAAATTCTTATTATACCAGACTCATTTAAAGGATGCTTATCTGCAAAACAAGTTGCTAATGCAATTGAAAAAGGTATTCTAAATATATATCCTAATCTAGAAGTTGATAAATTTCCGTTTTCAGACGGTGGTGAAGGTGCCATAGATATTTTAGCCGCAAAGAATTTAGGCTCATTAATTACAGTTAAAACTGAAGATGCTTTAGGGAAAAAAATGAAAGCTAAATATTTACTATTCCATAATAAAAAAAGCGCTTGGATTGAGCTTTCCCAGGCTTCAGGAATAATGCATATTAATGAAAATGATCTCAATATTCTCAGAGCCTCAACACACGGAACAGGTGTTTTGATAAAACATGCTCTTGATTCAGGCTGTCAAGAAATTATTTTAGGTGTTGGGGGCAGTGCCACCAACGATGCTGGAGCAGGAATATTTCAGGCTTTAGGTGGAAGCTTACTAGATAAAAAGGGGAAACAGATTGAAAAGGGAGCGGCTGATCTATGCAGACTAGTTAGTATAAAAGATCCTAAAATAAATAAATGTATAACATGGAAAATAGCTTGTGATGTTATAAATCCTTTAATTGGTAAAAATGGTGCTTCAACTATATATGGCCCTCAAAAGGGAGCTTCTGAGGATGAAATTAAAATTTTAGAAAAAAATTTATTAAATTTTTCTAAAGTAATTAAAGAACATAATGGCAAATCAATATCAAAGATACAGAGCGGAGGGGCTGCAGGTGGAGTTGCTGCAGGGATGTTTGGGTTTTTTAATGCAAAACTATTTTCTGGATTTACAATTTTATCAGAAATTTTTGATCTTGAATCTCAAATCGAAAGTGCCGATTTAATATTTACAGGTGAGGGAAAAATTGATTCTCAATCTTTAAATGGTAAACTTATAGGGAGGTTAGGAGGGCTAGCTAAAGAGAATAAAATTCCACTAGTATGTCTAGTCGGTTCAAAAGAAAAAGGATTAGAGGAGAAATTTTGCGAAAATGGTTTGATAAAAATTTTTTCAATCCAAAAAGAACATATGACAGTTGAACAATCAAAATCAAATGCATCTCAATTATTATCTGAAACAGCGGGTAAGGTTTTAAGATATTATATTGAAAAGTAAATTAACTTTCTAGAGCTTCTGCTCCACCAACTATTTCAAGAATTTCATTTGTAATAGCAGCCTGTCTAGCCTTATTATAAGTCAATTTAAGTTGATCTCTAAGTTCAGTAGCATTGTCAGTTGCCTTGTGCATCGCAGTCATTCGTGCTCCATGCTCACTTGCAAAGGAATCACGTAAAGCTTTAAAAAATTTTATGCCAAGGGCTTTCGGCAGGAGTTCGTTTACAATTTCAGATTGATTAGGTTCAAATATATAATCTGGACTCTTGAGACTTTTTTCATCTAAATTCTCTTCTATTGGTAAAAATGTTTCTGTCTCTACAATTTGAGTAGCCGCATTCTTAAACCTGTTATAAACTAAAATAACTTCATCATACAATTCTTTTATAAAACCGTCCATTATCTCTTTAGAAATTTCATCTGCCTTTTTATAATTTAAATCATCAAAAATATAATCATGAGTAGAAATGATTTTTCCCTTCTTCCCTAAAATTTCTGAACCCTTTTTTCCAATAGTAATTAATGAGACTTTTTTATTGGAATATTCTTCAATAATAAGCTGCCGCGTTTTTTTTATAACATTAGAATTAAATGCACCACATAATCCGCGATTGGAAGTTATTGCTACTAATAAAATTGATTTTTTTTCACGAACAGAAACAAAAGGACTGTTCATGTCTGGTTCTGATGAGGAGCTTAGATTTTGAATTAAATTGTTTAATGTAGAGGCATAAGGTCGCATTGAAGTTATTGCGTCTTGCGCTTTTTTAAGTTTTGCTGCTGATACCATTTTCATTGCACTAGTTATTTGCATCGTTGAAGAAACTGATACAATTCTATTTCTTATTTCCTTAAGGTTTGCCATAATTTATTCAAATTCAGCAGCTGTTTCATTTGCAACAGCGTTTAGTGTATCAAGTGCTAAGTCCGAAAGTTTACCCTTTTTTAGATCCTCTAAACATTTTTTATGTTTTGCCTTTAATTTATTCAAGAATGATATTTCAAAATCTTTAACTTTTTCAACTGGAACAGATCGTAAAAGATTTTTTGAACCAGCATAAATTATTGCTATTTGTTCTTCAACTGTAAATGGATCGTTTTGAGCTTGCTTTAAAATTTCTACATTTCTTTTCCCTTTTTCAATAACGTTCAAGGTAGCTGAGTCAAGATCTGAACCAAATTTTGCAAATGCCTCTAATTCACGAAACTGTGCTTGATCAAGTTTAAGAGTCCCAGCAACTTTTTTCATTGATTTTATTTGAGCTGACCCACCTACCCTTGATACTGAGATTCCGACATTTATGGCAGGACGAACTCCTGAGTTAAATAAATCAGATTCCAAGAAAATTTGTCCATCTGTAATTGATATTACGTTTGTAGGAATGTACGCAGAGACATCCCCTGCCTGGGTTTCAATAATTGGTAATGCTGTAAGGGATCCTCCTCCTTTTACTTTACTCTTTAACGCTGAGGGTAAATCATTCATGCCTTTAGCTATTCCGTCATCTGAAATAATTTTTGCAGCTCTTTCCAATAATCGAGAATGTAAGTAAAACACGTCTCCCGGGTAAGCTTCACGGCCGGGAGGTCTTCTTAGAAGCAACGATACTTCTCTATATGCTACTGCTTGTTTTGATAGATCATCATAGATTATTAATGCTGGTCTACCTGTGTCTCTAAAATATTCTCCGATTGCAGCACCTGCGAAAGGAGCATATACTTGCATAGGTGAGGGATCTGAGGCATTTGCAGCGACGATAGTTGTATAAGCCATTGCTCCCTTGTCTTCTAAAATTTTTGAAATTGCTGCAACAGTAGACGCTTTTTGACCAATAGCAACATAAATACAATATACAGGATCGCCTGCATCAAAAAACTCTTTTTGATTTAAAATAGTATCAATACAAACTGTAGTTTTCCCGGTTTGTCGATCACCTATTACCAATTCTCTTTGGCCTCTTCCTATTGGTATCATTGCGTCAATTGACTTTATTCCAGTTTGTAAAGGTTCATTTACAGGTTGTCTAAATACCACTCCGGGTGCTTTTCTCTCAAGTGGCATTTCAAATAGTTCTCCTTGTATAGGTCCTTTACCATCTATGGGTTTACCAAGGGTATTAAGCACCCTTCCTACGACATTTTCTCCAACATTAATAGAAGCAATACGTTGTGTTCTTTTAACTGTGTCACCTTCTTTTACCTCTTTAGATGAGCCAAGTAAAACTACACCTACATTGTCTTCCTCTAGATTTAATACCATCCCCTCTAGTCCTGTTTGAAAAGAAACTAATTCACCATATTGGGCATTAGATAACCCATATACTCGAGCAATTCCATCACCAATGTTAAGAACTGTGCCAACTTCATCCATTTTGGAATTTAAACTTAGGTCTTCTAATTGTTTTTTTAAAATTGCTGAAACTTCAGCTGGTTTAATATCTGACATAATCAATTATCTTTATTAAATAGTATTTGAGGTCAATTTTGCCTTAAATGTTTTGAGCTTATAAGCTAAACTTGAATTAAACTCCATATCACCAATTTTTAAAATAAAACCCCCTAACAAACTTTTGTCAATTTTATTTAAAATATATACTTTTTTACCTGAGAAATCCTCTAGCTTATTGTGAATTTCTTTTTCAAGATTTTGAGTTAGGGGAATTGCCGAAATAACTGTGGCGTTCAATTCTCCTTGCTGTTCTGAAAATAATTGTATATAACTTTTTGCTACTTCTTTCAGTAAAAAAAGGCGGTTATTGGAAGTTAAAAGATTTAATAACTTTTTAGTAACATCAGAAGAATTAGGAACTATTGGTCTAAGGATTGATTGTTTTTTTGTATTCGACAAAAAGGGGTCACTAAGAAGCCTGTTAAGCTGTACACTGCTTTCATACAATTCTATTAATCCTTGCATTTCCTTAGCTACTTTATCTGAAATTTTATTTTCATTTGCATAAGCTAAGGTTGCCTTCGCATAACGAAATGCTGTTTTTGTTGGTTTCATTTCGTCTATTTAAAATCTGTTTCTTTCAACAAATCATTTACTAAATTCATCTGTTTGTCCTTATTTTCTAGTTCTTTATTAATAACTTTTTCAGCTATATCAATAGCTATTGAACCAACTTGATTTTTAAGTTCTTTTAAAGCTGCTCTTTTTTCGCTTTGAATTGTATCTTGCGCTTGCGATAGAATTTTTTCAGTCTCATTTTGAGCTTCTTTTTTTGCATCACTTATGATCTGATTTTTTGTTTTTAGGGCTTCTTTTAAAAGGATTTCTTTTTCCTTACGTGCTTCTTTCAATAAACGCTGATTTTCACTTTGGAGATTTTCCAGCTGAGTACGAGCTTCCTTGGCTGAATCTAAGGCATTTATTATTGAAGCCTCGCGCTCGTTTACAGCATTCAAAATTGGTTTCCAGGCAAATTTTCTCAATAGAAATAACAACCCTATAAAAATGGCCGATTGCCAAAAAAATAGCCCTAATGAAAATTCACTAATTAATTTCTCCATTATTTAGTATTTTTGCTTTCCTTTATACAGCAAATATTGCTGCGAAACCGAAGCCTTCAACTAATGCAGCAGCAATAAGCATAGCTGTTTGTATCTTGCCATATGCGTCTGGTTGACGACCAATAGCTTCCATTGCAGAACCTCCGATTCTACCAATTCCGATTCCAACTCCTATTACTGCTAATCCAGCTCCAACTATTACAGGTATTTCCATTTTTTAAAATTTAAATTAAACATTCTCTCTATATACTTATTTTAATATTTTTTAGTGGCTCTTCTCATGTTCCTCAGAAGCAAACCCAAAATAAAGGGCCGATAACATTGTAAATATATATGCTTGAAGAAAAGCTACCAACAATTCTATTATTGCTATTGCAAATGCTAAACCAAATGATAATGGGCTTCCTATCCAACTTTTAAAAATAAACATTAAACCAATTATACTCATTATTACAATATGCCCGGCTTGCATATTGGCATAAAGGCGAATCAAAAGCGAAAATGGCTTAATTATTAGACCTAATAACTCAATTGGGATTAAGACTATGTACAATAAAATTTTTGAAAACCACTTCATTGAGGATCCTAATGGATCGAAAATATGTAACCAATAGTCTCTCGTCCCAGTAAAATTTGTAATTAAAAAGGTAAGCAATGCCAAACCAAAAGTTACTGCTATATTCCCTGTTACATTTACCCCAAGTGGGGTTAGGCCCAAAATATTACAAAACCAAACAAAAAAGAATATTGTTAAAAGAAAACTCATAAACCTTTTGTAGTGCTTTACTCCTATATTGGGAATCGCAATTTCATCTCTTATATATACAATTAAAGGCTCAAAAAACCTTCCAACTCCAGAAGAAATCAATCCGTTTCTTTTATAAGATTGAGCCAAATTTCTGAAAAGAAAGAACATTAATATTGATACGAAAATTATACTTACTACACTTTTGGTTATCGAGAAATCTATGGGTTTGGGGTTTAAAGGATGGCCATACTTATCATAATTAATTGTCCCTTTCGAATCACTTTTATATATTTTATCATGGTGAAGTACGTAATAAGAGTCATTTATGTTTGCGACTTCCCTTCCGTGGTCAAATTTTGAAGACATAAAAAATTTGAATCCTTTATCATAAATGATTATTGGCAGTGGAATCCCAATATATACCTTTCTATTAGTCTTCTTGTCTTTGTATGATAGTAAACCGAAATCATGGGAGTCTTGAACATGATGAAGAATGTAGTCGGTAATTTCTTGTTTGAGGTTTTTGTCACCATTTTCATCATCTTTATATGAGGTTGAATATGACACCATTGATGCAGCCAAAATATAAAGTAATGAGATCGTTGATTTTATCAAAATCTAAGTAGTAT
>ENA-OSEY01000963-OSEY01000963.1-marine-metagenome-genome-assembly--contig:-NODE-963-length-20368-cov-13.024494_pt1 | contig 20368 bp, 22 predicted proteins | sample MGYA00248465_ERZ534230 | MGnify/ENA primary metagenome ERZ534230 (study PRJEB26409, sample SAMN06344110) | marine metagenome | isolation source: Sea water from surface | place: Atlantic Ocean:Southern...
AAAATTTTGATAAAATATTACGTGATATTCAAAAAGAAAGAATTGATGCTTTCAAAAAGTATAAAACAGAAGTTCAAAAAAATGAATTTCCAACAAAAAAACATACTATTTCAATTAAAAAAATAGAATTAAATAAATTTAGAAAGTTTCTGGAACAATATTAATTATGAAAAATAAATTTAAAAAAGTTTACTCTCTTGCACATCAAGCTGGCTATAGAAACTATACGGTTAAAGATTTAATAAATTTAAAAGGTAAGAAAAAATTAACACAAATAAATGTTGTATCTGCTGAAGAAGCTGCAGCTGCAGAAGCTGCTGGTATAGATATGATCATTTGTGGAGTAGATCAGTTAAAAGAAATACGTAAAGCTGCGCCCAATACATTTTTAACGTGTGGGATAAAATATACTGAGCATGCTTCCAAAGAAAGTATGATGAAGAAAGTATTTGAATTACTAGAAGTCGGTGTAGACTCCATACACACCAATTCGTGGAATATAAATTTTATTAAATATTTAAGTGATTTTAATATCCCTTTTCAAGGGCACGTAGGTTTTGTTCCAATGAAATCAACGTGGACAGGGGGTGTGAAACCAGTTGGGAAAAGTTCAGCTGAGGCTATTAAAGTTTATCATGATATAAAAGAATTAGAAAAAATTGGTGCTTGGGCTGTAGAAGTTGAATGTGTACCGGAGGATGTTTTAAAAGAAATAACAAAAGACACCAAAGCTTTGACTATTTCAATAGGATCAGGCAGATATGCGGATATTCAATTTTTGTTTGGTGAAGATATTTTGGGATATCACTTCAATTCAACTAAAACACCTAGACATGCAAAAAAATATAAAGATTTTAATAAGACATACGAAAAGTTACAAAAGGATAGAATAGATGCTTTTAAAGAATATCAGAAGGATGTAGTAAGTAAGAAATTTCCATCAAAAAATAATGTTGTTTTTGCCGAAAAAAAAGAGCTAGAAAAATTTAAGAAATTAATAAAAAAAATCTAAATGGAAATTAGTAAATTAGTTAGAAGATTAAATGATAATGAAATATCGCAGTATGAAGATAAGGGTTATATAAAAGGTCTGCCTGTATTTTCTCAAGGTGGTGTTAAAGATCTTCAAAAACTTTTTTTAGATTTAAGTAATAGACTGCCCGCAGGCGTTAACATAAATAAAACTAATATGTGGCATAAAGCGAGTAAAAAGTTTTATGATTTAGCACATACGCCGGCTATTCTTGATTATGTGGAGGATCTTTTAGGGCCAAATTTCTTCCTTTGGGGTGGACAATTTTTTTACAAAGCAGCTAAAAGTAAAGGTGTTGTTCCTTGGCATCAAGATTCTCAATATTGGCCTTTAAATCCATCAAACTCTGTTACAGTTTGGTTAGCTGTATATGATACAGATAAATCTAATTCAGCAATGAAAATAGTATCAGAAAGCCACAAAACAAAAAAATTTTTACATAAAATTAATGATGATAAAAATTATGATTTAAATCAAGAAGTATCTAATGATCAAATTGATAAAGAAAAAATAGTATATATGAATTTAAAAGCTGGTGAAATTTCTCTTCATTCGGATGCTCTTTTACATGGTTCTGATGCAAACCATTCAAATAATCCTAGATGTGGAATTACTCTAAGATATTCTCCTTCAAATGTTAAAGCAGATTTATCAGAGTGGCCTTTTTTTTCTGTTCAAATAGCTAGAGGTGAAACAAATCACTCTTTAAATCCTATTGCTCCTATGCCGAGAGGCGAAGCAACCCCTGTTAAGGGCTTTCAATTTCATCATGAATTTGAAAGTGAGTGGTGAAGAAATAAAATTTTAACTAGTATAAAATAAATGAAAATAATTGATGAAATAATTCTATACGAAAACCCTGATCCTTTACTCGTTAGTAAACAAGGTATTTTCCCGGGTATAGTAAAATTACAGGATAATTCCTTACTTGCATTATTTACTATTGGGCAAGCTTTTGATTCTGCTGATCAAAGAACATTTGTTTCAAAAAGTTTTGATGATGGAAGAAGTTGGTCTAAACCGAAACCTTTACATAATCATATATATAAAAATAAGGAAGAATCAGAATCTCTTAAACCACTATTATTACAAAATAATAAATTACTGGCAATAGGTTATGCTTTTGTAAGACCAGATAGTTTAACACCAATTGTTAATCCTAATACATTTGAAATACTGCCGCTCAATAATAAAATAAGTATTTCTAACGATAATGGTGAAAGTTGGTCTATGCCAAAAAATTTTAACGTCAATGAAACACCGCTTGAAATATCAGGGCCGTGTATTCAGTTAAAATCAGGTAGAATATTAGGAGCAGCGCCACCTTTCCATTTAAAAGAATCAGATCATTCAGGATGGATAATTTATAGTGATGATGAAGGAGAAAATTGGAGTAAACTATCTGAATTTTATAAATCCAAGGAAGGCCATATTTCAACTTGGGAATGTCGATTATGTGAAACGAACAGCAAAATTATTGTTATTTTTTGGGCTTATGACAATAAAAATAAAAAAAATCTTAGCAACCATGTTGTAATTTCCGATGATGCTGGAAAAACATTTAATACTGTAATTGATACTAAAATCAGAGGACAAGCGTCTAATGTAATGTTTTATAAAGATGATATAATTTTTACCATTCATTGTCACAGAGAAAACCCGACAGGATTAATTCTAAGAAAAGTTGATGTCAGAGATAATAAGTTTTCAATTTTAGATGAAATCAATTTGTTTTCTAAAGATGGTTTATCAAGTGATGATACTAACATAAGTAAACAGTTTGGCTCGCTTAAGTTTGGTCAACCATCAATTCTTCTTTTAAATAACAATGAATTACTAATTTGTTTTTGGTGCATTCATGATAACCAACATATTATTAAAACGTATATCGTAAATATATAGTCATCAGTATGTTCAATCTAATATCTAATGAAAAAGAAAAAATGAAAGTAATTAATTATTATCATTTTTCAACTGCACTACAAATGTGTGCTGTTATAGGAACAGTTGCAGCACCTTTAACATTATATTCTGTAGAATTAGGATTAGATCCAGATAGAATTGGTATTTTAGGTAGTCTCATGGCTTTTTGCCAAGTTTTAGCTTTAATTAGTATCCCTTTAACTCTTTATTTTGGTAGTAAAATTTTATCTATTTGGACTTTATTTAGTAGGTATATCTTTCTTCTAATTTTTTTGATTGCCCCATTTTATCAAGAAAATTTGACACTTGTTTTCTACTTATTGTTTTTTGCAATGCTCATGTTTTCAATTTTAAGATCATTATCTGAAGCTGCATTTGTTCCTTGGATGCAAGAATTTATACCCAGAGATGTAAGAGGCAGAGTTATTGGTATTAATGGCATTGTGTGTACACCCTTTGCTTTAGTTGCATCATATGGAATAAAAATCTGGCTGGATACTAGAGAAGGGTTAGAGAGATTTTACCCAGTTTTTTTCATAGCAATAATTCTTGGACTAATATCAGCTCTATTACTTTTAAAATTAAAAGGAGGAGAAAAAATTAAAGGAAGAGATGATGATCAGGGTTATTTAAAAAATTTGCTTAAAGCAACAAAAGATAAAAATTTTAATTTATTTTTAGTTTCATCAGGAACACAATATTTAGTTATTACAATACTAGCTATTTTCTTAACTCTCTATTTTAAAATTAGAATGAATATTCCAAGTGGAGAATTAATTTTTTCATCAACGTTAATTTTAATTGGAGGGACGTGTAGTGGTTTAGTAGTTGGAAGAGTTACAGATAGTTATGGCTGTCGGGGTATAAGGGTATTATTCCAAAGTTTACAAATTTTATTATTACTTACACTACCATTTATAAATTCTGATACTCCTTACTTGAGTTATGTAATTGGAATAATTTTCTTTCTATTTGGATTTTTAATGTGGGGCAGTGCATCAATAGGTTATATTTTCATGCTAAACTATGTACCAAGTAATAACAAAGAATCATTCATGTCACTTGCTTATAGCTTAGATGGAATAACAGCAGGAGTAACAACAGTGCTAGCTGGTTATCTAGTTGTTTGGTTAGATAATAATGAGATTATTGTTTTTGACAAATTACTTGGAAGCTATGAAGTTTTATTTGTTATTTGTGCTTTTATTATAGCAATATCTATGAATGCTTTTATTCTTATAAGAGAAGAAGGAGCTATGGGAGTTAGGACTTTTTTGAGACAATTAATTTTTTACAGAAAGCAATTACCATAAAATATTATTCAAATTTTAAACGTATCCAATGTAGATCCATTTTTTTATCATTACCCGCATAATAAAAAACTAAAACTTTCCCACTCTGTAAAACATCGGCATAGGGCAATCCAAAACTCCATATATTCATGTCAGCTAATAACCCTCCTAGCTCTTTACTATTTTGTTTAATTTTTTTTTGATTAAAAATTGTTACCTCAGAAATTTCATCAAAATGAGCATTGAGATTATCTGATACTCTTACTTTTATGCTTTGATTTTTAAATCTATCAACCCATGCTAACACTACCTTACCATCCTTTAATAATGCAGGATGAGAAGGTTGATCAGAAATATTTAAATCTTTTGGCTGAGACCATGTTTTACCTTCATCATTACTTATTCTTTGATGAATATTAAGGAAAGTTTTTTTTGCCGAATCATATGTCCATGCAAAAGAAGTAATAGTTCCATTTTTATTTACACCACATCTTAAATCCCAATTAAAAATTCTTCCAGTTTCATCACCTGCTGCTAAATAAGGTTTAGACCATGTTTTTCCATTATCAGAAGAACATATGAAAATATTTTTTTGATACCATTTTGATTCATCATAATAATCTTTATTATTTTCAATACTCATAATTAATTTTCCATTTGGTAATTTCATAATAGGATTGGTAAGACTTGGTGGACCAATGTCTTTAGGTAGCTGAACTTTTCTAAGTTTTGACCACGTATTCCCATTATCATAAGAATCTGCAATTAGAATTTTCATTGGAAGACAGCCTTCAGTATCAGCATTAAATAATTCTTTTCCTGGAATAGAAGTTCGATCAATCCACAAAAATGATGCAATAATATGAGAATGAGAAATTTCAGTTAAATAACAAAGTTTTAGACTGCCTTTAAGATTATCTATTTTAACATTTTTAAAAGGCTCCCAAGGTTCTGACCATTTCTCACCTTCATCATCTGATCGGAAAAACTCTATTCCCTCTAATTCAGAATCTTTATTATTTCCACCTCTTGCAGTGGCAAGAATAGATCCATTACTAAGAGAAACAAATGATGAAAAAGTATAGCATGCTTTATTTGAATCAATTTTTGCAGAACATAAGATGCCTGAAGAATCTATTTTCATTTAATAAAATTTTATTTTTTTTTCTTAGGCCATCCCATTAAAAGTTTGGCATTTTTTTCTTCTTCAATAGCCTTTTCTTTATCTTTAAAAATTTTCACTACGCATTGAGGTTTATTACGATCAATTACATCATAAACTAGATGGTGATCTACTTTATCAATAAGTGGGCCTATCCAACCAGCACAATGATCGCAGTATCTTTTCATAGGCTCTGCATCATTATCCAAAACTTTACTAAGACTTGGACAAACATTCATTCTTAATTCTAATTTTTCGTCATCTAATTTTAAATCCATATCACAGTTTTCTTCAATTCTAATATGATCCCAGTATTCATACATCCCCTTCAAACCTTTTTCTTTGAATAATTCTAAAGTATGTTTTTCTTGGTTTTTACTGATTTCCAACCAGTAAGCCTCTAGATGCTCTTCTCCTTGATCTTCGAGAAACTTAAAAACTTCGTTATAGAAACGGGTGAAATGATCACTAGGTATCATGCTCTTTTCCTTATAGTTTGTCTGCATGCTGCTTCTCCTAAAATTTCAGTTTTAATTTCGTATGGAGTATCTTCAGCCAGTGCTTCATTTGTTTTAATAGTTTGATCACAAAAGTTAGGTGAAACATTTCCAACCAACTTTCTTACATGTTCATATGCTGTACAACGATTAACTGTTAAAATAATTTCTTCATCATTAATAGAAATATTATAATCAGCATTTTCCCGATCAAAAAAATGTTGCCAATGTTTAGCTAACATTTTGATATTCCCTTTTTTAATATGATCTTTGATGTCCTTATAAACATCATTACCAACTTTTTTGAAGATATCATTCATAGTATCGATACCATATTTATTAATGATAAACTCAATAGTTGTATTTGTAGCACCGTGAAAATCCATGTGGACATTGCCACCATCGTTGTAACGAAGTTTTTGATCTAAATTATTTTTATTCACTTTTATATACAGATTTTCCAGCAATATAGGTTTCACTAATCTCCAAATTATCTTTTTGTAAAAGAATAAAATCAGCTAATTTATTTTTTTCAATACTTCCCATAATATTTTCTAAACCTATTACTCTTGCTGGTACTAAACTTGCAGCAATAGCAACTTGGGATAAAGTTTTTTTTGAAAACTTATAATAATTTTGTAATGCTTCAATAGAAGTTAATGATGACCCAGCTAATAAACCATTATAAGTAGAAGCTTTCCCTTTTTCTACTGTACACCATCTTCCAGGAAAAAATTCAAACTTAACAGGAACTGGAGAACCGGCTCCCTTAACAGAGTCCGTTTCTAAGAATACTCTATCAGTTGGTAAGTGAGATAGTAGTTCAACTAATTGAGGGTGAACATGAATACCGTCACATATAACTCCAAGAGCAATTCGTGTTTCAGCAATTAAAGCATCAGTTAGAGATAATACATGAACACCTGTGTCATCTGGTGGATAAGTTGGAAGTGCATCATACATATGTGTTACAGCATCAACCCCCCAATCTGCAAATTTAGGAACATCAATTGGATTGGCTCCACTGTGACCTAAATGAATTGAAATTTTTTCTTTTTTGAGTCTCTTTATAAATTCTTCTGAGCCATTCATTTCTGGCGCTAATGTCAGAGCTTTTAGTTTACCCTGGCATGCATCTAATAATTCTTCAGCTAAAGATACAGAAGGATTTCGAAGATTTTTAGGATCATGAGCCCCAGGTAATGCAAAACAAGGTCCCTCTGAATGAATTCCTAAAACACGCGCTCCCTCTTTAGCTTTATCAATATCATTTGATAATGCGTTTAATAAAGTTTTAGTTTTTTCAGGTGGTAGGCATGGTGTTGACGGTAAAAAACCTGTCACTCCTACTGATGGTAGTATTTTAGAATTATCAACAGTACAATTTTCTTCTGCATGACCATACAAATAATTTAAAAAACCATGTTGTAGAACATCAATCATTCCTGGAAAGATAAAGTTATTCTGACCATCAATTATTTTCCAGTCATCAGAAATATTTTCATTTGGATTTAAAATATCAACAATTTTATCGCCATCAATTAGAAGATCTTTATCTTCTTCTCCATATGGAGTTACCAAAGTAACATTTGTAAATCTTTGTTTGTGTTGCATATATTTAATTTAATATTAAGGTAAAACCTAAAACAACTATAGTGAAAAAACAAGAACTAGGGGAAATAAGATGAAAGACCAATGTGTATGTATAACTGGATCTACACATGGTATAGGATTTGGAATTGCAGAGGCATTTGCTAAAAAAGGAGCAAAAATTGTCATTAATTCTCATGAAAAAGATAATGGCGCTTTAGATAAGCTCAAAAAATTGACTGAGTGTTATTTTGTACAATCAGATCTATCAACAATTGATGGAAATAAAAAACTAATTCAAGAAGCAAAAGTTAAACTTGGAAAAATAGATACTCTTATAAATAATGCTGGTACTTTTCAAGATACTGATTTTGAAAATATTAATAAAGAAAAATTTGATAAAACATTTAATCTGAACGTTAGAGGTTATATGTTTACATCTCAAGAATTTGTAAAACAAATTTCAAACGATCAAAATAATAGTAGTATTATTTGTATTGGTTCCTCTAACTCCTTAGCAGCTGAAAAAAACAGCGTCATGTATGATACTTCCAAAGGAGCTGTACTAATGATGATTAAATCAATGGCTGTAAGTTTAGCATCAAAGAACATACGTGTTAATGGTATTGGTCCAGGTATACTCGAAACACCACTGACTAGTGCAGGCCTAAATAAAGGAAATAATAAAAAAGTAATCAGTTCACAAATTCCACTTGGCAGGATTGGGGAGCCATCAGATATCGGTGGAGCAGCTGTATTTTTAGCATCTGAAGAAGCAAAATATATTACAGGACAAATGTTATACGTCGATGGTGGAATTTTAGCTAATCAATTAAATTGGGATGAGTCACTTTTATAAAAAAATTTAAAAAAGGAGAGAATATGATTAAAATAATAACCACTGGTGCAAAATCAGTTTTACCTTTTAGCCCAGCAATCAAAGCAGGAGATTTTGTATATGTTTCAGGCCAAGCATCTGTTGATCGAGAAAATGGGTCAGTCATTGAAGGGACATTTGAAGAAGAAATGAGACGTTCAATTGAAAATTTAGAAGTGATTTTAAAAGAAGCAGGTCTGACCTTGGATCATGTTATTAATGTTAAGGGCTACGTAGCTGATCAAAAAGATTTAAAAGAATATAATAAAATTTATCCTGAATATTTTACAGATCCACTACCAACAAGAAGTACAATTGTAAAAGTGTTGCCTACTTTCTTAAAATTTGAGCTTGATTGTGTTGCTTATGCACCAAATACTAGACAAGAAGGATAATTAAAAATAAGTTAATATTCCATCAAGAACATTATAGTCATCATCAACAACTGGAATAAACTTCCATTTATCAAATGCTGTGCATGGATGTGAAATACCAGAACAAATCATATCCCCTACCTGCCATTGATGATTATCAGCAAGTTTAACAAAGGCATGCTGATCATTTGTGCTAAATATTTCTGCTTCACCAATATCTAAGAAACCTTCACCAGGTCTAAATCTTTTTATTGGTTTTGGTAAACCTGAATCATATGGAGCATCTCGTTTTCCCATAGTTAGAAAAGCAAGATTATTTTCAGGAATGGATTGTACATAGGACCAAATTTCAAGAGCTGGTTGCAGAGATTGATCCCATTGTCTATTGGAATCACTTTTAGCTGTCTCAAGTGCATCCAAATAAGGTCCGTGATCATGTGTAATATAACATCCGCTTCGTAATAGTACTTTGATTGGAACACTGAGTTTAATTTTTGAAAATCTTTCCCCCACAATATCAAAATGAGTTGATCCACCAGCAGTAATTAATAATTCATTTAGATGAGAGTAATAATTTGAAGGAATATCATTAATAATATCTTCAATCTTTGAACAAAAATCATGCACAGCATCTGATCCTTTCATTGCTACAGCTGCTATACCCTCGTATGAAGAAATACCTGCGAAAGTAAAATTCTTTGATGAATCCTCTCCAATTATATTAACAAGTTTTAAAAAATCTTCTTTTTTACGTATACCGGTCCGTCCATTTTCCGCACCTACTTCGGGCAATAAATTTATTGGGTTGGTTAAATTTTGATCACCAAGATTTTTTTTTATATTTAAAAACTGCTCAATAGAATCAACAAAACAATAGAAAGAAAAATTTTTATTTTGATTAATATATGATGCTATTGTTTCTAAATGTGATTTACCTAAAAGTTGATTAGCAAGTAAAACTTTTTTTATACCAAAATCAAACATAACTTGAATTTGATTAATAGCACCAGCTGTAATGCCCCATGCACCATGTTTTATCTGCTCAGAAAAAATCTGAGGGGCCATGGTAGTTTTACCATGAGGAGCAATATCTAGATTGTGTTTTTCTAAATAATTAGAAAAAGTTTTTAAGTTATGAAGATAGTTTTTTTGTTTTAATACCATTAATGGCATAGGCATATCTTCCTTCAAAATATTCCATTTTTTATTTTTTAATTCTTTTAGTGGAAATGGTTCACTTGAACCTGGAATACCTTTGGTTCGCCTATCTAAAATAGTATTTTGAATTTCACTTAAATCCATTAAGAATTAATTTCTTCAAACTGACTAACTAAATTCTCTGCATAATCAGATAATGCAATTACATCAGCACCAATATTTAGAAGATTGTATCCCATATCAATATAATTTTTTGCAACTCCGGGTCCACCTGGAGTAGCTGCAATTTTATTATTTTTTCTTGCTACTTCTGCAACTTTTTTTCTTGCACTTACAACATCAGGATGATCCATTTGACCTGGAACACCTAGTGAAAGAGAATAATCTCCAGGCCCAAAAAATAGTGCATCTACGCCTTCCATTTCAGCAATGGCTTCGACATCATTAATTACTTCAGGTGTTTCAATCTGATAGATTACTAATCTTTCTTGATTAGCTTGTTTAATATACTCTGCCATATCAAGCTTTGTATATTTTCCATCATTGTTACCACCATCAACTCCTCTTTTGCCAATAGGAGGAAATTTTGTAAACTCCTCAATCTCTTTCGCATCTGCTAAACTTTTTATTTGAGGTATGATTAATCCCGTACAATCAACTTCTAAACCTCTAATATAATTACTGTAGCTACCTCTATTAACACGAAGAAGAGAGTCAACATCATATATCTTAGCAGCATTACTCTGATTTTCAGCTTGATTGTAATCAAGTGATCCATGTTCCATACAAAGCCAGATGGCATCTGGTTGTGCTAAGGCAAAAATTTCTGCTACTTTAATATCAACTGTGTTGCATTTTAATATTGTTGCAACTTTCCCTGCACTAGTCGTTCTTTTTACTCTGCTCTTTCGAAAAATGTTAAATGGTTTATTTCCATTATTTGTTGTTGTTTCATCATATTTAGTCATATTCTTTATCCTTTGTTATTTTGCAGTATATCCACCATCAACAGCAATAATTGTTCCAGTCAAATAAGCTGATGAGTCTGATGCTAAAAAAATTATTGGGCCTTTTAAATCAGTACTATTAGCCATTCGTCCTAGCTGGGTTCTTTTACTATAATTTTCAACAAATCTGTCTGGATGAGAAGGAACTTTAAATCCTCCTGGAGCTAAACAATTTACTCGAATATTAAAAGGACCTAACATACTTGCTGCCCATCTTGTAAAATTGTGCATGCCTCCCTTTTCATAAAAATATAATGGAGAAGTAGCAGGTGTGAAGTCTGTACCTTCATAATTGCCATTTTCTACACCAACAGTACCCATCATTGATCCAATATTTATAATAGATCCAGATTTATTTTTTTTCATTCCTTCAGCAAACATATTTGTAATTTTAAATAATGCTGATGCATTTATTCTTAAACTTTTATCAAAGTCATCTAGACTATTGTCCCAACCAAGACTGCCATGCTCTCTGGAAACTGCATTATTTATCAAGACATCACATTTTCCACTTTTCTCAATAATGTCATTGTATAATTTTTCGATTGAGTCATCCTGAGATAAATCTAATTGTAATGCAGTAACTTTATAGCCTCGTTTTGTTTCTTCTTCTGCTACTTGTTGTAAACTTTCAATATTTCGTGAAGCTATATATGTATCTGCTCCAGCTTCAGCTAATGCTTCCACTATTTGTCTCCCGTAAAGTCCAGCACCTCCAGTAACAAGTGCAACTTTACCTTTTAAAGAAAAACTTTCTAAAACATTCATCTAACTAACCTCACTTAAATTAATTTTAATTCCACCCTCTTCTCTACTCTTTATACCAGCAGCAACAAGTTGCATTAATTCTTTGGTTTCCTCCCATGGAACTGGTTTTACACCTGTTCGTAAATAATGAACGTATGACTCTAATTGTTTTTTAAATGCATAAAAAGTATCATTTGATTTTATTTGTATTCCACTTTTAGTTCCAACTAAAGAAACAAGACCAAAACCTCCAATCATATCAAAGACATTAGCAATATTGATATCAATACCTTTTGAATGATGTAAATGAACAATATTTCTATCTTTATCTCCTAGATTTTGTATTGAGGTAAAGCCTGGACCAACAATTGGATATAATGTTTCTAAAGCGTGTATCCCATATTTTTCCCAACTTTTTGCCATAGTGACATTAATGTATCTTAAATCACCTAGTTCGTAAGTTGATTGATGGTATGGCTCGTACTCTTTACAATATCGCATTGCAGAAGAACTAATTATCGGCTTTCCTTCATCAATCCACTGTTGAAAAATTTTTAGATCAGTAAAATTATCGCATAATGGTTTATCAACAAAGATTGGTACATTTGCCTCAACGAATGGTTTACACCTCTCAACATGCTCTGAACCAATATCAGTTGCAACTAAAACTGCATCGACTTGTCCAATCACATCTTTCGGATCTCCAACAATATTTTCAATTTCTGCAACTTTAGCGACAAGTTTTGCATCTTCAGGATTATCTGTCCATACATGTGAAACTTCTACATCTTTTATACCTAAGGTATTTTTTGGTTGCTTTGAAATGTAATCAATAATTGCTGCATAAGGACATTGTGCTAAAGCTTCTGCATTATATCGACCGTTAATAATTATGCTCCATGAGTAAGGATGTCCATTTCCTTCTGTCATTCCTAGCATTGCTAATTTGATTTTTTTATTTTCTATGGGAAACTGCATCATTAATTAATATCACTTACCACGCTGTCCAACCACCATCAACTATAAGTGAATGACCCGTCATATAACTTGATGCATCAGATAAAAGAAAAATTGTTGGTTTTGCGGTTTCGATAGGTTTACCGAAACGTTTTAACATTGTAGAATTTTTTAAATTACTCAAAAATTTTTTATTATTGTTTGCAGCCTTAGTTATGTTTGGAAAAGGTCCAGGTACAATTGCATTAATACGAATATTATTTTTACCATAATACGAGGAAAAATATTTTACCATTTGGTTTAGACCAGCTTTTCCAGCACCATATTCAATGGGATTAGGATTAATATTTTTTGGATACATTTCCATTTTTGGTGATACTAATCCATACATTGAAGCAAACATTACGATACTTCCACCTTTTTTCATTTTATTTGCCACACCTCTCATAAGTAAAAAAGAGCCTGTTAAGTTAATTTGATTAGCTTTATTAAATTTTTCTGCAGTTAATTGAGATAATTTATCAGAAGTTGATCCAAATGTTGCGTTAACTAATCCATCTATATATTTAAATTTTTGATATGCTAATTTAATATTTTTAGAAATTGATTCAGGCTCAATCATATTTAAGTGAGAAAATATAATTTTACTTTTAGGATATTTTTTTTGTAATTTTTTTATTACTAATTCAGATCTTTTGATGTCTTGATCAGCTAAAAATATATTTCCTTCTAGTTTCAATATTTCTTCGCATAAAACTGAACCAAGATATCCACTACCTCCAGCAATAAAAATATTTTTATTTTTCAAACTAATCATATTAACTGATTTTAATTATTTTTTTATCTTTCCAAGACGATTTAGCAGCCAATACAACTTTTAAATTTAAATAAGCTTCTTCTAAAGTTGCTAAGTCACAATCCTTACCTTCATAACCATCTAAAAATCTGTTTGCCTGTAAAAGAAAATTATTTTGATGTACTTCCATTGGATCTTGACCTTTCATATAATCTTTTTGATCTTTCCAAACACCACTATCATCATCAGCAAACATTAAAGTAGAATGATCAAGTTTAATATTACCTTTAGTGCCAACAAACTCATATGTATTAATATTTGGTTTCTGAAATTGATTAACAGTTATATTGGCTAAACATCCATTAGAAAATTTTATATTAATAAGACAAGTATCCTCAGTTTCTGTTCCCTCTAATACTAATCTGTCGTACATACAGCCTACCTCTTCAGGAATACCCAATATCCAAATTAATTGATCAATCATATGAGTAGAAGCATCAAGTATGGCTCCGCCTCCGGTTTCTTCTTTTGCATAATAAATAGTTTGATAATCTGGCCTATATTTAGGAAACTCTTGAGAAGAATTAATATAAGCTAATTTAACGTCCCCAATTTTATTATTCATAATTTGATCTTTTAAGGCTCTGGAGACTAAGCTATTTCTTCTTGTATATCCTACACGAACAAATAATTTTTTTTCTCTGACCTCTTCTATAATGTTTTCCAAACCATCAATTTTTGTAGAAAGAGGTTTTTCTACCATAAATGATAGATTATTTTTTATACAAAACTGCATATGTTCCAGATGCCAATTAGCTGGCGAACATATTATTGCTAGATCAAATTTTTGATTAACTTCATCAAGAGAATTAAATGTATGTTGAATTTCAAATTCACTATTTAAGTTTTTTTGTTTATTAACATCTGGTTCAACAATAGAAATTTTAGCTCTGCTAGTTCCCAAATAACCTTTAATATGTCTTTTACCAATTCCACCTGCTCCAATTATTAAAATATTATAAATCATTATTTATATAAAACTAACTTGACCACTTTATAATAGTATGATGTTATATGAATAAGTAAATTGATAATATAAATAAATTCAAAAAAAATGACTCTTAATTTTGAAGAATATAAAACGAAACTTTATTCAGCTGTATTAGCTGATACATTAGATAGTTTGGGTTATCATAAACAAACATTAACACCTGGTATCAAATCAATAAAACCAGATGTAATTATATGTGGGCTTGCGAGAGTTGGTTTGTATATGCCTATTTATCATGATGATGAAAATACAAATGTTTACGAACATGAAATAGCATTGATTGATAGTTTAAAAGAAAATGAAATTGCTGTTTTATGTTGTCATGGAAATGAAAAGATAGCTCCATGGGGAGAATTATTATCAACTCGAGCAACTTATTTAAAATCAGCAGGTTGTTTAACAGATGGCTGTGTTCGTGATACAAAAATGATTAATGAAATTGGTTTTCCAGTTTTTGCAAAAGGCACTAATCCTGTTGATACAAAATTTAGAGGTAAAATGATGATGGCAGATGTGCCAGGCGAAATAGCAAATGTCTATGTTGAAAGTGGAGATTTGGTATTTGGCGATAATGATGGTGTTGTTATTGTACCATCTAAAGTTATTGATGAAGTAATAAGAAAAGCTCTAGAAAAAGTAAGTAGTGAAAATACTGTTAGAGATGAACTAAAAAAAGGTGATAGTTTAACTGCCGTATTTGAGAAACATAAAATTTTATAATTTTATATTATTATTTTCAGCAACTGCTACCCATAAATTTGGATAAGTTTTAAGAAAAGAATTTTTTGCATTTTCAGCTTTAAGTTTATTTTCAAAAACTGAAAAAATACATGATCCACTACCTGTTAGTCTTGTAAAAATAGTATCTTCTAAATTATCCATCTTATTATAAATAGAATTAAAATCAGGCTCGAGTTTTTTAATTACTTTTTCAAAATCATTCCCGTTATCGTTATCATTAATTTCTTCAATATCTTCCTCGACATTATAATCAAAATCAGAAGGAATGAATGTGTCGTACATTTTTTTTGTGGAGCAATTAAAATTAGGTTTTGTTATTAAGAAAAAATATTTTGGGAAGACAATATTTGAAATTAAGTCTCCCCTTCCTCTTACCAAACTATCGTGTTGATTAAGAAAGAAAGGAATATCAGAACCTAAATCTGTATAGTCAAAAATATTTTTTTTATTAATAATTTCTAGATTTTCTAGGATCTTTATTACCGTTGCTGCATTTGAAGATGCCGAGCCCAATCCAGCTTGATAGGGAAAGTTTTTTGTAATTGAAAACGAAATGTTGGGAGGTGAAATATTCAAAAAACTAAATATTTTTTTTATAATACAATCATCAAATATATTATTTTCTGGAGCAAATGCACCCCTGTATTCAACATTGAATTGATTGCTTGGCTTTACCTCTATTTCATCACATAAATTAATACTGGTTATTCCTGTTCTAATATTATGATAATTATCTTCTCTTCGATTTAAAATTTTAAGAAATAAATTTATTTTTGCAGGTGACTTCTCAGTAATACTATTATCCATTAAATTTTTCTAATTTAATTTTAACATTTTCTTCAATTTCATCTTCAGGTTCAGCTAATTCTAGTGCTTGTTGCCAGAAATGAATAGCTTCTCTTTTTCTATTCATAGCATAATAAATATCTCCTAGGTGGTCTAGAGATATTGCTTCACCTGGCGCAATATCTATTACCATTTCCATTAAACGAGCAGCTTCTGAAAGATTATTTTTTTTAAAATGTGCCCAAGCAAGACTGTCAATAATATAGAAACTTTCAGGGTTAGCTTCATACGCTTCTTCTAACATTTGCAAAGAACGATCTAATTTCATTTCTCTTTCAACCCAACCATAAGCAAGATAATTTAATACATTTGGACTATCAGGTTTTATTTCAAGTGATTTTAAAAAATCTTTTTCTGCTAAATCCCAATCACCTAATTGTTCAAAACATATACCTCTCATATAATATATATTCCAAACGTCACCGCGGTTTTCTTCAATCATCTGGTTATAAATTGATAAAGCTAAATCATATTTTTTATTGTACCGATAAAAATCACCAAGAATTTTTTTAAGAGAATAATTGTTATTGTTATTTTGTAGAATAGATAAAATTTTATTTTCAGCATCTTCATATGAACTATTATATAAATAATTTATTGCTAAACTACTTTGTGCATCTAAATAATATGGACTTTCCTTCCCTATCTTCTCAAAAGTATCTCTTGCCACTTCGAATTGACCAACTTGATCAAATAGTTCAGCCTTAATAATTATTGCTCTTTCATTTTTTGGATCAATTAATTTGGCAAGTGAAGTATAAAATAATAAAAAATTATAATTTAAACGTCTTTGCTCATTGTTTGAAAAAGATGATGCCACAATTTCAACAAGTGAACGACTAATGGTAGTACCATCCTTAAGTCTATTATTTGTGAAGAAAATAAAATCTAGTAATTCATTTGGTTGGTCTAAATTATCTCGTAATTCTTTTATCTGATTAAATTTTTTATCTAAAAATAAGGATGAAATTTTAATTATATATGCTTCTTGATTATTTTTGTTTTTTTCCAAAATTTTATTAGCAATATCTTTGGCTAAATTAATGTCTTCGGTAATAATCGCCGCTATTGCTTTATCAAGTAGTTGGTCTTGAGATAGTTTTATTTTATCGGCATTAAAATTCAATAATGTTGCAGGATAATCATAATTTTTAAAGGCTAGTTGTGAGATTAAAAAGTTAGAACTACTTGTTGCAAAAACACTAGTATTGAAGGAGATAAGAAGACAAATAAAAAACCATTTTTTAATCAAATTAATCATTTTAAATATACTAGAGTTGCACTATGAATAGATAATTGTAATTTTGCATGAATCAATCAAATAAAAAAAATTTAGAATTCATAGTTAATTCTGGAGTAAACTATTTTCTTCAAGATTCTCCAAGAAACTGGTTTGAAAATGAGAAAAAATCTGAATTACCTGATCCCAATATCAATGCTGGGGATAAAAAAAAGAAAATTGATGATGTGATTAAAGACCTTAAAGATCACAAATCTAATCTTCAAAAAACTGCAAAAAATTTAGTAGTCTATGATGGAAATTTAAATGCAAAAGTTATGTTAATTGGTGAGGCTCCAGGAAGAGATGAGGATCAGCAAGGTATTCCATTTGTTGGCAGAGCTGGGCAACTATTAAATAAAATGCTTTTAGCAATTAATTTACAAAGAGAAGACGTCTATATTACTAATGTTGTTAATTGGCGTCCGCCTGATAATAGAACTCCTAATGATGAAGAAATTTTAGAATTTTTGCCATTTTTACAAAGACAAATTGATATTGTTAAGCCGAAATTTATCTTCCTATTAGGAGGTGTTGCAGCAAAAGCTATTTTATCAACGCCTCTAGCGCTTGGAAAACTCAGAGGTAAATGGCATGAATACAAATCACTCAATTTAGATGAATCAATTCCTACGATAGCTTCCTATCATCCTGCTTTTTTACTGCGATCTCCTCAGTATAAAAAACATTCTTGGGAAGATTTACAAATGCTACAAGAGAAATTGAAAAATGTATCATAAAAAATTTTTAATTTTTTGTTTTTTTGTATTCTTTATAATTTTTTCAAAACAAATCTACGCATACCAACAAGATATAGTCACCAAATACGATGATATATTCTCATCAAAGGTTCTTAGTGAAGAAGATGTTTATAACTATCAACAAGCATACAAGTTTCAAGATATATGCAAATGGAAAAGTGCAAACAATTTTATTTTAAAAATTAAAAATAAATCTTTATTAGGACACATCTATGCACAAAAATTTTTGCATCCAAATTGTTATCGATCAAAGTATTTAGAATTATATTATTGGCTAAAAAAATATAATGATCATCCACAAGCAAAGCAAATTTATAAATTGGCTATTCGAAGAATGCCAGAGGGTTATAAAAGCCCAACTAAACCAAGCATTCCAATTGGGATAGAATCGGAACAGGTAGATAGTAAGAAATCTAGTAAATATAAAAGTTCCAAAAAACTATCTAACAATCAAAGAGCTGAAAAAAGAAAATTAATTAACGGAATTAAATCAAGAGTTAACAAAGGATGGCCGACAGGTGCAGTACAATTATTAAATCAAAGAGATGTAGATCTATTATTAGATCAAGTTGAGATAGATCAACAAAAAGAATTAATCGCCAAAGGATATTTCTTAGCAAATAAAAATGACTTAGCAATCCAATACGCTTCTGAAGCTCTTGTAAATTCTGCAAAATATGTTCCTTATGCAGCTTGGACTGCTGGTTTATCTTCTTGGAGGCTAGAAAAATATGAAGATGCTGCAAAATATTTTTCTCTCTTTTCGATTAGTTTAAAAGATGATGCATGGCATCAAACGTCAGGAAGTTTTTGGACAGCTAGATCATATGCAAAACTTGGTCGCTATGATGATATTAATTTTTGGTTAAAAAGAGCATCAAATAATCCAAATAGTTTTTATGGAATGCTTGCACTTGAAATCTTGGGCGTCGATAAAAAAATAGAATGGGTTGAGCATACTGATCTTAATAAAAATAATAGCACTATTTTAAATATACCAGCAGGAAAAAGAATACAGACATTGATACAAGTTGGATTTGCCGACGAATTAGAGAAAGAAATTGTTCATATTAATTCCATTTTAAATAGAGAAATAGCAAAGGAGTCTATTCAAATTGCTGAAAATTTTGATCTTGCCTATACACAATTAAAAATTGTTAATAAGCTTGAAAATTTCGGAATGGATGTTCCAACCTATCTCTACTACCCAACAAGTATCTGGAAACCAAGAGATGGTTTCAAATTAGAAAAAGAATTACTGCATGCCTTTATGCATCAAGAATCTATGTTTAATATAAAAGCAAAAAGTAAAGACGGTGCCATAGGTTTAATGCAGGTATTGCCTTCAACAGCTAAATTTATTACAAAAAGTAAAGACGTTAAAAGAAGCAATAGTAATATTCTTAAAAATCCAGAAATAAATTTAGAGGTTGGGCAAGAATACCTTACGTATCTTCTTGATCTAGAACAAGTTTCAAGAAATCTTATATTTTTAGCAGCAGCTTACAATGGTGGTCCAGGGAATTTACAAAAATGGAAAAATGAAACAAACTATATGGAAGACTCACTCTTTTTTATGGAAAGTATTCCGTCAAGAGAAACACGGTGGTTCATTGAAAAGATTTTAACAAAATATTGGATTTACCAAAATAAAAATAATAAGGAAATGCGTTCCTTAAAAATGCTGGCAAATGGAAATGATCCACTCTATTAATAGGTTATGCCAATTGATACTTCTTTAGATTTTGTCCCTATAAACATAGCTGTTATTACAATTTCAGATTCAAGGACTAAAGAGAATGATACATCTGGAGATACATTAGAAAAACGCATTACTGATGCTGGTCATAATATGATTAAACGAACAATTATTCCAGATGATGTTTCTCAAATAAAAGATACGTTAGATGCAATGTCAAAAGAAGAAGAAATTGATTGCATCATTACAACTGGTGGTACTGGGTTAACAGGAAGAGATACAACACCAGAAGCTGTTAATGAAATTGCTAGTAAACATATTGATGGATTTGGGGAATTATTTCGACAAGTTAGTTTTGAAAAAATTGGTACATCAGCTATTCAATCACGTGCAGTCGCAGCTTTAATAAATAGTACCTATGTTTTTTGTTTACCTGGATCAACCGGTGCATGCAAGGACGGCTGGGATGAAATTTTACAATATCAATTAGACATTAGGCATAAGCCCTGTAATTTTGTTGAAATCATGCCAAGATTAAATGAAAAATAGTGACTGATTTTTCTATAGAGAAATCAATT